>Ga0315338_1000417_pt1 | contig 102347 bp, 73 predicted proteins | sample ASW8metaG_FD_204518 | JGI IMG/M metagenome (GOLD analysis project Ga0315338, IMG submission 204518) | Ammonia-oxidizing marine archaeal communities from Monterey Bay, California, United States - ASW #8 | ecosystem: Environmental > Aquatic > Marine > Coastal | place: USA: California | collected...
TCAACGAACTAACGAAACAGGCGAATACGCAAATCGCTACCCTTGCGCAGCAACCGCAGAAGAGACCGCTTTATTCTTTTCTAGGTTGACAGACTCTTACAGGAACAGCTTCATCGTCCGAGGGGATCTATCGTAGCATCAGTGGGTCTGTCTGAGGATTGCATGGAATCTCTAAATGCTTCGCGAACTTCCTCTTGAGTACTGCGGTCCATTAAAAAAAGATGCCATACTAATCCCCATATTCTAGCGCCTACGCACACTGGAGCCCACTGGTCTAAAGTGCGTCGGACGAGAAAGAGGCTTCAGCAGTCAGCACTTTTCCCCCGGGAACGACGAGTTGCGGTTGTTTGTCGTATCACGTATGTCGGTCAATCCAGCCTGCGCAAAGTTCCGCGATTTCCTTCCACGCCGGTTCTAAAGTCAGATAGTGGCCGAAGTTGGGTGCTTCACAAAATGTTGCGCGCTCGCCGTGGCGTTCGGCGATCAGGCGCGATGTTGAAGGCGGAACGGCGAGATCGTCCGTACCTGACACCATCAGGACAGGACAGGTGATCGCGCCATAGTCGATCCTGGTCGTCTGGTTGTCGTCGAACATCCAACAAAAGAGTTCGAACATGACCTGTCCTGACTCCGGACCCAGTCGGTCGAATACCCGGCGCTGCTCCTTAACATCGAGCTTATTGAGACCAAAACGCGCCATGGTTTCAAAGTCAGGAAGCAGCGTCTCCTTCCAGAACGCGCCGTTAGAGATGAACATTTTGGCTAGTTCCCGCTCGGGGTCCGTTGTTGGCAAGATTCCCCAATTGACGCTGCCGTTCAGCAGTACGATGGCGCTAGCCAGGCCGCAACTCGCTAGTTTCTGGGCGATAATGCCACCCAGCGAATGACCAACCAGGATCGGCTGTGCATCCAGCGTCTTAACAAACGATGCGATATCCTCCACATAATCCTCAATGCTCAAACCCTTGATCAGCGCCGCCTGTTCCAGCGATGGCGACGGGTCGTGGTGGCGATAGGCGGGGCAATGACAAGCAAATCCTTTTGCAGCAAAGAAATCGGCGAAGTTTGTCAAGGTCCAAGGTCCGGCATTGGTGCCGTGGATAAAAACGATCGGTGTGTCCATGAATCAATAATCCCAATTGTCAAAATACGTAATATGATCGTGTAAATGCCTAATCCTTTTGACGGGCACGCTGGCCAACGGTAAGGTAGCGCAGAAATCGAAAGTAGGGCAACACCGAATCTAGAATATGCTGGCTTCATCAAAGTCGCGCTTACTGAGTAGCCTGTCGTCTGTGCACGGTCGGAATCCCCAGCGAATGTCTCGGCCGACTGTTTTTTGAGTATTTTAGAACTAACTGAAGAGGCAGACCGACCGCACAATGGCAACTCCCCTCGGCCACATCGTCCAAACGCCTTTGTGAGTCGGACTGAGAACTACGTATTATCTCAAACTGCGTCGCGAACTTCTTCTGGGGTAATGCGGTCCAAAAATGAGTTTACCACCAATCTCAGCTTCTACTGCCAGCGACCAGCTCGATGCCATTCTCTCTCGAACAGATAGTACCCTGGGGCAGATCGTTTGCCGAATACCGAGGCATGTTTGCTTTGACGGAGGAGGACTTAAAGAGTCGGATTCTCAGTTGCGCGGATGGCCCAGCCAGTTTTAATGCGCAGGCTACTGGGCTGGGTGCTGATGTAGTTTCTATAGATCCTCTCTACGAGTTTAGTGGTGAGGAAATCCAGCAGCGTATCGACGTTACCTACCCGCAAATCATGGCGCAAGTCAGGGAGAACCAGTCGGCGTTTGTTTGGAAGGAATTCGAATCTGCCGAAGCGCTGGGTCGGAGCCGCATGGCGTCGATGGAGCGTTTTCTGAATGACTTTGATATGGGTCGCGAGTGTGGTCGATACCTGCCCGCGGAATTGCCTTCGCTGCCTTTCGAAAACGGATCGTTCGATCTGGCACTGTGCTCGCACTTTCTGTTTCTTTACAGCGACCAGCTTAGTATTGAGTTTCACGTCGACTCAATCCTCGACATGTGCCGTGTGGCGGGCGAGGTGAGAATTTTCCCGTTACTCGCTCTCGACGGATCTCCATCGCTTCACGTTACACCTGTTATCAGCGCATTGCGAAGCGAGGGACTTCGGGTGGAAAGCCTGGAAGTGGCGTACGAATTTCAAAGAGGAGGAAATCGAATGCTACGGGTTCAATCGCCGACAAAGTAGTCAGTCCATCTCAGCTTGGCAATTGTCGAGACACTGACAGAGTCGAAGCTGGCAGCCGCCATGGGTTTCGGTTGTAACGATTAAGCCGGTTTCAGGAGCAATAACCCGAGAAACGGCCCCCTCTTAATAGGCTCTAAGCAAGGCCTCAGGGCTATATTTCAGAACACCATGTTTCTCGCTCTGCTTCGTCGCCTGGAGACGATGTTGACGCATCAGAGAAAATCGGATTGAGAATGATGAGGTTCTGAATTGAATGCGACTGTTGAGAAAATAGACTCCGCGCTTGAAGTCGAGCGATTTCGCGCGGTTCCATCGGTGGCGTTCAGTGTGTTGGACTCCCTCGGTACGAATCTTTACCATCTACGCGAGAACGACCCCGAGCCAGTGCTCCTTTGCGGGCAGCGGCAATCTCTGACTTCAAAACAGCTCGCCGAGATACGTGATCGCGGCCACATGACATTGCTGGTGCGGAAGCAGGATTTTTTCGCTCTGTCGGGAAAACTGCTCGGTTTTCTCGATCAGGTACTCGAAGATGCGTCGATTTCGGTGGAAGAGCGTTTCGCGCTGCTGCAGGTTGCTTATGCCGAAAAGATTGAGAAGAACTTTCGCAAACCATTCCTTGAGCAGTACATTGAAATCGCTCAGGAAGTAGGCGTCAAAATTTCCGCCCTCCTGCAAGATGATCACGTGTCGACTCAATCGCTCTTTGATTTCGCTCATCACAACTCGTTGCACTACTCGCATATAACTAATGCCACGGCTTATGCGGTTGTGTTGGCACTTGCTATGGAGATGGCCGATCCCGACGAGCTCGATCGCATTGCCGTCGGTTGTATGCTACACGAGGTAGGCAAGTTGTTTCTACCGAACGATCTGCAAGACCATCACTGTCACTTGTCGCCTTACGAGCGACAAGAGTTGCAGCGGGCTCCGCAGTTAGCTTACGAGGCACTTTGCGATTGCCAGAGCGTTGACGCTGCACAGCTGATGATGATCTATCAGCAGAGCGAACGGCTTGATGGGACGGGGTACCCTGTCAGAAATGTGGAAGAAGAGATTCAAGCTTGGGCCAAACTGTTAGCGGTTGTGGATACTTTTGACACAAGTACCAGCGAAGCAGGATCTCGTGCGGCTCGAAATCTGCAAGATGCCTTACATAGCCTATCTCAAGGCGCCAAGACACACTTTGATCCGGAAATGATACTATGTTGGATTACAAGCTTTCAGCTACAGTAAGCGACCAAGCGTGGAAATCGACCACTGCCCGCGCAAAACTGCCGGGAGGGGGACAGGAGTTCTTTGCCGAATTCGGCGCAACTTCTGTAGCGGAGAACACACGTCGTCGTTATCGTCGTATGCGAGTGAGGGGTCGGGCGATCGCCAGTCGCGGTGAGGATCGCTACGGCGTATTCACGAACGACGTTTCTCCAATTGGCATCGGTTTTTACTCTCCCGAGCAGATTCTGCCGAAGGAGATTGTCGAGCTCGATTTTGAAGAGTCGGATAAGCTGCAAGTAGAGATACGCCGGTGTGTTCGAACTGCTCAGAATTGCTTCTTCTGTGGCGGCGAGTATGTGACCGGGTCGATGCCTCCGGCAGTTTATCGAAGGTTTCTCGACAAGTTGAAAGTATGATAGTAGCCTGTTCTAGCGGCTTGGGCGGTGTTTCATGACGGTCCCGGCCCCGCAGGCGTTGCTAGCACATGCAGATTGGCAGAATCCTGCTCGACGCTAGAACTTAGTAATGCTCTAGCCTCCTTCGCTGGCAGTTTCTAGAATCCGCCCCCCATCTTGGGACTTGTGATTCGTCGTTCGACGAGGATGCCCGCAGTAGGCGAGCATTCACAACTTCTTAGTTCACGAGTACTGCCCAAGATATTTTTGTATCCGCAGAGCGGTAGATCATGATCGGACAAGGAAGTCCGATAGTGTGTCTTGGCACAACCAACCGATCGGCAAAGGCCAAGGAAGGCCGGCGCTGGCATCGTTGGTTGTGGTGCGCCTGTTGTTTCTCGGTGTGGTCTTTAACCAGCGTTCCTGCTTGGGCCGAGGAAGTCACAGTTCGTATCCGACTGGCCTGGGGAAGCGGCGCGGACGCAATGCAACGCTGGTCCGGCCAGATTGCTTTCGAAGGTGGGGAGCTTGCCGATTTGCAGCCTCTAGGCATCGAAGCCGACGAAGCAGCTGCCTTGCGACTCGAAAACAATCGGTTGCTCGTAGCACCCTTGGAAAAGCGTCGTTTCGACGGTTGCGACCTCACTGTACGTGCCGATCGCCAAGCGGGGCTACGAATTGAGCTTCGGTCGGAGCAAACCACGCAGCCCAAGGTAATCGAAACGACATTGGACGAAGTGGTCCGAGGAAACTTCCGCGCTCCGCTGGATGACTTTGGCAGCGTGCTGTTGGCACATCGAAGCCCGGGTGACAAGCTGCGGGTGATACCGACTGCCGACCACTTCGTTTTCGGTCCTGGTGATATCTGGAGTTTGCGTCTTCAGCCAGACTTAGACGATGAGGTCGCAGCAGGGGCCGTTCAATTGAACCTAAAGCTGCGCGCTGTAGGCGACGACAAGGTCTTGTGGGAGACGAGCCAAGCCATTGATTCTGAAACACCAGATGAGTTGGCATTCGACATTACTTGCCCAGTCAAAGAGAGTGCTTACCGAATCACAATCGATGCTCGAGCCCAGGAGGGTCTCGCTGGGCGCCTGGTGCCTTGGCAACAATCGCGCGTGTTTGCCAGCCGCGATGTGGAATTCGTGGTGATCGATCCAGCAGCGAAATCCGCAAAACTGAACGATCACTGGCTTCCAGTCTTGTCGGTCGACCCGGCTAATCCGAGTTGGTGGCAGAGGCTGCCTAGCTGGGCCCAAGTTTCGAGGTTGACCGGTCGGCCTCCAGGGTCAGTTGGAAACGTGCGTCCTGTGGTGCGTCCCACTATAAATGGTGAGCTAGTAGAACTGCCGCCCTCGAAGCCTGGCGACGATCCCTATTGGCAGGCATACACTCTGCCGGTCAAGGAACCTGGCAAACCGCATCTGATCGAGGTTGAGTACCCCGCCGCTCAACAGCAACATCTTTCGATCGGCGTCGTTGAGCCCGATGCGGCAGGACGCGTAATGTCGCCTAACGTTGATGCGGGCGTGTTTACAAGTGACGCCAAGTTGACCGGAGACGGTCAGCCGGCTGTGCATCGCATCGTATTTTGGCCGCGCACTCGCTCTCCACAATTGCTGCTAGTAAACCGGCATCCTACGCAGCCGGCTCAGTTCGGAAAGTTGACGCTCCTAAATCACGACGATCAAGCAGCGGCAGAAATCGCTCAGGACGTACCAACAAGCGAGAAGCGACTGGTCGCAGGATACGTTTCGAAACCGCTGTTTACTTCGAATTTCGGAGCAGTGGAAATGCTCGACTCGCCAAGTGGCGTCAGTGTGCAAGGTTGGTCGACGTTTCTTGAGGGAGCAAACAGATTTGCCCAATACTTGAAACTCAGCGGATATAATGGGGCATTGGTAACCGTAGCAGCTGACGGCAGCGCGCTTTACCCGAGCGAGTTACTCAATCCTTCTCCTCGGTACGATACGGGACTAATGGCCGCCACGTCGCCTGATCCCAAGCGCAAGGATGTGCTTGAGATGCTGCTTAAAATCTTCGACCGAGAAGGACTGCGACTAGTACCTACGCTACAGATGGCTACGCCGCTTCCGCGCCTTGAAGCACTACGCACTGCGAATGAGCCTGGGAATGTGGGCGTAGAGCTTGTAAACCATGACGGACAGACCTGGTTGAAAGAGATCACGCCTACTGCTGGTCTGGGAGCCTATTACAATCCGCTGTGCGAGCCGGTTCAAGCCGAGATTGCCCAATTGGTCGCCGAACTATCGCAGCGCTACGGTGCGCACAATGCTTTCGCTGGTGTTGGCGTTCAACTATCCGGCGAAGGATATGCCATGTTACCGGGATTGAATTGGGCGTTAGACGATAAAACGATTGACAGCTTCTCCAAAGATATAGGCGTGTCGATGCCCAATTCAGGCACCGACCGATTCATCCGTCGTGCCGAGAGTCTCAATGGAACTAACCGACAAGCCTGGAGGGAGTGGCGGTCCGATAAGATGGTGGCCTTCTACAAGCGGCTCGCTAGTGAGTTGTCCGGCAGTCGCGACGATTTGCAGCTGGTGTTAGCTACCGAGGAGATCTTTGCAGATGAAGCCCAACAACGTCGTATTCGTGAGGCACTTACGGGATCTGTGCGAATGGGGGAAGTACTACTCGATCATGGCATCGATCTGGCAAAGCTTCAGAAACAAGAGCAGATCACAGTGTTGAGCCCTTATCGTCTGGGATCAAACAGTCTTCTACAAAAACAGGCCCTCGACCAGTTGATTAATTTAGCAACTGAGCAGGGCGAACTAGTGCCTTCTGAAATAGACGGCGGCATGCTTGTCTATCGTGAGCCAATTCGAGAAGGACTAACATCGTTCGATGAACTCAGCCCCTACGGTGCAGGCCAGACACATCTTTCCCTCGCAACACAGTCAATACCCGGTGGAGCGGCTGTGCGAAAGCAGATCGTGACTGCGCTCGCTCGAACCGATGCTCAGTTGGTTGTTAGCGGAGGACCGTTACTTCCTCTCGGACAGCATGCCGAACTTCGCCGCGTGTTGTTGGCGCTTCAGCAATTGCCCGCCACGTCCTCTGAAGTGCAGACGAAGTCGAAACAACCTTTGGTGTGGCGTATTTATCGTACAGACGATTCGACGACTGTATTGCTGATTAACGAATCGCAGTGGCCTCTAGGAGTTCAACTACCATTGAAGGGCGCAACTGGGTGTGCCTGGAATAAGCTGGGTGAAACGACTAGGCAAGCGCCTAGTGAATCTAACGAAGAAGTGGGCACGCTCGAGGCAGACAATCAAACCTGGCAGATCGAACTCGAACCCTACGATCTCCAAGCTTGGACCTTTGCATCCGCACAGCTCCGAGTTGACGAACCCGAAATAGCCATTTCTGCACTTGCGACAGAGCAGCTGCAACAGCGCATCGACGAAATAGAGTCACGTACTGGCAACCTCAACATACAGCGGCCGTATTTGCAGCTGCAGAATCCAGGCTTCGAAATGTTGGAAGGTCGGGAGCAAGTCTTTGGATGGCAACCACGCAATAGTCCTCGAGGTAAGGTAACTCTCTTGAACGATGAGTCATTGGAAAACGTGGATGCACATTCCGGCCGCCATTCAATTCTCCTGCAAAGTGCCGATGCAAATGGCGTAGCAGTCAGTTCTCACCTGTTTCCCATGCCAGAAACAGGGCAGCTGGTTGTTAACGCTTTTGTCCGTAGCCGTGGAGTATCTTCCGATGCTCGACTACATATTTCGATGGTGGACGGAGAAAACGGTCGGACCTACCGGCAGCAGGCTACCTGGGGTGGAGATCAACTTGCAAACATGGAATGGTCGCGGTTTGAATTCCCTGTGGACAACATCCCTCTCAATACATCCGGCCAAATGCGGATCGAATTTCAACTTACCGGGAAAGCTGAATTGCTGATTGACGACGTCGAGCTGTATGATCTTCGGTTTGACATTGCTAGACGCGGAGCACTAGTCAAGGGAATTGTTGCCGCCCAAACTGCCTTAGACGACGGGCAAGTCGTGGATTGCCAACGATTAGTCGATGGCTACTGGCCGCGGTATCTCGTCGAATATGTTCCGCCGGTGCAAATGGCACCTGCCGAGCTGGCAAAGCAACCTCCCGCACCCAAAAGCGAGTCTGACGACAAGCCCGAACAACCGAGTGGACTGGGCGATCGGCTCCGCGGATTGGTCCCAAGTATTTGGCGCTGAGAAATTAGCTCAACTGTGGAATCGTGTCGCTACGGACAGTTGCCGGTGAGATCTCTCCACTTTCAGCGATAGGATTCGACTCTTCGATCACAGGGGGCGAGCCCGGGGCATCGATGCTATACCACTTGATGAGCACCTCGCGCCAAGCGCCGGCTTTTTTTACTTGGCAGAAGTCTTGGCGAACTTGTTCGTGCTCAGGGTGAAGTTGAGAGTACTTGATACCGAACTTGCGCATGGTCGGCACGCACCGCTCAGCGCCGTATAGCTCCTCGGCTAACGAATAGTGTGCGGCGATGACTTCGCGCTGCTCGAATAGCGAAGGCGGATCAGGAAGTGGCTGACCGGCCGCTAGGGCGCGCACCTGTTCGAAAATCCAGGGATTTCCAATCGCGCCGCGAGCGATCGTCACGCCGTCGACTCCAGTGTAGCGAAGCATTGCAATGCAAGCTGGAGCGTCGAACAAATCGCCACTGCCTAAAACTACGCGTTCGCCAGCGTGCTGCTTTAGCTCGCGGAGGAAATCCCACTTCGAGGGTCCATCGTAGCGCTGCTTTACCGTGCGACCATGCACCGTGATTGCAGAGGCACCCAGAGCATAGGCTCCATCAAAGATTTCGAAAAAGTTCTCCCGACTTTGTGCTGAGTCGTCAACTCCACGCCGCATTTTGACGGTGACAGGAATGTGGCTTGGCACCGCTTCTCTCACTCGGCCGACAATCTCTAACGCGACCGGCGGCTGGCCGAGATGGAATCCACCTCGGCACCGGCCAAGCACTTTTTTCACAGGGCAGCCAAAATTGATGTCGATGACGTCGAAGCCGCGTTCAACTAACTTTTGAGCTGCCGGACCAAACTGTTCAGGATCGGCCCCCATCAACTGGCCGCCCACGGGATGCTCGTCGTCAGCTACATGCATGATGTGATGATTCTTGCGGCGCTGGCGAACCTGTAGCACAAACTTATCGAGCATCACCTCGCACAACGTGTACGGCGCTCCCAGCCGTCGGGCGATTAGGCGCATGGCCGTGTCGCTATAGCCACTCAGAGCGGCCTGCACCGCTGGAAAGTCCAACGCTACCGAGCCAATTTTCAGTTCTGTAGGAAGTGGAAACATGATCCTACTATTGTCATTTCCTCTGCCCCGTCGTCAAGCTCGTCTGTCGATTCGTTGCAAGGCGTCGACTATTTCTTGCCCAACCAATTCGTCTGTCTCTCGCACTTGAGCACGATGCAGGCATTCTTCGGCATTGCTGGACCCTAACTCGCCGAGCGCCCAAGCGCAGGCCCCTCGTATCAGCGGCTCTTTGTCATCTAATCCAACAGTCAGAGCGGCTATCGCTGATTCGTGGCACTGGTTGCCAAGCACGATCGCAGCGTTGCGCAGCAGGCCGCGGCGGTGGGCGCGCCAAAGCGGAGTATGGCGAAACCTCGAGCGGAATTGATCATCGTCCAAAGTAAACAACTGTGCGAGTTCGACCGGATTCATGTCCTCGAGCGGCTCAAAGCACGATTCTTCGGACCGAGGAGCATCGCTGTTCCATGGGCATACCTCCTGGCAGACGTCGCAGCCGAATAGCCAGTTTCCTATGCCGGCTCGGAGTTCGACCGGAATCGTGTCCTGAAGCTCGATCGTGAGATAGCTTATACAACGCGACGCATCGAGCACGTAGGGTTGAGCAAAGGCGTCGGTGGGGCACGCGTCGAGACAGGCCGTGCAAGTGCCGCAGTGGTCAGCGACAAACGGTTCGTCGTACTCCAAGAGTTGGTCCGTCAGCAGTGCGGCCAGAAAGAAATAGCTGCCGGCGTGTTTCGAGAGCAATAGCGTGTTCTTCCCGATCCAACCTAGGCCAGCCAACTGCGCGAATTCGCGCTCCAGCAATGGCGCCGTATCGACAACTCCTCGCGTTTGAGCACCAGGCGAGAGCTCGCGCAATGAGTCGGCTAGTTGGTGGAGACGATCGCGGATAATGTTGTGATAGTCTGCTTCTCCCCAGGCATAGCGAGAAACTCTGCCCGCGCCGTTGCCAACCGGAGCCGGATCATCTGTTTTATAATGCATGGCCAGCATGACCACGCTTCTCGATCCGTCGAGTACATGTTGAGGGTGATCGTACGCCGCGCGGCGGTCGGCTAAATAATGCATTTGGCCCGCGTAGCCTGCTGCGAGCCATTCATCTAACTTGCTCTCCCCTGGCGGCGTTACTGCGGGGGAAATGCCACAATGTTGAAAACCCAACTCTTGGGCCAGTAGCTTGATTTTCGACGAGAGTTCTGCTGGCGACATATCAAGGATATTACCACGTGTCCGATGACCAGAGGAGCCATCTTCCCCGACCTGGACGGGTAGCACTCGTCGACAATGGTTGATTGGGCTAAAATTCTTCCTCCCGCGCTGTATAGTGCCGTTGTATCACGTAATAGCAATAGCAGGTGAAATACCGAATGAAATATTGGACACATACGCTGGTTGTCGTGTTTCTGTTTTGTCCCCTAGCTCGGGCTGAACATGAGAACTCTGGTATTGACCGTCGGGGCATCGACTCGGCAGTTCGCCCGCAAGACAATCTCTTTTTGCATGCCAATGGCGAGTGGCTCAAGCATACGCCAATTCCCACGGACAAATCGAGTTATGGATCGTTCGAAATGCTGGGCGATGAATCTCAGCTAAACGTTTATGAGATAGTTACAGAAGCCTCACAAGGGAATCACCCGCAGGGAAGCGATGAACAGAAGATCGGCGATTTCTTTAAGAGCTATATGAACGAAGAACTGGTTGAGCAGCGCGGTATCGAACCGCTGCGAGAAGAGCTGGAGAAAATAGACGAGCTCTCTACCATCGAGTCCTTGGTTCGGCACTGGGGCTACCTGAAATCGCTTGGCGTGGGTTCGCCAGTGGCGTTCTACATCGATCAAGACGACAAGCAATCAGACGCCTATCTAGCAGCTGTTTCGCAAAGCGGTACCACTCTTCCAGATCGAGACTATTATCTTGAGGATAGTCCCAAATACGAACAAGCTCGCCAGGCGCTGAAGGAATATATCTCTCGTTTATTCGAGCTGGCTAATTTGACCGGCAGTGAATCGGCCGCCCACGATATTCTGGCGCTTGAAACTAAGCTAGCCGCAGCCCATTGGGAACGCACAGAACTGCGCGACGCTGATAAGAGGTACAACAAACACACGGTCGGACAGCTAGTGGAACTAGCCCCCGACATTCCTTGGGACGACTTTTTTAATGCGATCGGTGTGGGTGACCTTAAACAAGTGAATGTTGAGACTCCGAGCTATTTCGAAGCGTTGCAGAAGATCCTAGCAGAAACTCCCTTGGAAGTGTGGCGACAATACATGAGGTTTCGACTCATTGATTCGTATACAGAGGGACTTCCGGCGGAATATGTTAACGCGGATTTTGCTCTTTACGGTAAACAACTCGGCGGCGTACCAGAACTAAAACCGAGGTGGAAGCGGGCGGTGGATAAGATTTCTGGTAGACGTCGGATCGGAGCGCTCGGCGACGCGGTCGGTCGTATCTATGTCGAAAAGCATTATCCCCCCGAAGCCGAAGCGAGGATGGAGGTGCTCGTGCAGAACCTCTTAAAGGCTTTTAAACAAAGCGTGCATGAGCTTACTTGGATGACACCTGCCACGAAGGAGCGGGCCTTAGAAAAACTCTCCAAAATCCACACGAAGATCGGCCATACGAACAAATGGCGAGACTACTCGAAATTAGAAGTGCTTCCAGACGACTTGGTTGGCAATCTGAAACGATCGGCTCAGGTTGAGTTTCAGCGTAATCTCGACAAACTGGGCCAACCTGTGGATCGTGAAGAGTGGTTTATGACTCCGCAGACGGTGAATGCCTATTACAGTTCATCGCTAAATGAAATCGTGTTCCCTGCCGCGATTTTGCAGCCTCCCTACTTCGATTTTACTGCAGATGATGCGGCCAACTACGGCAGTATAGGTGCGGTAATTGGGCATGAGATAAGTCACGCCTTCGACGACCAGGGCAGCAAGTACGACGGTGACGGCAATCTCAATAATTGGTGGACCGAGGAAGACCGAAAAGCTTTTGCAGAACTGGCCGAGCGACTTGTTGAACAATACGACGGCTATTCGCCTTTGAAGGGTCGCTCCGTCAACGGCCAGCTTACGTTGGGCGAAAATATCGCTGACTTGTCTGGCATTGCAGTTGCCTACAAGGCCTATCTGCTCTCGCTCGATGGCCAGGAGCCGCCGGTGATCGAGGATTGGACTGGTCCGCAGCGGTTTTTCATTAGTTGGGGACAGAGTTGGCGTCGCAAGTATCGCGACGCGGAACTGGTAAATCGATTGTTAGTCGACCCCCATTCTCCTGCTACTTATCGTGGTAATGGACCTGTGACGAACTTCGACCCTTTTTACGAAGCGTTCGATGTCCAAGCAGGTGAAGGGCTCTTCAAACCCCCCACCGAGCGGATTCGTATCTGGTAATTTCACAGAGGCCAGATGACAATATTTCGCTGGATTTCCAGGCATTTAGTCCGCTTCTGACCAAGATTTTATTGCGACTTGCCAGGGTCCTGATTAGGCTGGATTGTAGAGGGACAATTCTCCGCTCGCCTCGACTTGGCACTCTGCCGAGCCTCCTCCGGCGATCGACGGACAACTTGGTAAAGAGGTACGTTGCGATGAATTCAAGTAAAGCATTAGTATTGATGTTGGCATTGTCATGCTCGCTACTAGTAGCGGGCGAAGCGAAGGCCCAGTGCGGCCTAAACGCTGGTTACGGCGGTTACGGCTACGGTTACGGATTTGACGTCGGGAGACTTTATGGTGTGCTGGCCGACAATGTGCCACACTTCGCTGCCTTCCCGCCGGTTTACTACAGTGCCCCAGTACCGCGCACTTATGGATACAGCCCGTTTGCTTATCCGCCAGGTACGATGACGCCTGAATTGGCCGAGGCAGCCGCTCCGGTCGAGATCATCAATCCGCATTTCAAATCGGATACAAATGCCGCGACTGACGAAGTAGAAGACACGGTTACCCAGAGTAAGGTCGCTCAGCCTCTGCTGGTATTCAATCCTTACGTCTCACCCCGTCTGGCCGAGGGTTCGGCCCAGCTCGGTCGTTGAGCCACGCTTTCTGATCTTTGCACTGCCTTTCGTGCACGTACGCGGCGTTGGTTGCTAGCAACCAACGCCTGCGTCGTTTTATGCCTAGTGCCAGCATTGAAGTCGAACATTCGATCTAGACAGATTCAGGCCGTTCGCTATCATTCGCGCCTCACCGGCGAGGGGGTTTGGAAAGGAAGCTACCGATGCGGTGCGTCTTGTGCTCATTGATGACAGTTTGTCTCTTGTCTGGTTGTCACAATCAGACGATGCCGGTGTCCAATCCGTTCATGTCTCCCAATCGAGTACCGCCGCCGGCGACGCGAACTTTGCCTCCGGGAACAGCGCAACCATATTATCCGGGCGATCCTGTACCGAACTCACCAGCTGGCGCTGTTCCGCCCTCGACTTATACGCCACAACCCGCAGCTCCTGCGACGCAGTCCTCTCCGCCCGGCGGCTGGAACACTTATCCACAAACGGGACCCGTCTCGTCTACTCCTAGTGGCAACTTACAAACTGGTGTTCAACAAGCGAGCGCAAACATTGCATTGGGTCCTGGGCAAGGCGAAAGTATGCAGGTACCGGCCGATGAGCAAAGCTTGCGATTCAACCGACCTCCTCTAGGTACCAGTTCACCAGTGGCGCCTGCCTCTTTTGAGACAGCACAACCAACGACGGGATTAACCCAGCAATTCGCTCAGCCTGCGCCTGCCGCCGAGCAGCGACAGGTATCGATTCGCGCAATCCCTTCTTCTGAGTTGCCACAGGCGGGATTCGATTCTTCGACACAACGGATAGGTCGCGACGGATTTCGGCCACAAGGCAGCGGCCGCACGGCGCGCGACCAGGCCCAAGCAGTGACTCGGCCTGTCGAACCGCAAGTGACGTCTCCCGTTCAGGAGTCCGCTGCACAGTTTGGCTTCGATCCACAATACCAATGGCTCCGGGGTCAATTGCAACAGTCGCCCGCGACCGGCCAGTGGCACTTGCGCTATATTCCGCAAGGAGGCAGCTCCGATCAGTTTGGCGGCAACCTATTGGTGTCAAATCCCCAAGTGCTAGGCAGCCTATCGCCGGGCGAGCACGTTTCTGTACAAGGTCGGCTTGAAATGGTGCAATTGGACGCCCAATCGGCGTTGCCCGCTTACACAATCGCCGTTCTCCAGCGGCAGCAAAGCGGCTTACGCTAGTCGGGCCCGCTCGCGGAAGGCCTCGCCACTGGCTTGGCTTACGGTATGATTGAGTAAGCAGGCATGAGTGTGTGCTCAGCCTATTCTTCTAACCTCCCGCAGCAATATCGGTGAGCCATCGTGTCGAGAATTCCCACCGGGATAGGCCGAAATCTCCGCTCGGTCACTGGCGATACGATAGCTCGCTGCGCCGGCTATCTGCCGGCCATCGCTGCATTAGAACCAGAACTTGAGCAGCTTTCCGCGCATCAGTTACGTAAGACCAGCCTAGGGCTACGCTATCGGGCTCGTAGCGGCGAGTCGCTCGACAAGCTACTGGTCGAGGCATTTGCCTTGGTGCGTGAAGCCGGGCGTCGCACTCTCAATATGCGACACTTCGATGTGCAGTTACTAGGTGGTGCTGTAATGCACCACCGGTCGATCATCGAGATGCAGACTGGCGAAGGCAAGACGCTTACCGCCACCCTGCCCCTCTACCTCGCTGCCCTTGATGGCAAGGGAGCTCATCTCGCGACGGTTAACGACTATCTGGCTCAGCGCGATGCCGACTGGATGAGGCCCGTCTACGCAGCCTTGGGGATGACCGTCGGAGTTATTCAAGGCCAGCAGCCCCAGCCACAACGTCGCGAGGCGTATCAGTGCGATATCACCTACGGCACTGCCAACGAAATGGGCTTCGATTTTCTCCGCGATCGGCTGCTGCTACGCTCGTTGGGCGAAGGCAATCAAGACCTATTCGGTCAGATGATGGGCGCAGGTGCCAATGGTACTTCCGACAAACCTGTTCAGCGTGGCCTGCATTTTATGTTGGTCGACGAAGCGGATAGTATTCTCATCGACGAAGCGCGAACGCCTTTGATCATCAGCGCTTTGCCAGGAGAAGATGAACAGATCGCTGCCGAGGCCTATCGTTGGGCGGCTGAAACGAGAGACCAATTCGTCGAAGATGAACACTTTGAGTACGATCACGACGAGCGTACGGTCGAACTCTCGATGGCCGGCCGGCAATTGGTTCGTTCGCTCGAGAAACCGAGCGCGATGGATCGACTGCCGCTGTCGACGATTTACGAGTATATCCAGCGGGCGATAAAAGTAGCCCGTGAGATGTTTCTCGACCGGCACTACGTAGTGCGCGACGGTGAGATTGTGATCGTCGACGAATTCACAGGGCGTATGGCGGAAGGGCGCAAGTGGCGGGCAGGCATCCATCAGGCGATCGAAGCCCAGGAGAACGTCGAAATCACATTTGCCACCAATCAGGCGGCACGGATCACAATTCAGGATCTATTCCTGCGCTACAACCGATTAGCAGGAATGACCGGCACCGCCTCCACGAGCCGTAGCGAGTTGAAGAAAATCTACGAAGTAAATGTCTGCCCGATCCCAACCAATCGTCCTCCGATTCGCAAGCAGCTGCCTACGCTGGTTTTCGGGACGGCCGATCATAAGTGGGACGCCATCGTTGAGGACGTCTTTGAACAGCACCAATTAGAGCGACCGGTTCTGATCGGTACTCGGTCGATCGATAAAAGCGAACATCTTGCTGAGCTCTTGGCCGCTCGAGGATTGCAACCGGTCGTGCTAAATGCCCGGCATGTTGCCCAAGAAGCAGAGATTGTCGCCCAAGCGGGAAAGCGGGGCAGGATTACTGTCGCCACGAACATGGCTGGCCGTGGAACCGATATCCAGCTCGACGAAGACGTTACCGAGATCGGCGGGCTGCATGTGATTTGCTCTGAGCTGCACGAAGCGAAGCGCGTCGATCGCCAGCTGATTGGTCGTTGCGGTCGCCAAGGCGATCCTGGCACATATCGACAATTCCTTGCGCTCGACGACGAAATCATCCTCTTTGGCCATGGGCCTCGCAAAGCGAAAAAACTAGTTGCTCAAGGCGAGCGAGCGACTGGACCGCTACGCGGATTTGAACAATTAATTCAGAAAGCACAACGCCGCGTCGAAAGGCGCCACTTCCGCGATCGCAAGGTAATGCTCTACCACGAGAAAGAACGCCAGAAAGTGCAACGTCAAATGGGGCAGGACCCTTATCTCGACACGCCAGGGTAACAACAGAGCCACAGCCGCGGCCTTGCGGTGCTATGGCTCTGGTGTTTCAGGTGGCTGGCGCCAGCGGATCGCTAGTGGTGGTGGTTGCGGTGTCTATCCCAATGGCCAGTTTGGTGGTAGTCCCAATGTCCTGGCACATAGTCGTAGTGGTTATAGTGCCATTGAAAGCCACCCGGGTGGTAGTCGTAGTGACTAGTGTCGTGCCAAACATAATGGCGCGACCTTCTGCTGCGATATGCTCTATGCGAGCGATGCCCGTGCGGACGTCCGACGTCGAGATGCACGTTCCGTCCACCGAAATGAAAGCCAAAGCCTCCGTAGCCATGGGCGGCGCTGGAAATATTAGGGTCAGTGCCTACAAGTGCGAAGGCAGCAATAGCGGCAATTGTGAAAGTCAGTTTTCTCATAGTTGAGCTCCCTCTGTTTATGCGTGGATTATTGGGTCGAACTTCCACTCAGTGCGAGGCAGTAAGAAACGCAACTCGTGTGCCGAATCACTGAGATCGCGAGAAATACTGCAGTTAGAGGCAGCTATGCACGCGAAATTAGAACTCAATTGTGGTCGTTGCGATGTCATCAGGGTCAGATTGACCACAGATTATGCTGCTGATCAGTCCGCTGGTTAGTTCTTTTAAGAACTTTAGCGACATGACTGACGCAACATCTATCGAGTCGCAAAAAAACAGGATTTGACACTTCGCGAGTACGGCCAGCTGTCTTGACAATTCGAGAAAAGCACGGGCATTTTCTTGTAATCGCCCACCTGTCGTCTATGCTGCTTAGTAGCGCACGAGACCCGAACTGATTGGTTCAATCACGAGTAAGACCTAATCTCAGCATTCAAAGCGGTACATGGTTGCCTATAGCAGGCTAGCTTTGTGCCTTTCTTTTTTGCCTCAACGCTTTGGCTCCGGTCTCGAAACACTTGCCGACATCGGTGTTCGCGGCTTCGGCCGATTGACAGTGTTCTCTGATCAGTTGAGCAGCCTCAGCGACATTCGTATACAGAACCTGTCGTGCTAAGTGGAGACAAGTGTGCGCCCAGTCAAATCTATTCCAGCTGTAAGAATTCCCAACCATTGGAAAAACCATGTGTAGTGTCTTGCTAGACAAAAGCGAATTTACATGTTCTATCGGACGTCCGAAAGGCTTGATCCGTATTGTCATTGTCGTGCTGACGATCGTGACGAATCTCTCTCAATCGTGGGCGTTCGATCCTGTTAGTATCGAATCCGATAAGGCTTTGATAGAGCTTTCGGTGATTGGCACCTTCCGAGGAGGCTGGTTTAGTTCTTCGACGCCTACCTATCCAGTGTACGATCGGTTCTCGCAACATGTTTTCGTCGGTAGCGACGATCGCAATCGAGTCGAAGTGATCGACTTCAGCGACCCGAACAATCCTTCTTTGCACTCAACGATCCCCGGCAGTCTCAATCGCATTGCCATGTCGCAAGAAGGTATTTTGGCGGTGGCGGGTTCTGGCCAGGTTCAGTTCTACAATGCCGATGGGGATTCGCTCTCGTTTCCGGTCGCTGTACCAGATGCGGGTGACGTGGAATTTACGCCCGATGGCAATAAGCTTGTTGTCAATCAGGACGACTCGATATCCGTAGTCGACCTAAGCGGGGCGAACTTCGTCAACTGCCGATTGGGAATCGCTGGGTGCAATCTCAATCCGACAGTTGATACGGCCGACTTCTCTGTCTTTAACACGATGGAAACAGAACTGCTCGCTGCTGGCGTCCGCTTGCCCGATTTTGTCCCCAGTATCACGATCGCACAGAGCCTTGATCCTGCTTCTCTGACAGTGACTCCTGATGGTCAGGCAGCGTGGATCTCGCTCATCGATAGTAATGCGCTTCTGAAGCTCGATTTAGCAACGAATCAATTCACCGATATCTTCGGACTTGGAACCAAGGACAACAGCCTTTCAGATAATGGTTTTCCCGACACCACTGGAAGCCTCCCCCCTGGCCTTCCTGGAGCCGGCATTCGTGGTAATGGCTTCGACGCCAGCGATCAGGATGGGGGAATAAACATCCAAACTTGGCCGATGAAGACATTCTACGAACCTGATGGGATTGGAGCTTACTCCACGGGAGGTCAAACTTATATTGTCACAGCGAACGAGGGGGACGCCCGCTCAGACTCGAATGGCGACTTCCACGTTCGGTTGTCAACCTTGACCCTCGACCCGAACGCCTTCCCAAATGTCTTCACATTAAGGCAGAACAGCAACCTTGGGCGGCTGAGAGTATCTCGAGTCGACGGCGATACTGATGGCGACGGTGACCTCGACGAGATATTCGGCTTCGGAGCCCGTTCTTTTTCAATCTGGTCGACCGATGGAAATCTAGTCTTCGATAGCGGCGACGACTTCGAGCAGATCACGGCGCTAGCGCTGCCTGAGAACTTTAATGCTGCGGAAGACGAAAACGAGATCGACAAGCGCAGCGACGACCGCGGTCCAGAGTCCGAAGTGCTTGCCCTCGGTGAAATCAATGGGCGTCATTATGCTTTTGTAGGATTCGAGCGAGTCAGTGGAATCGTGGTCTACGACATAACGGATCCTACCTCTCCCAGTTTCCAGCAATACATCAACAATCGCAACTTTGATGTCGAGCCAAAAACAGTCTGCGGGACCAAGGGTGGCGTAGCGTTGGCAACGTGCGACATGGCCGGCGATCTTGAGACGGAAGGCATCGAGTTTATCTCGGCTCTGCAGAGTCCTACCGGTAAACCAATGCTTGCCGTTTCACATGAAGCGAGCGACAGTACCACCTTCTATCAAATTGAGATCGTGCCAGAACCTGCGACATGCACGACGTTACTTTCCGCGACGATAGCACTACTGATCCGCCACTCCAGAACCAGAAAAAATGCGTTAGAGCAGAGTATCTAAATGCGTTCCTGCATTTCTTCGATACGTCCGCAGCGAAAGTACAATCTGTCGGAATATTGGTGCGTAACTTGCACTAGCCCACTCCCAAATCGGAACATCTCTAACCAGCCTAGTTTTAGGAGCGTTTGGAAGTGGAGGTGTGTCTCACACCCGGCAGTTATCCAATTGCCATTGCTGCGGTCGGGCTCTATCACCTCAGGCTATTAGCAGACTATGTAAATTGGCCCAGGAGACTCACTCTTGTGCTCAATGATGCACGGCAGTTCAAGCTGTGGGTCGATGTGCCCGACGGACGTAACACGCCTATTTAGATTTGGCAGATTCTTCCTTTGCTTTTGCTCGAAGTCGAGCATTCACATCAAGCAGCAACTTTAGGCACACGGCGAATAGCAGACCGACAATGGCAGATAAAATAACCCAAAATGGGTTGGACATGTCAATCAGATACTCACCCTTGGGTCCTCGACCACCGTATTCTGCTTGGAGTCCGACTAGAATAAGTATCAGAATGGATGCCACCGGCCAAACACAAAGCACTAACAGCATCGCCACGACCTCTATTCTACTGACCTGTGAACGGGTTCTCAACTCTCACAGCTTGTCAACCAAAATCAACCTGGCGACTCCCTTTTCGAGCCTGCGGTCGATGTGCCCGACGGCAGTTAGCTATGGCTGTTTGCACTGTTGAAGGCGATGCCGCAGGCACTCTGCCACCAGGTACTGTTGGCTCTTGATTGTCTGGAAGTACGAACACCAGACGCCTTCGGTAGCCTCCATTATATGTCAGATCTTCACTCGTGGTTCTTATCGGAGACCTATTCTTTGTATTCGGAACCGTCTATTTCTATTGCTGACGGGCAGATACCTAACATCGAAGGATGATGGCGAGCAACAAAGAAGAATGGAATCGCAGACATTTTGTTGGCATGGCACAAAAGACCATCTTTTCTGTTCCGTGGCGAATGACAAGTGTTATCATATGGTTAACGCTATCCATTTGATCTGGATGACTTCTAGCCAAACGTTATCGATACTAGAAAAAGCGAATTCCAAATATCGCCATGCGAGGGTTGTTCTTCATGACTAGTCAACTTGCAGCAATCGCCGTTTCATTGCTTGTCGCGTCAAGAGTTGATCGTCTTGCAGAAGCATTTCTTCGTCACAGCAAGAGAAATCGGTTGCAGAACAGTTCAAGGCAACTTTCGTTTTGCTGCCTCACATTCTTGGCTTGGCTCGTTTCAGATACCAATCAACGAGCGGAAGCAAGGTCACTCACTTCAACGAGACCGATTCGTACGGTTGCTATTAGTGGGCAACATGCAGTTGGCACCCCAATCGGAGTTGAGTACGCGAACTTCGGCAGCCCTCTGATTAGTGAAAGTGGTCATATTGCATTTGTAAGCTTCTTATCAGGCCCCAATGTTGACGACCAGAATCGTACGGGTATTTGGGTGGAGGATTCCGCCGGACAGTTGCGAAATATCGCTAGAACTGGTGATCAGGCTCCAAAACTTGAAGAAGGAGCGGTTTTAGAAACCATATTCAATCGAAAGCTGCAACTCGACGATATGGGAAGAGTGTCATTTGTTGTACAGCTAGTACGTCAGGGTCCTATAGATTTTCTTAACGAGACTGCCATTTACTCAGAAGGGAAAGGCCAAGGTCTTGAGGTGCTTGCTAGGGAAGGCAACGCAGCACCTGGGACGAATCTCGAATTCGAGGCGTTGACTACTGGTACGACTCCGTTCTTAGGTCCGTCCGGCGTTGCTGCCTTTGCTGGCGAGCTGCGACCGCACTCCACGACCGACATTGGCATCTGGTCCGACCAGAGCGGCACCCTAGAACTCGTCGTTCGCGAGGGTGAACAGGTGCCGGGGCTACCTCCAGGTGTGACCCTGCGTAGTATTGCTCAAAGCACGCCTATCTCGATCAATCCAGAGGGAAACCTTGCATTCATCGGAAGCCTCTGCACGTGCTCGGATTTAGCAACTCCCGGATCAGCCGTGCTTGTGCAGGACCGTCCCAATGGTTTCCGATTGGTGACTGCCTCTGGCGAACAAGCACCGGGGCTCGATAACGGAGTATTATTCAGGTCCTTCACCTCTTTTGGCAACGATGAATCAATCGGATTCAATAATTCTGGGGAGATAGCGTTTTTCTCTGATCTGACAGGAACGGGTGTATCGGACTCGAACGAAAGCTCGCTTTGGTCGGAAGGCGGGGGGGAACTCCACCTGGTTGCCCGTGAAGGGAATCAGGCTCCGGATGTTGAAGACGGTCTTGTTTTTGCCAGATTTGGGGCCGGGCTGACTGGCAATGTTGCTTTAAACGATCACGGGGAGGTTGTATTCACCGCTCCGCTGCGGTTTGGTGACGATCCTACCGCCTTTGATGTGACAGCTGTCTGGTCTGAGAATCCAGATCTTGGGCTACGGGCAATTGCAGTCGAAGGCGATGCAGCACCTGGGACGGAGCCTGGGACTGTTTTCGGCGGGTCGCTAGTTGGTGGGATTGATTCTCAAGGTCGCCACTATGTCTATGGCAACTTAACTGGGCCGAGTATTGATGATGGCAATAACATTGGAATATGGTCCGGATTCGACCTAGAGAGTTTAAGCCTTCTCGTTCGCAAAGGTGACTCCATAGAGATTGCCCCCGGAGATGTTCGGGAAATCAAGAGCTTTCCTACAAATTTCCATGTCGTCACCGGATTGAGCGAGGGGCGGCCGGCTGGATTCAATGATCGGGGAGAGGTCGCATTTCACGTTACTTTCACAGATGGTGCTGAGGGAATTTTTGTGCTCATCGTTCCGGAGCCCCTAGGACTCGTGCAGTGTGCAATTGGACTTACCCTAGCCTCAGTAGTACTTGGTAGGCTAACCCGGAACCGTATTCACTCAAACTAGAGTTTTGGGTGTGCCTCCTCAGGTGGCTCGCATCGGGCTAACTAGCGATGCGATTCCATCTTGGAATTCATCATACACTTGCTTTTCACTGACTCCTTAAGCAGTTATGAATTGGTGTGAATTTGTGAAATGGTGATAGTGGACAGCCGATATTCTTCGGAGGAATGCAAGCCTAATGGACGAAATGGCGAACAGCCAACACACATTAGAAACGCCCTCCTTAACTTCCATGTGAATTTTTCGAAACTGCACTAGCTTAATCACCCGACACCGATTTGAGACACCGAAGATCAGCTCGTCAGTCGCCCCCACCGAACGCACGAACGGGGGACTCTTTCATAGATGCGTTCGAAATGAAACTCCTGACGCACTCAGGGAACATGAATTCAAGCTGTGGGTCGATGTGACCTCACTCAGTTAGAGATGTAAATTCAATCCCACCAAAGTAGTAAGTATCTCTGACCGCTGTCGGGAGTCCCACCTATGCCGGTCCATCGTGCCAGATGATTCTCGTACCGTAGAAGCTTTGCTCGTTATTCGCGTCGTTGGGTAGAGTCACGATTAAGACATCAGTTGTTTCACCGATGTCTGGGTCAGAATCTATGTCGGCCGCAACTACCTTCTGAGCCCCAAGTTCATAAATCTCCTCAATAATCGCGGCGGAACGAGCGTTGTCATACTCATAGATCGTCCGCCATTTCTCGTCACTTGCTTCACGAGACCAAGCGAGGGCTTCCGCCGATTTTCCCTCGCTTATCAATTGCTCACAGTAGGCGTCGTTCTCTTCTGGACTCAGTTCGGTGCCCTGGAATTTGAGAAAGACTAATGCAGCGATGGCAAGAAGTAAGACTCCATACTGGCGAAGAAATTTCATGATTGCCTAACCTGTTATTAAACGTATTCTAGTGTGGGCAAACAGGGCCACGAGTGGAGCAATATTCGAGCACTACTAAATACCGGCGGAGTAACTTGCCGAACTGCCCGCGGTCGATGTGCCCTCCAGCACTTGGCGATGTCAGAATTCTCAAGCCTCAATGCGTCTAGCAATTCCTTTTTATCTACGTTGAGTCACCAGAATCGCCACCACCGTCGACGAACCGTGCTACCCGGAGGAACACATGATTCAATGCCGTGGTCTGTAGCACTCTTGTATTCTTCGCCTTCGTCACCGACAACAATTGCAGACAGGCGATTCGCAATCGATAGCATCTTTGCAAGTATCTCTTGGTCTGGCGATTTTACAACGATGCGGTTGTCGCGAAAATCGAACCACGCCTGACTGCCACCCTCAACATTTCCCGCGTGATTCGTCCAGACGGCTAATCCATCGCTGGAGTACCCCAAATTTGAACCGTCGGGCAAATTAATCACTGCGTTGCCGTCAAGTCGCATTGAACTATCAGAATTGAGGTATGCAATCCAATCATCAAGCGGAATCCCGCCTTCGTGGCCTTCAATCCACCATTCAGGGTCGCGTACTATGTGAAGTTCGTAGCCCATTAATATGCCTTTCTGTCTACGGGCGATGTGCCCGCAGGCAGTAAGCAGCTTGTGGTTAGGCTGGTCTGGCAGCAGCATGGTCAACCCCAACTTACATACATCCTAATCTTCGTCAGGGTCGATACCTAGTGACTTCAAATGCTCTCGTTGCTCCGATGACAGTCCTGCGTTTCGATTCAAATAACCCTCCTCGATATCTGGCCCTCGACCATCCAAGAATGAAAACGATAGTGACAATCCGGCCTTGTACAATGCTTCACGCAACTTCGAATCGTTGGGTAAAGTATGGTCGATTTGCTCTAGCATATCAGCTAGTCGATAAAGTTCTGTTTCGTCTTCTGGAGACATCTGCTTTACCTGCACAATTCTATTGGTAGTTGGACGTAATAGCGGGCTATGTGACCACCGGACGTTCGCTCGCGGAACTTCGTCGGGTCCGCATATATGTCCTGAAGGATTTACTGTACCTTCAAAGCCTTCGGTACTTTCGATCGCCCTCAATTCTTAGCCAGCCGATGGAGAACCGCGAATCCTCCGACGACTGCCGCCACAATTGTCGTAATTGCAAACAGGTCTCGGAGGCCGAATTGCCATCGGGGTTTCGGCCTCAACAGGACTGCAAGCAGGCCGGAGCTGAGAACGGGAAACCAATGTGGGATCAGTAGCTTCAAGAAACCTTCTTGACTCCGGCCCATATAAAATCCCAAAAAGGTGCGTGGTCGCGGAGGGGCGTAGGGATCAAGTGCAAGTCCGTCGCGTACTAGTTTCACGTTCTCTTCAGTAACCACGTACGAAAAAGTGAACTGCTTGGGAGGATGATCGCTCCCGTCGACAGAAGTGAACTCGTAGAGGTCAAACTCCCCAGGGTGGAAGAGGTCCAGCCTGAAGTGCTGGTCCGTAAAGAAGTTACCACTAACACGCAGCAATGATCTGTGACTGTCCACCCACGAAGCCATGAAGACCGTGCACATAGTTAGGCACAGATACGACATCGTGATTCTCTGCTTTTGACGCATGCCATCCCCGATCGACACCAATTTACCGCGGCACCGCTCACCTCACAACGCCCTAGGTTCTCCGACCAGTCAACTGCCTGGGGTGTGACACACTCCCATCTCGAACTGCAGCCCCGAAATGGGCTGAATTAGGCTCAGAGCCGCCCAATCGTCGGCCAGATTACGTGCGTGCGGTGTCAATGCTAGCCGGTATGAACTGCAGTTCGCATTGTCAATGCGGTGTTCCAGAGGGCCATCACGTGCTTAGCCGCAGCTGTCAATCTTCGAGACTTGTCAGAATATGGTCCGGAAGGCTTGGAGAACCGGCACAATCGCAGTACTTGTATTGGACCTTTTGAGCCTTGTGTCCATTCTCGCAACTGTCACCGGTGACTCGCGGCATCGGCTAGGATCGTGACAGCCCTACGGGCTTACTTGTGTGTAACTGACAGGTGTGAAAGCTGAGCTACGACGCATCTCAGGTGACCGAAACTAGGTGGCCAGAAATCGTTGCTGAAAACAGAACGCGAACTTGTTAGTTTGCTGCTGGTGTTGCGCGGAGTGGTTGCGAGCTAAGCACGGCGATGCGGCGCATCGCGGCTATTATTAGGAGCTAGCGACGAGCGACTAACAACTAACAACTTTTGTCTATAGAAAGGAAGTCAAAATGACCTAAACTCGGTGACTTTTGTCACTGTCGAATCACGATTCGCACTGCTATGCCAGTCGCCGATCGAAAATGCGACGGACAGAACCCTTGAGTTTTGACCCAAAACATGGGACCCCAGGCATGGGGACAAAACTGGTCGAGAGTTGAGTGCCTAGAGTCGAGTGCTAGAAGGGGAAGGCTGACTGCTAACAGCTAACAGTAACAGCTAACGGCTAAACTGCCGAGGGCTCTGCTTCCAAAGTCACCACCACACTCTTGAACGCAGGCGTTCTGCTCGCTGGGTCGACTTCGCGGCTGACTAGCATGTTGGCTTCGGGGAAATACATGGCGACGTTACCGGGGCGGATCTCGGGAAACGGGTGCAGGCGTACTCCCCGCATCGAACCGGCCGGGCCGAGGACCGTAACTGTTTGCGACGCGCCGAGGCCGAGGCGAGTGAGGTCTTCGGGGTGAATCAGGATCACATCGCGACGATGAACATTGCGGTAGAGATCGTGGTCTTCGTAGACGACAGTATTAAATTGGCCTTCGCTACGGATAGTCATCAGCCGCAACTCATTCTTGCCGTCGCCCTGCAGCGACGGGAGGTCGTGTGTGTGCAGGCGGGCGCGGCCGTCGTCCGTAGCAAACTTGGGTTGATGGAAGGTGCGACCGGAGATATGAAATTCCTCCTTGGTGGTATCAATGTGGGCGAGTTTTTCGAAACCGGGCACGATGTTTGCGATCGCGTTGCGAATCCGACCAGTATGGCGCAGCGCATTCCAGTCAATCGGTGAGCTGTGCTCGGCAAGGACTTGCTCGGCCAGCGTCGCCGTGATTTCGACTTCGCTCCTGGGACCATCATGACGCGCAGGGCCGCCGTCACTCATCCGCACGTGATTGAACATGGACTCTTGCGTCGTAGGTTGCGGTTCTTCGTCGCGAACTAAGACGGGTAGGATGATCGTTTCACGCGCCAGTCCGAAAGCGTGGCCCGTGTTGAGCGTCGTGCTGAGATAGACCAACATGTCGAGGTTTTCCAGCGCTTGCTGGGCGAATTTCGCATCGGGGTTCGAGCCGTACAGATTGCCACCCAGGCAGAGGCCGAATTTTAGCTCGCCACTGGCGGCGGCTTCCATGCACTGCATTGTGTCGCGGCCTGGCGACGTGGGTAGCTCCACATCGAAATGCGACTGTAGCCGCTCAAAGATCGCGTCTTTGAGTTTGGGTGTGACGCCTACCGAGCCGATGCCCTGTACGTTCGAATGCCCCCGCACTGGCATGAGTCCTGCTCCTGGCCGACCGACCATGGCGCGTAACAGCGCTAGATTGCCGATTGCTTGCACGTTTTGTACACCGTGAGCGTGATGCGTGATTCCCATCGTCCAGCTGAAGACAACATTCTTGGCCCGGGCGTAGCGCCTGGCGATTTCGTCGATCTGTTCGCGCGAGACGCCACTTTTTTCGATGATCTCGTCCCAAGAGGTAGTTTTCAGATGCTCGCGCAATTCCGGCCAGCCACGGCAGGCTGAGTCGAGGAAGGCACTGTCGTGGGCACCTGTCTCGACGATCTGCTTGGCAATGCCGGTAAGCAGGGCCAAGTCGCCACCGATCTGCGGCTGCACATAGAGGCTCGCAATCTTGGATCCGAACAACAAGCTGCGCACGTCGCTGGGGACTTTAAAATTCACCAGCCCAGTTTCGATGATCGGGTTGATAACAATCACTTCGCCTCCGCGGCGACGCACTTCCATCAAAGTGCGCATCAGACGAGGGTGGTTACTCGCCGGATTGCCACCGATCATAAAGACGAGATCTGCCTGATCGAGGTCCTCGAGCACAATCGTCGCCGTGCCGCTGCCTGTCACGCTGCTAAGCCCGACACCGCTTGCTTGGTGGCAATAGTAGCTGCAATTGTTCACGTTGTTGGTACCGTAAATGCGGGCAAACATTTGCAGTAGAAAACCGGCTTCGTTGCTACTGCGGCCACTGAAGTACCAAAACGTTTCGTCTGCCGCGAGAGATCGAAGCTTCGTGACGATGCGACTATAGGCGTCGTCCCAGGAGATCGGCTGGTAGCGGCGCAATTCAGGGGTGTACAGTACAGGCTGCGACAGCCTGCCGCAATGTTCCAGATCTCTCGGAGAGAATTGCTGAAGAGACTCATGTGTATAGCGTTTCCAGAAATCCGGAGTAATCGCTCCCTGCATATCGGCGACCATAGCCTGCAGCGATTTCTTACAGACTTGGTGAAAGTGTCCCGACTCGTTTACCATCCCGCCCCGTTGTCCTCCCATCCCCAAGGCACAGGTCTTGCAAGCATTCTTGCTGCGCATGGCTTTCCAGAGCTTCCAAAAGCCGCCGGCTTCGTGACTTTTCTGCAGTGTGTATTTGATGGCAGGCCAGCCACCACCGGAGCGAATTCGTTTCATGGCGCTATCGTGAAAGAGTTCGGCTGAATAGTCTTGTGAGTAGAATAGATTATGGCATAGAGTACTTGATAAGAGTATCGAGCGCAACGTCTAGCGGCCATTTTCCCTGAGGTCATTTAATCCTAGAGGTGCCTGTTGGCAGAGTTTCCTTACGAATTTGCCATAAAGCCAGTTACCGGTCCCGTTCGGGCACGTATGCGACCGCCTGGGTCTAAGAGCATAACAAATCGGGCACTGGTCTGTGCCGCATTAGCTGATGGTCGGTCAACCTTGCGAGGCGCATTAGTCAGTGATGATACACGTGTGATGATCGATGGCTTACGGGCGATGGGAGTCGACATTGCCGCGGAGGACTCAGGGAATACTTTAGTCGTAGTCGGTTCCGATGGCACACCGCCAGCCAGGCAAGCAGAGTTGTTCGTCGGTAACAGTGGCACCACAATCCGATTTCTCACAGCTGCGGCGACTCTAGCGAGTGGCGATTTTCGCCTCGACGGAGTGGAGCGCATGCGAGAGAGGCCAATTGGCGATCTGGCCGAAGCGCTTGCACAGCTTGGCGCAGACGTGCGTTGCGAAAGTCCAAGCGGTTGCCCGCCTGTCGTGGTCAAGGCCAACGGCTTACCTGGGGGCGAGGTGTCGATTCGTGGTGATATTTCCAGTCAGTTTCTCAGCGGCCTGTTGATGTCTGTTCCTTACGCTCGCAAATCGGTGACGGTGCGAGTCGAGGGCACTCTGGTTTCGGTTCCATACGTCGCGATGACCGCGGCAGTGATGCGTTCGTTCGGCGTTGATCTCCATAATTCGGCCGACTATAGCCAGATCGAAGTTCCCAACGACGCTGGTTACCGGGGGCAAAATTATGAGATTGAGCCCGACGCTTCAGCGGCAAGTTATTTTTGGGCCGTGGCGGCGGTCACTAGCGGGGAGGTAACCATTGAAGGCTTGAGTCGCAACAGCCTGCAGGGTGATGTTGCGTTTGTCGAGTGTCTGGAACGCATGGGTTGCGAAGTGCGATACGAAGCTAACTCTGTGACCGTGATTGGAAAAACGCTGCATGGAATTGACGTCGACATGAATGGTATTAGCGACACGGTGCAAACGTTGGCCATCGTCGCAATGTTTGCCGATGGGCCGACTCGAGTGCGGAATGTGGGGCACATTCGCCACAAGGAAACCGACCGAATAGCCGCCGTCGCCAACGAGCTACGAAAGCTAGGTGCGCGGGTGATTGAATACGACGACGGGCTAGAGATCGCCCCTGGGGAGCTCGCCCCGGCCGTTATCGATACCTACGATGATCATCGTATGGCTATGAGTTTCGCGATTGCTGGGCTGAGGACTCCAGGCATCGTCATTCGTGACCCTGGTTGTGTTGCAAAGACATATCCGCGCTTTTTCGAAGATCTTGAGTCGGTGCTAGAGACCTAGCACGACACTGGAATTGGGAACTGAGAGAAATCGAGAGTGCTAATCGACGATCCCGACTTGGCTTGCCGAAGCTGATTCCAGCAGCTCCTCAGCTCGTTCTAACAACGACGAGCTCGAATCTGATGGTGTGCAATCGACCGAGGAGGGGTCGCGGGCCTGGAAGTCGGCCCCGCAATGCTGGCACACCACTCCTTTGCCTAGATATTCAATGCGGACCTGGAGGTTCCTTCCGCAGGTGGGGCATTCTTGAATGAAGTAGATAGAATTTGCCATCACTCACCTCCTGTAGCGGCACGATCGATCCATTTAGCCTTGTCCCGACGAGTCCACTCAAGATAAGGACCTTGGGACTTCATTTCAAACCCGACGGATGATTTTTCTGGTATATGAACGAAATTTTACTTGAGGGACCAATTGTAACTATATTGGTGAAAACAGCTTACGGCGAACACTGGAGGTGAATGATGAATGTGCTATGTTTTACACGGGGGGTTGGCCGCACCCCTCAGAAGCGGTGGTTCTGAGAAGATTTCCGTGCGGCGACCTCAGAAACATATGCGAGTTTCTTGGCTTAAAGAGTCTCTTAAGTGCCATATCATATGAGATTGAATTCACCCAATTTGACGGCCACCTGGCTGGTTCTTCAGGTCTGTTTTGTAAGTGGAAGCGCTTCTGCCGAGGCTCCTTCGTCAGATAAGAATTCGCAGCTGGCGGGGACAATACGTCGATATTTCTCCAGCTTTGCTGACTACCAAGAAGGTAACCTGATTTGTAAGTCGCAGGTTGACGAGCTACAACGGTTCCTGCGCCGCACTCGAGGCAATATTCCAGCATCTCACAAGCGGCTGCTTCATCGAGTTCTGGCAGATGAAGCGCCTTTATCCAGGCTGTTTTACAGCCAGCAGGGCGAACAAGTGCTAAAAGCCGCAGCTACGAAACTTTCTGGATACGCTAAACTAGAGCTTTCCGCGCGCAGCGCCCTAGGTAGGAGGCTGATCATGGAGGCTATCGAATCGAAGCAAATCGAAACCCTAGTAGAATATGCAAAGAGGGAATTCGACGACAAGCCATCTGTGCAAGGAAAACAACTCAGTCACCCTGCCTCTAACGTTGCGAGCTCCCGCATCTACACCGTTGATCAGTTCATCAGGGCCACAGTTACTGCTCCCAACGAGGACCAAGCATCCGATAGCAAGCAGAGCCCCCCTGATAGGGCCTCGTGAGTGCTTGAGGGGAGCTCAAAACGGGCCTGAAAAAACAGGTGTTAGAGAGATCTCACTGAGAAAATTTCGCCTTCACGCCGGTTTCCGGGTAGAATACTGTCAACACCTGTATGGAATCGAAGCGCTCGCCTGACTAGCTTAAGGGGAATCTTGGCCGAAGTGATTCTCGGTATCAAGTCACTTTTTTCCTGCGACCCGTTCCGGATCGAGTAGTTCTCAGGGGATGGCGAGCCGCTGGTGCCTATGGGGAGGACATTAGCGAGATGGCCAACCGAATTTTCGTATTTGCCGTGATCGTTCTATGGCTGAGCAGCATGAGTTGGCTGGTCGTCGAGCGTATTCTTCCCTCGTTCTATACGGGAGAACCTCCCATCGAGCAGGCCTACGAGACGGGCGAAGCCGTTGCCTGGAAGGTTGAATGGGGTGGAAAGCCGGTCGGGCAGGCTGCAAGCGTCAGGCTATCGGGTGTCGCAGGGACCACCGACTTGTACAACCGCGTTGTGCTGACAGACATTCCGCTCATGGATTTGGCGCCGGCCTGGATGCGAAATACGATCGGTGATCTGGGCAATATCACCTTCGACGCTCACACTCGAATCGAATTTGATCCGCTCGGTAACTTTTCATCGTTCAATAGCCGGATTTCGATAAACGATTTACCTTCGATGTTAAACATCACGGGTCGAGTGGAAGATTCGTTCTTACAGTTGCGGGTGCGTTCTGGCGATATCTCCTACACTTCTCCTATCTACCTGCCTGACAGTAAGTCTTTAAACGAGGTTCTTTTTCCGGACGCGAAACTCCCACAGATGTACGTTGGCCGCAGTTGGCGCGAGGAGATATACAGTCCGTTTCATTCTCCTGGAAGTCCAGTGGAACTGGTACAGGCTAAGGTTGTATCCGTCGAGGCGATTCAATATCTCGGAGAGACCTATAAGACTCTTCGGATCGAATATCGCGCAATGTCTCGGTCCGGGATCCCCCAGGAAGCTCGCCTTCAGGCCGAGTCTTGGGTGGATCTATCCGGGAATGTCTTAAGGCGAGATGTATATCTGGGTAACTCGAAGCTCCGATTCACGCGGTTGGCAGATGAAGCAGCCAAAGAGGCGGGCGTGCAGCTTTTGAAGGAGCTTATCCGGACTGGGGCAGAAATCGAGCTCACGCCGCGTGGACAGCCGAATTCTACGCGCAAAGGATCCCGCGGCGCTAGCAGTTCCAAGAAGAATCGACACTTTGCGGCCTAGCTTGCGACATCGCCACGGAGTAGATTCTTTCACACAGTCAGGTGTCCACTTCTAAATCTGGGCACTGTCGAATACCCCAGAATACGACTTTTAGAGTCGCCGTCTCTACGCCGCAACTACAATCCCCAGGCAAAATGATTCATTTCCGCACTGTGACCAGAACTTACGGCACTCATGTAGCCGTGCGAGAACTCGAGCTTTCCATAGCCGAGGGCGAGTTGGTAGCATTGTTGGGCCATAATGGGGCAGGCAAAACCACCAGCTTGAAGATGCTCGTCGGACTCCTCAGGCCTAGTAGTGGGGCGATTGAGGTAGGTGGATTTGGAGTTGTGGAGCATAGGCGAGAAGTGAGTCGAATGATCGGTTACGTACCTGATCAACCCTTCTTGTACGATAAACTATCTGGACGGGAATTCCTGCACTTTGTGGCCGATATGTATGGACTAACTTCGGCTGAGGCAGTTACCGCCGTGGAGCGCGAAGCAGAGCGGTTCGAGTTGACGAAATTTTACGACCAATTGGCGGAGAGTTATTCCCACGGCATGAGGCAGCGCACTGTTTTTGCTGCCGCATTGATCCACCAACCGAAGATTCTAGTGGTCGACGAACCAATGGTGGGCCTCGATCCCTTGAGTATTCGACTTGTAAAAGATTTACTCCGTACTTACGCGCAGAGTGGTAACACCGTGCTCATGTCAACCCATACGCTTTCCATAGCGGAAGAGATTGCCGACCGGGTCAGTGTGATGCGCAGCGGAGAGCTTGTGTTTGACGGCACTGTAGGAAAGCTTCGCCAAGATTTGCCTGCAGCGGGAGAATCTCTCGAATCGCTCTACTTAGCGTTAATGAAAGTTTGAGAATTTCTGGGTTTGGCTTCATCTGAACTGAGTGAAACGTAATGTCGGACGCCATCCAGACCAAGGAATTCGATCTGAGCCATTTGTGCGAACGCTTGCCTTCGCACGAACGTGAGGGCCAAATTTTCTGGAAGATACGTTCGCGTATTGGACGCAATCAAGTCAAGTTTCTGTTTACGAAAGCACGACTCCGAACCAGTTTAGTAATCGGACTGAGTCTGTTTTTTTGGGTAGGCCTGTTTGCCCTGTTCTACAGCGGTTTCGAATTCGTCGTTAGCCAGGTCGGTCCGCCGGGGGCTACCTATCATGCTCAAACTGTTCGTTTTGTGTTTACGTTGTTTTTCGTTTCCTTGCAGGTAATGCTCATATTCTCGGCCGGGATCATTCTTTATGGAGGACTATACGCATCGCCCGAAACAGTTCTGCTAATGGTACTGCCAGTCCGGGACGAACGGTTAGTGTTTTATCGATTTCAAGAAGCGCTTTTCTTTAGTAGCTGGGGATTTTTTCTGCTGGCCAGTCCGATGATGGTAGCGTATGGATTGGCCGTCTCTGCTCCGTGGTATTACTACGCATATCTGCCCGCGCTAATGATCGCATTTGCTTACATTCCGTGCGCGCTTGGGGCAATTTTCTGTTTGTTGTTGTTGAGTCGTATTCCCCATCTGCGCAGAATTATTGTGGGCGGGGTAGCGATTCTAGTAAGCGCAATTGCGTATCACTCTATCTGGAGTACGTTGGACATTACGGGTGCCGAGGTTCTGGGAGCATCTTGGTTTCTTGATACCTTTCGACGTTTCGAATTCACTCGGGGAGAGTGGTTGCCTAGCACTTGGTTAAGTAACGGATTGCTCGATGCTGCACGTCCCCAAAGTCCTGATCCGACCGATTTGCCTTGGGTCGAGAGTGGGAAGTACTTGGTCGTGCTATTGTCTAACGCATTGATTTTGCATCTTGGCGTGTTATGGACGGGCAAGCGACTGTTTCGCGCCAGCTACTCGGGGCTTAATTCGCGTCAGGCCCGCGTATCGCATCTGAGTATGTCTTGGGTGGATCGTCTGGCGAATCGGTTGATGGGCCTGTTTTCTCATGACATGCGACTATTGATCATCAAAGACCTAAGATTATTTCGCCGCGACCCAGTACAGTGGTCACAATTCTTGATCTTCTTCGGGCTCCTACTCCTGTACTTCGCGAATGTTGACCGTTTTCGCCAACATCGTTCTGACGTAAGTGTGTTGGCGTGGGTAAACATCGTCAGCTTCCTCAATTTAGCGGTCGTAGGGCTTATACTTTCGACCTTTACAACGCGGTTTATCTACCCTTTGATCAGTCTCGAAGGACGACGCTTCTGGATTCTTGGCCGACTGCCAGTCGATCGAGATACGATTCTCTGGGGCAAGTTTCTGTTCGCAGCCTGTGGTTCCTGGTTGCCTTGCGCAGGATTAGTGATTGTCAGCGACATAATGTTAAACGTAAGCCTGTTAGTGGTGGTCGTGCATCAAGTAGTTTGCCTTCTGTTGTGTATCGGTCTGTCGGGAATGGCTGTCGGTCTAGGAGCCTTGATGCCAAACTTCACTGACCCCTCGCCTTCGAAAATTGCAGCCGGTTTCGGCGGAACCCTCAATCTTGTTCTCAGCGCGCTCTATATACTTGCGGTAGTTCTGCTGACAGCGCTGCCTTGTCACTTCTATCTGCTGGCTGGAAACTCAGAAATTTCTTCGCGGTTTTTGCAACGAGGTTACTTAAATATGTGGCTAGGCGTTGGTCTCGGCGTCTCACTGGCCATTGCAGTGCTAATTACAGTGGTACCGATGCGGATGGGGCTGAAGGCATTTCGTCAGCTGGAGGTTTGAGCGACCTAGTCGAGTTTAGTTGTGACGCTTATAATCGCAGTCTCTGACTCAAATCCGCAACACCGCAGATTCTTCGATGAGCCAAGCATTTTCAACTCATTCAACACCTCTGCGTATCGGCGCAGTGAGTTATCTGAACACAAAGCCGTTGGTTTATCGGTTAGCCGAATCGCTGCCCGAGGCAGATGTCGTCTACGAGGTTCCCAGTCGACTTTCCACAATGCTGGCCGCAGATGAGCTGGACGTAGCGCTGGTGCCTTCGGTCGAGTTGGCTTGCTACCCCGAATGGACTATCGTATCGGACGCTTGTATCGGCTGTCGCGGCCCCGTTTTAAGCGTGAAACTTGCGTTCCGGGTTCCGCCAGCCCAGGTGCGCACATTGGCGTTAGACGAAGGTTCGCGCACCAGTGCCGTTTTGGCGCAGATTCTTTTGCACGATCTGCACGGAGTCCAACCGTCGCTCAGCAGCCTGCCCATCGGCTGCGATCTCGGAGATTCTGAGGCTGATGCAGTGTTAGTGATCGGTGATCGGGCAATCCGTACCGACGAAAGTTGTTTCGACCAAGTGTGGGATCTGGGCGATCGCTGGTGTCGTTGGGCCGAATTGCCTTTTGTTTTCGCAATGTGGGTGGCGCGGCCGGGCGTGAATACTGGACCGATCGCCTGCGCACTTGCAGCGGCGCGAGACAATGGCTGTAGAAACCTGACCGAGATTGCTAGAGATCAGGCAGAGGCGATGCAATTGCCGATCGATTTAGTTGAAGAGTATCTATGCAACAACTTATACTTCCATTTTGGACCTGAGCAACAGGGCGGATTGCAATTGTTCTACAAGCGTGCTGCCGCTCTGGGTTTCATTCCTACCGTGCCGCGAGTGACTATCGATGATTGCCCCGTTGAACGTTAACAGTCTTTTGGAAAAAGCCGTTGCTGGCGAGCGGCTGGACCCGGCCGAGGGGCTCCGTCTATTGGAGTCGAATAATCTGACAGAATTAGGCCGGGCGGCAGACGAAGTCACCCGCCGGCTGCACCCAGAGTCTTATCGCACCTACAACATTGATCGGAATATTAACTACACGAATGTTTGCACGGCGGTATGCGACTTCTGTGCATTCTATCGCGCGCCCAAGTCGCCGGAAGGCTATGTTCTGGACCGCGACGTTTTGCTCCAAAAGATTCAAGAGACGGTCGACATCGGAGGCGAGCAGATCTTGTTGCAAGGCGGATTGCATCCAGATTTCAAACTCGATTGGTACGAGGATCTACTGAGCGACATTAAGCAACATTTCCCACAGGTTAACATCCACGGCTTTAGTCCGCCGGAGATATACCACTTCACCAAGATAAATAAGCTTACGCTGCGAGAGGTGCTCGAACGGCTGCGAGATGCCGGGCTTGGCAGCCTGCCAGGAGGCGGCGCGGAGATTCTCGTCGATCGAGTCCGCAAAGCTATTACTCGCGGCAAGGTGCTCACTGACGACTGGCTAAACGTTAACCGGGTCTGGCACGAACTGGGCGGACGCAGCACGGCGACCATGATGTTTGGTCACGTGGAGACCCTGGCCGAGCGCATCGAGCATCTTGAGCGACTACGACAGCTACAGGACGAAACGGCTGGTTTTACGGCGTTCATCTGCTGGACCTTTCAGCCCGACCACACGGATATGGCCGAGATTTCGCCCGCCGGCGCTCACGAATATCTGAAGACGAACGCCGTGGCACGCCTCTATCTGGATAACTTTCCCAACTTGCAGTCGAGTTGGGTGACACAAGGCCTAAAAGTTGGCCAGATGGGGTTGCTCTACGGCGCAAACGACATGGGCAGCCTGATGCTGGAGGAGAACGTCGTCTCCGAAGCCGGGACGGTTCACCATTTGTCGCTGGAGCAGATTCGCGGAGCCATCGCTGATCTGGGCTACGTGCCCCGCCAGCGAAACGTGTTTTATGAGCTGGTTGGCGAGGAGGTGAGCTCCTGTGACCCGCAAATTCGCCAAAACCAGCAGTCTTTGCCGATCGTAAACTGAGCCTAGCAAGGAACTTGCTTCGCAGCGGGGGCCCCCATCTGGTATCTTTCAGCCTAGGCCCCCGTTTCATCCCGGCGGCCCTCTGCCGCCATCCCCTGAAATGGATTGCCCTACCGGACGCCACCATGATCGAAGCTAGCTCTCTGACCAAGGTTTATGCCGACTTGCGGCGTGGGCCATTCGTGGCGCTCGATGGCCTGAGCTTTTCCGCACAATCTGGTGAAGTTTTTGGCCTGCTGGGTCCAAATGGTGCCGGCAAGACGACCGCGTTGCGAATTCTGAGCACCGTGTTAGTTCCCTCCAGCGGAACTGCCACAGTCAGTGGTTTCGACTGTGTGACTCAACCAGACCTGGTCCGCCACCATATAGGTTTCATGTCGGCAAATACGGCTGTTTACGACCGCATGACCGCTTGGGAGATGGTGGAGTATTTCGGCAGACTCTACGGCATGGAGAAGGACCAGCTTCGCGAGCGGATGGAACTGCTCTTTGACCGACTGCAGATGCAGAACATACGTGAGCTGCTGGGAGCAAAAATGTCGACCGGGATGAAACAAAAGGTGTCGATTGCCCGGGCGATTGTTCACGACCCTCCCGTGTTAATATTCGACGAAGCTACCAGCGGGCTCGATGTGCTAGTGGCCCGCGCCCTCTTAGACACGGTTGCCGAATTGCGCGACCAAGGTAAGTGTATTGTCTTCTCCACACACATCATGCGCGAAGCCGAGCGGCTTTGCGATCGAGTAGCAATTATGCATGAAGGTAGCATCCTTGCTGAAGGAACGATGGACCAACTGCGAAACGACCATGGCCAAGCCGATCTCGAAGAGCTATTCTTCGAACTGATTCGCGGTCAAGAAACCTCCACGATTAATTGAATCTTATTTGCAGCACACGATGAATTGGAATAATGTCAAGCTGATTTTTGCTCGCGATATGCGGGATCAACTGCGAGATCGGCGTACGCTTATTCTGATCGCGGTAGTTCCTGTACTGCTCTATCCGCTGATGGGGATGACAATTTTCCAACTTTCTCAGTTTCTCCGTCATGAGGCTGCCAAAGTGGAGGTAGTCGGCGCTGAAGAGCTGAATGACATCGAGTGGCTTCCACCTTTATTGGATGGGGAACAGTTTGAGTCGACTTTGTTTGATAGTCCGGTTGAGCGAAAGAACCTGCAACTAGTTTTTGTAGAGCAAACCGATAACCCCGACTCTACTGATGATTCGCGATTGGACGCTGCGCGTCGGGAGCTGGCTGCTGGCAAGGTACAAGTGGTGTTGTATTTTCCGGCAGGTTTCGGCGAACAACTTGAGTTGGCTCGTCAGGCGCTTATGGAAAGAGCTCAGACTGAGGGAATCGTCGACGAAAGCAGTCTTCCTGGGCCGGAGATTCTATATAACTCGGCTAACGAAAAGTCCCGCGTTGCTCAGCTTCGTGTAGAGCGAGTACTGAGTCGTTGGCGCAATAGCGTGATGCAGACCAATCTGCGTGCTGGCCACGTTCCGCTCAATGCAGCACGCCCATTTGAGTTGAAACCGCAGGACGTCTCCCAGAAGCAGCAGCGGCAAGCTGCGCTTTGGTCAAAGATTCTGCCGTTTTTTCTCTTCCTTTGGGCCCTTACCGGGGCGTTTTATCCTGCGGTGGATGTCTGCGCTGGCGAAAAGGAACGAGGGACGCTCGAAACGCTACTAACCAGCCCCGCTCAGCGTCGCGAAATAGCTTGGGGCAAGTTGCTAACAGTTATGACGTTCAGTATTTTCACTGCGTTGATGAACCTGGGTAGTCTGGGCCTGACAGGTATGTTTGTTCTGGAGCAACTCAACCAAATGAAGTCCTTGAGCGGTGAAAGCATGCTCTCGTTGCCGCCGTTCACAGCGTTGCTGTGGCTATCCGTGGCTTTGTTGCCGGTTGCCGCGTTGTTCAGCGCTCTTTGTCTGGCTTTCGCCGCGTTCGCCCGAAGTACGAAAGAGGGCCAGTACTATTTGATGCCCTTGTTGGTTGTCATCATGCCATTGATGTTCCTGACGATGTCGCCGGGTGTCGAGCTGACCTTGGGCAACAGCCTGATTCCTGTAACTGGGCTAGTGTTGCTGCTGCGTTCGGTGATCGAAGGGCAGTACTGGCAAGCTCTGCCCTTCGTAGTGCCGGTCGTAGGTGTCACACTCATTTGTTGCTTGTTGGCGATTCGTTGGGTGGAAGAGCTATTTAGTCGTGAATCAGTGTTGTTCCGAGAAAGTGAGCGGTTGGAACTTGGTCGGTGGCTCGTACATCTGGTGCGCGATCGAGGAGATACGCCCACTTTTAGTCAAGGATTGCTATGTGTCGCGCTGATCTTGATCGTGCAATTTTTCGTCAATCTGGCTCTTTCGGCACGCGGTAGCGCCGGCCTTGATTTTCCCTTACTCGCACAGACTATATTTATCAGTCAAGTGGTGTGCATCGCCTTGCCCGCGGCACTGATGACACTATTGTTCACAGGGCGACCGCTAAAGACGCTGATGCTTGACCACTGGCCGAAAGTTTCGCACGTAGTGGTAGCTGCACTCTTGGCAGTTCTCATGTTTCCATTGGGCCAACAGTTTTCGGTGTGGGTGCAGCAACTGTATCCCTTCACTTCGGAAGTTGGCGAACAAGTTACGGCGTTTTCTTCGGCGCTGTCGGAAGCTCCCTACTGGTGGTTGCCCTACCTATTGGTGGCTGTCTTGCCGGCATTTTGCGAGGAGATTGCCTTTCGTGGCTTTGTGCTATCAGGACTACGTCACTTGGGGCACAAGTGGTGGGCCATCGCGCTGTCGGCCATCGCATTCGGAATGGTGCACTTTTTTCTGCAGCAAAAGATATCCGCAGCGGCCGTAGGTGTGGTAATCGGGTACCTAGCGGTGCAATCAGGTAGCCTGATCCCCTGCATGGTGTTCCACGCTTTGTACAACGGTTTGGCACTCTCTTCGGAGTACATCGGTAAGATTCTTGAAGCTGGAACACTTGCTGATTCGCCGTGGCAAATGCTACTTCAGCCAGAAGGCGAAAGTATGTTTCGTCCTTGGGTACTGGCCACATGTTTGCTTTGCGTGGTAGCTTTGCTTTGGTGGCTGCATAGAATATCCTATCGACGTACCGAGGAAGAAGAATTGCAAGAAGTTCGGGACAGGCGACTTGCTGGCGCATAGCTTGAGTCGTTTCAGGCGATACGCGCATGACAAGATTTAGCCTTACTGCTCGCTGGGTCCTGCCGATCGACGAAGCGCCACTGGAAGGCGGAGTCGTTACGGTCGAGAACGGCACGATTGTCGACGTTGCGGCTCATTCCACCGACGCGAGACAGGCACAGGATCTGGGCGAAGTCGTATTGCTCCCTGGACTGGTTAACGCCCACACGCATTTGGAATTCAGTCAGCATTCAGTGCCGCTAGGCACGCCCGACATGACCCTGCCCGACTGGATTCGGCTCGTGATCGCTGACCGCAAGCGAGCCGGTCGAGATTCGAACGAAAGCGTAACTACAGGCTTGCGAGAGAGCCTTTCAGGTGGAGTAGTGGCATTGGGAAACATTGCCACTTCTGCGCTGTCTGATAAATCAAGGACAGTTCCGCGACTGCTGCAGTTTCAGGAAGTCATCGGTTTCTCAGCCGCTCGCCTCGAGTCTTCTTTGGCAGAATTGCAGCAACGCCTAAACACTTGTCATGATTCAAAGCCAACTCCTTCTTCACCAGCACAGGGCATCAGCCCGCACGCTCCCTACACTGTCCACCCTCATCTTCTTGGCCGGCTTGTGGATGAAGCGATTTCTCGCGAGTTACCAGTGGCAATGCACCTGGCTGAATCTCCTGAGGAATTAGAACTCTTATCCCACGGGACAGGATCGTTCCGCGATTTACTAGAGGAGCGGAGCATGTGGGACGCGACTGCGATTTCATTGGGGACCACTCCGCTGGATTATCTGCGTATTTTGGCACGAGCACCTCGAGCCATCGTAGTCCACGGCAACTATCTCTCGTCGGCGGAAATAGAGTTTCTCGCTCGTAAGAGTATACGAATGTCTGTAGTCTACTGCCCGCGCACTCACGAGTACTTTCAGCACGCGAGATATCCCCTGCGAGAAATGCTGTCCGCCGGTGTACGCGTTGCATTTGGGACCGACAGTCGAGCGTCGAACCCCGACTTGAGCCTTTTCGGTGAGATGCGCTGTGCTGCTCGACTTCACCGGTTGTCACCAACCGAGGTCGTCCGCATGGCTACGCTAACTGGAGCAGAGGTGCTTGGTTGGGACACGATGATAGGTAGCATCAGGCCTGGGAAGAGAGCTGATCTGATTGCGGTACCATGCGAGGCACCCGATCCGGCGGAGGCCGTTTTAGAATGCGAAGGCCCACCAACCCACGTGTGGGTCGGTGGGCAACCGGAAATACCTGCCCAGTCCAGTATGTGAACCAAACTCGGCTATTTCAGTTAGGATAGCTGAGGTCTCTAGGCAGGAGCCAGTTCAGGCGCTACCGGAAAATCAATATCAGTTCCCGCAACATGATTGAAGTAATTAGTGAAGATGTTCAGCGCGACATTTGCGACGATTTCGCAGATGTCGCCTTCGCTGAATCCAGCGTCTCTCAACTCCGAGAGATCATTGTCTGAAACGAGACCACGATCGTCGACCATTTTTTTTGCGAACACGAGAGCAGCGTTTTCTTTCGCACCGGAAGCCTTGGCTTGTCGAGCAGCTAAAACGCTTTCTTCTGCTAAGCCGGCTCCTCTTCCAAGTGCCGAGTGAGCTGAGACACAATAATCGCAACCATTTGTTTCGCCTACGGTCAGAGCGATCTGTTCCCGCAGGCTAGGTGGCAAGGCACCTGTGCTGAGTGCCTGGCTGAAGCCCAAGTAGGCGGTTGCTACGGCAGGAGACTGGGCCATTGTGGAAATGAGATTCGGCACCATTCCCATCTTTGATTTTACGGTATTTAGGAGATCGGTTGTTTTCTTGTCCGCACCATCAGTCGTAACTGGGTAAATTCTTGGCATTTCTCTATCCTCAATATTACTAGGTGATCGTAAAAAAAGTGGCGCCCTAGAGGGGCGCCACTCATTGGCTCTAACGAGTTACTTATTAACCTTGTTCCAATGCGATGTGGCTTTCGTAACATGTTCGCGCTCATTCCCCTTGTTCCAAAGCTTGAGAGCATCGACATTCTTGTTCCGCAAGAACAGGTTCAGCTTGCCGTCGACGATCTTGAAGTTGGTCGGATCAACTGGAAATTTGTCGCTAACTGCCATTCCGAATGCGCACCAACCACCGTAGGCCGGAACGTAGGAATCTGGCTTCTCGTCAAACAACTCTTTCGCATCTGCACTCACAAAGTAGTAAGTGACTCCCTTATGAGTTGAGGCGAACTCTTTTTTACCCATAACCGGCTTATTCACCGCAAAATAAGCGACAGGACAATAGCCCTCTAGCGCGACTCCGCTGCTTGGGATGTTATTGTTGTTTAGGTACGCACGAGACTCTGCGCCGCTAGCTGTAGCCGTAGATATTACAAAGGCTAAGCTCGCTGCAACTGCAAGGTGTTTCCCGAAATTTTTCATCGTAATCGCTCCTAATTCTGTATAGTGGGTGGTAATATTTGCCGGCACATGAGATTAGGTGCGATTGGGAGGAATATCTTACTTGGATATAAAAGTGCAATCTTTCTCTTTCGATAGGTAAGATCTGCCGGTCCAAGCTCGTCATATAGAAGCAGTCTCTAGAAAACGGCCAGATCAGACCAGCGGATAACGTCCGATGCAGCAGTTTCAGTCGCAAGATTGGGTACCGAGGCTCTCGGTCAAAGGTCAAGAGCAGGACCAGGCTTTGGCAGAGTTAAGAACTTTGCTTGGGCAACGCTTGAGAAGGGTCTTCGGCTCGAAGCCGGGGGTAGACGAGTCTTTTATTGAGGACGTCGTCCAAGATGCTCTGTTAAAGATCCTTGGTGCTCTAGAACAATTTCAAGGCAAGAGTAAGTTCACCACATGGGCTACAACCATCGCTATCCGCGTAGCACTCACGGAGATGCGACGCATGCGCTGGAAAGATACTTCGCTCGATCAGCTCATGGAATCGAATTCAACTGGGGTAGCCGGACTTAGTGCTTCTTCTAGGGCTGAGGCAAACGTGGATAAATCACAATTAGTGAACGCGATGTACCAGATAATCGATGAAGAGCTAAGCGACAAACAAAGGACGGTATTGCAAGCAGAACTACAGGGAATGCCGCTCGAAGAAATCGGACGCCGTCTCGGAAGTAATAGAAATGCCATGTACAAACTTGCCTTCGATGCACGTAAACGATTAAAGAAAGGATTGCTGTCCGCAGGATTTTCGGAGATAGATTTAACCTCTTTTCAGGGGGACTTGCGATGAATATTTCAGAAGATCAAATTCAAGCCTTGCTCGAGATGCTGACTCTTACGAAGGATAATGAAGTGTCCTGTGATGAGTGCTTGCAAAGCATGGCCGAATTTGCTGAAACTACTCTCACTGGAAAGACGGTCACTGAGGGACTGCAGTGCATTGAAGAACATTTGGAGTTGTGTGGCGAGTGTCGAGAGGAGTTTGAAGCTCTCAAGTCGGCTCTTGGCGAGGATAATATCGATTCATGACGTCGGAACTAGATTCACTTCTAGCAGAAATCCGAAAATGCAAAGAATGTGAAGCCCACCTACCGCTCGCACCACGACCCGTGTTGTCTGCTGGCGAGCAAGCTCGAATCTTGATTGTCGGTCAAGCTCCCGGCATTCGAGTCCATAAAACCGGCGTGCCATGGAATGACCCCAGCGGGGAGAGGCTACGCGATTGGATGGGTATTCCATCAAAAGTATTCTATGATCAAACTAAAGTGGCCCTCGTCCCGATGGGATTCTGCTACCCGGGTACAGGAAAGTCGGGTGATCTTCCTCCTCGCAAAGAGTGCGCCCAGCTCTGGCATGAACGGTTGGTTGGCCATCTCCCCGAAGTGAAGCTGACAATGCTCCTGGGCCGCTACGCCCAAGTTTATCGTCTTGGAAACAGATCGAACACGAGCTTGACTGAGACCGTGAGAGCCTGGCGAAAGTTCACCCCGGCCTGCATCCCGCTTCCGCATCCGAGCCCAAGAAACAACCTCTGGCTGAAAAACAATCCATGGTTTCTGCTCGATGTGATTCCCTATCTGAAACGTCGAGTTAAGCGGTTACTTGGCTGAACAGAACCCACTTAGTTCAAGAATCACAGTCGATTTACCCGTATTGCAATCCTGTAGCTATCGCGACTGTTTCGTTGGCTTAAGCGTGCGAAGAAACAATTCTAGGACGTTAGAGCTCTTTGCACTTCTCAACGTAATCAGCCAGTGCCCTGATTCCTTCAGAGGGCCAGACCAGATCGAGTTCAGCCTGGTCGCCCCTTAAATGTATAGAAATGCCGACCGGTGGGCCGTCATCATATTCAGGTATTTCAGTGGTCTGCTGCATGATCTGGCCGAAGAGCTCGTCCATAATCCGCTTGGTCCAGATAACACATCCTTGGGGACTGATGTAAATCTTCCAAGCTGCAGCGGGATTTAAGAGCTTATAAGTAGATTGTAGGTGTTTAGAATTTTGTAGCCCTGTCTCACCTCGCTTTACTTGATCGATCACATTAGAGATCTGCTGCTCGTCAGCGATACCGTAGACGATCGTTCTGTCGTCAGCGGCAACAATTATCGTCCGCAGCTTGCCGTCCTCACCAAACATCGATTCCAGCATCCAGTTAAAGGCCGGAACATTCGGATCGCGAGCGGCCGAGGCGACATCGCCAACGATTTCACAGGCTTCACTTCCACCGACTTCGATATTGTGAATTTCGTACTGCAGTCGTATATCACTACTGGACTGGGTCAATAGGCGATTCCAGGTCTGCACTGATTTCTTGGGAGCCTGGAGATACTGAGAGGAGCTGTCCACTTTCGCCGTGCCAAAGACGTTGCCGAACAGCGGTTCCCCTTTCGTGCCTGGCAGGATGACCATAGATACACTGTTCACACGATCAGCCAAATTCTGGTACGAGGCTTCCAGATCTAGCCAATGTTGCTCCTGAAAATCCTCGTAACCGTATGCTTCAGGCGAGCGCCGCATCATTTGCACCGCAGCCTTGACGAATCGACTCGCCCAGGAAGAATCGAGAGGTCCGCCACCTGCAATTACGAAAGATTGGTCGGGGTAGCCGATCAATGAGTTTCCACTCGAGAGCGTCGTCTCCGGAGTGTCAAGATAATCGGAAGATTGTTGATCACCTTCCGATAGGACGCGAAAGCCGATTCGCAGATTCTTATCTGCATCGATCGAGAAACCAGCTGAAATCATGTTGACTTTCGTACCGAAGATATCGAGCAACATCTGATAGAAGACGATTCCCTGGTCAACTTGTACAAGAGCGCTGGAGAACTGCGGATCGCCAAATTCTTCATAGGCGCCCTGCTGCCGTTGGGAGAGTCCCTGACGGCCTACTTCCAGCAAGTAGGCCACACCTGCCGGCATAACGCCGATCGTCGCAAGGTTGCCATCTATCCATCCGGTCAGTGGCTTGATGAGTGCGACAGCTTTGGGTTCGAGCCCGGCGATTATCTCCAATGTCTCACGGTTCTCAACGTTCATAATTATGGCGAATGGGCCATGCCGGGCGATTAGCACATCCTCCCCCGCGAGGTTCGCTCGTGCAACCTCGCCACTTTCATCGCTATGGACCGATGATGCAAAGTCTTCGTAACTTGAAATCGGCAATAGTACTAATGGCTCGGGAGGCGATGAGGGACGTGGACCTGGAATAAGGGTGATCAGTACATCGCCGTCAAAATCAATTCCTTCGCCGAGATTGGTGGACAATTTTAATAGGGCCAGCGGTGCTGGAAGCCGAGCATCAAACATCTGCATGAGTTGCTCACACTTCTCGCTAGCGCCGCTCAAGTCGTTGACTAAAATGAAACCTAGCGCATCCTCAGGCAAATAGTGAAGGATATTCTGTGCCTGTAAGGGTCGAGAAATGGCGAGCATCAGGAGAAGGAGTAATGCACGGTGGACGACTCTGTGATTTGCCCGCGGCACCGTATTGTTTTCTCGTAGGTCCGAGCAGTCTTCTAAAATCATCTTCAATCTCCACAGAGAACAAAAAATGAGACCTATTGATTAACTACAAAGTCACGACGATTTCGGATGCTATTATCCAGAGTTCGGCGGCTTCCTACAAGCCTTGAGTAGCGTTCCAACTAGGCATGTCCCGGCTGACCTTGTGGAACTGATGGTCCGCGGAGAGAATGCTACGTCACGGTCACTTGGCAGGCGAGCTATAATTAAGATCATCCCCGCTTATCCCTCTGAGTTACCTTCACCCGATATGACCAGTCGATATGGACAGCCTTAGAAAAGCACTAGAGCAAGGGTCCTGTATCCTTCGCGAAGAAGCCACCGACATTCAGAGCGTATTTCATGACGTTTTGGCGTTGGTTGTGGAACGTGGACAGCTGGCTGCTGATGACCAGGAGAAGGTTCTTGCGGTCCTGATGGAGCGCGAACGGTTAAGCTCGACAGCCATCGGGCATGCGGTTGCCGTGCCCCATGCGTACCTCGACTGTTTCGAGCAGCAAGTAGTCGTGCCGGTGCGGCTGACGCATGCGATTAATCTAGGGGCACCCGACGGGATTCCCACGCAGTTCATATTTGTGTTGATGGGCCCTGACGATGGAACGGTCGACCACATAGACACTTTGATGCATGTGGCACGGCTGATGGCGGATGACGAGTTTCGCTACGAAGCGGGATTGGCAAAGAACTCGGAACAAATGCTTGCCGCATTAGACCGATTTCTCGTTCGCACAGCGCCGAAAGCAATCGCCGAAGAGCCGGAGGTCGTTGACGGACTTACGTACACTGGCAATCTCTTTGGTGGTGTTCGGGCTGACATCGCTCGACGCATTCCCTCCTATTGGAGCGACATTACCGACGGATTGCATTCCAAGTGCGTGGGGTCGACGTTGTTCCTTTTTTTCGCTTGCCTAGCTCCTGCGGTAACTTTTGGCGGAGTAATGTCTGCGGCAACCGCTGGTCAGATAGGTGTCGTGGAAATGATCGTCGCGACGACGTTCTGTGGTATCATCTATGCTCTGTTCTCAGGGCAGCCGTTGATAATCTTAGGCGGGACAGGCCCGTTGCTGGTGTTTACGGCGATTCTCTATGAGCTCTGCAACTCTTGGCAGATCGATTTTTTGCCGGCGTACTGTTGGGTGGGATTATGGTCGATGCTCTTTATTTTCATACTGGCGGCTACCGATGCGAGTTGTCTGATGCGATATTTTACACGCTTCACCGACGAAACATTCTCCGCTTTGATATCTTTGATTTTTGTTTATCAAGCCGTATTGGCTTTGGTGGCAATTTTTCAGGAACTCGATGAGGGGCTCCATCACGACACGGCGCTTCTTTCTCTGCTACTGGCATTAGGGACTTTTTACGTAGCGATGAGTCTATCGCGATTTCGCCGAAGTAGCTACTTGCTGCCGTGGATGCGCGAGTTTCTTGCTGATTTCGGGCCCACGATCGCTATCGCGGCGATGACGATTATTGCCATTCTGTTGCATGAGGTGTCTCTCCCTGTGCTTCCTGCTCCTGAGAAATTTGGAACTACCTCAGGTAGGCCATGGCTAGTCGATCTCTTTAGCGTGCCAAACTGGGTTCGTTTTGCGGCGGCAGGCCCTGCTATGCTTGTCGCGGTGTTGGTGTTTCTTGATCAGAACATTACCGCGAGGCTGGTTAATAGCCCAGATCACAAACTAAAACGTGGTGAAGCCTATCACCTCGATTTACTGGTCGTTGGTGGGCTGCTCGGCATTTGCTCTTTGTTCGGATTACCCTGGTTGGTTGCCGCAACAGTGCGTTCGTTAAACCACGTGCGCAGCCTCGCGACCAGTGAGGAAATCGTCACCGGCGACGGGCAACGGCATGAGCGTGTAATTCACGTTCGTGAAAATCGAGTCACAGGACTGGCGATTCACGTTTTGATCGGACTATCTCTGCTGCTATTGTCCTGGCTGAAACTAATCCCAATGGCAGTGCTCTATGGCCTGTTCTTGTTTATGGGAGTCGTTTCGATGTCGGGTAACCAGTTCTTTGAACGTTTGAGCCTATGGTTGAAAGAGCCGACTCTTTACCCTGCAACCCATTATGTACGCCGGGTTCCAACTTGGACTATTCACAAATACACGTTACTGCAAGCGGCTTGCCTTGCGGTTCTGTGGATAGTGAAAGGGAGCCGTATGGGAATTCTATTTCCTCTATTCATCGCACTGCTCGTGCCGGTCCGTTATCTTGCTGGTCGTATGTTCTCCGAGAAGCATCTGGCCGCGCTCGATGCCGAAGAAGAACCGGAAGAGGAAGCATCGGCTTGGATCTAGCGGCTTTGCGGGACGCTTCCGTCGGCAATTTGGTAGATGAACGCCCAGTGAAAGGTGAGCCCTATGAGAACTGCAATATGAAAGGTCTCGTGCCATTGAATCACTCCGGGAACTACGATCGGCCACTGGAGTGCTTCCATAATGGCTCCGATGGAATAGGCGATTCCTCCATAGAGCATTGGTTGCATGAATTCAAAGCCGTATCTACGCCAAAGCGAGATCCCGGTATAGAGTCCGATCCAGCCCATACCAAGATAAAGGGACAGACCTAGTAGCTTCGGGAATTGATCGAAGTAGATTGTTTTTACCGAGATAGCCACTGCTGCGAATATCCAGACCAACGCTAGAACACCCCACTTGCCCCATCCAGTAAACAGCAATACATGGACAGGCGTGAAACTAGCAGCGATCAGGATAAAAATCGCGGCATGATCGAGGCGACGAAGCACTTCGCGGGAAGTACCGCTGGGCTCCAATAGGTGATAAACACCGCTAGTCGAGAGCAAGAGTACCGCGGCAAAACAAAAAATTGCCAAACTGATGACACGATCGGTCTGGCCTCTGCCTCGAATTAGCATCGGTACCGAAAGCAAGGCGAATATAATTGCACCCGCCAGATGTGACAGACTACTAAAGGGATCGGCAAAGCCTGGGATCGGGATCACGCTGTTCACAAAGGCCTCCCTGCCTTTTCTGCCGTTGGCTGGTATTCGGGTAAGCCGTTGATAACTTCTCTGTTATTTCCCAACCAACTTCCTAGCTTCGGCCGCCACACGTTCCGGCGTGATGCCCAATTCTTGGAGGATTCTGTCGAATGGGGCAGACGCTCCAAAACGATCCATGCCGACAAACGCTCCGCCAGCACCAATGTAGCGATCCCAACCCTGTCGAACCCCCGCCTCTACCGCAACTCGGGCTGCGACTTTGGGCGGCAAGACTTTATTGCGATACGCTTCGTCTTGCTCTTCGAACAACTCAAACGAAGGCATACTGACAACGCGAGCAGAGATGCCTTCGTCGACAAGAACTTTCTGAGCGTCAATGGCGAGTGAAAGTTCGCTTCCCGTAGCTAGTAGTATCACCTGCGGAGAGCCGTCATCGTCTTTGGTCACGACGTAACCCCCCCGCGCGACTCCATCGGCAGAGGCAAACTCATTGCGGTCTAAGGTCGGTACGTTTTGCCGCGTGAGTACAAGTGCAGTTGGACGACTGATTTCTTTTAGAGCCAACCGCCAGGACTGTGCTACTTCGTTTGCGTCGCCGGGACGCAGGACAACCAAACCCGGGATCGCCCGAGCTGCCGCCATTTGTTCGACGGGTTGGTGCGTCGGGCCGTCCTCACCGACGCCGATCGAATCGTGCGTAAAGACATAAATTGCTGGCACACCCATCAGCGCGCTCAACCTCATCGAGGGTCGAAGATAGTCGCTGAAGACGAAAAATGTAGCACCGTAACTCCTCAATCCACTCAGTGCCATACCGTTCAAGATGGCAGCCATGCCATGTTCGCGGATGCCAAAGTGAAAATTCCGGCCTGCGTAGTTTTCCGCAGAAAAATGTCCGACGTCTTCGTAATTCAGCAGAGTGTTAGTCGAAGGGGCCAGGTCGGCAGAACCGCCTACTAGCCAGGGGATGTGAGCTGCAATTGCGTTAAGCGATTTCCCAGAGGAGCTGCGCGTGGCCATCCCTTTCTCATCGGCGGGAAACTCTGGCAATTGAGTATCCCAACCCTCGGGCAATGAATGATCGAGGATATGATTTAGCTCCTGGGCAAGTTCTGGGAACTCCGTTTGATAATTGGCGAAAAGACTCTCCCAGTCCTCGCTAGCGGCGCGGCCGCGATCACCGAGGGTATCGCGGAAGTGTTCAGTCACTTCCTCTGGCACGACGAACGACTCGTCCTCTGGCCAGCCATAAGCTGCCTTGGTAAGTCGAATTTCGTCGGCACCTAGCGCAGAGCCGTGAACACCTGACGTGTCGGCCTTGTTAGGCGAACCGAAGCCAATAGTTGTCTTGACGATTATGAGGGTCGGCCGGTCGCCGCACTGCAGGAACATCTCATTTGCTTTAGCTAGAGCATCGAGATCATTGCCGTCAGCAACCTTCGCAACATTCCACCCAAGACCTTCGAATCGCTTGCCTACGTCTTCGCTGAATGCCAAGTCGGTGCGACCTTCGATGGTAATCTCATTATCATCGTAGATCCAACACAAGTTGGCCAGTTTCAAGTGGCCCGCGAGAGACGCTGCCTCGCAGGCGACGCCTTCCATCAAATCGCCATCCGAGCATTGGGCATAAACGTTGTAATCGAACAACTGGAAGTCGGGGCGATTGTAAGTCGCTCCGAGCCACTTGCCCGCGATCGCCATGCCTACGCTATTACCACAGCCTTGGCCGAGAGGTCCGGTGGTCGTCTCGACGCCAGTAGTATGACCATATTCTGGGTGCCCGGGGGTGGGGCTTCCCCACTGACGAAAATTTCGGATGTCATCAAGTGAAACCGAGAGTTCGTCGCTAATCTTGCCGTCTTTGCCAACTTTGTGGACGCCTGCCAGGTGCAACAATGAGTACAGCAGCATTGATGCATGCCCGCACGAGAGCACGTATCGATCGCGATTGGGCCATAGAGGCGCAGCAGGATCATAGCGAAGTCCCTGCGTCCACAGCTGGTAGGTTACCGCGGCCAGTCCCATTGGAGCCCCAGGGTGGCCACAACCGGCGGCCTGGACACCGTCGATCGAGAGCGTGCGAATAGTGTTGATTGAGAGTTGGGAGAGGTCTTTGGCAATAGTCGACATAGTTTCCTACAGGATTACGCAGCTTTGTGGACTGGAAACGGCCTAGTATACGGTTCGTTTCCGAGGAGTGTCAAATGAGCGATCCTTATCGCATGTCCCTCTTGTTAACTCTGGGAATTGACATCGCTCAACTTCAAGAATCACTCTTCACAGAAAACTCGTTGGCCCGATTCGCAGCTAAGTCGGGCCTGATTTGCAATCAGTATTGCACGATGGGCGTCTTCCAAGCTCGACGATTTTAGTAATAAGCTTTCTACAGCCCGATGAAAGTGCAGTAACAGGTGTTCACCGACTGGTCGTTCGTGATCAAGAGTTTCTAGGTGCTGGCCCGCGTCGTCGAACCAGGCAACCGTATTAGGTAAATCGACGAAAGCAATTCCATTAGGGCAGACCGCTTTCAAATCAGCAGGCCTACGATATGAGAGTGACTCTTTCAAACCCTCGGCGACGTAATCGCCGCAGTCGATTACCGCCAAAGGTCCAGTGCCAGTATCCTCTGGAGGCGAAAAATCGAGACTGACCGAGAAATAGTCGTGGTACTCGTAGTCAGGCAATCGGTGGGAAGTGGCCATCAGCGAGGAAGGTTCTCGCTCCACGATATATCGGCACCAATCGACCAGTTCCACTAGATCGCGGGTGCAACGGTCTTTCCGATCGCGACTCGAAGATGCGGCGCGGAGACGATTGCAATACAGCAGTCCGGGCTCGCCTAGTCGCGTGGCGATCAATTCCTTGAGCCGCAAAGTAGCTGGCGACAAACGACAAGGAAACTCAGCCATGAAAGCGATGCCTGAATCCTCAACGCGATTCCGCAACTCAGAAGCCTCGCGATCTTGCAACTCGATCGCTGCAGCGCAGTAAACAGCTTTCCCGAATTCACATGCTGCGTGAATGGGAGTCGCACCATAGAATCTGGCGGAAAGCAGTAGAACAGCATCGATATCTGGGCGGTTGATTAAGACTCTGAATCCGTCGTGGACACTAGCATCAAACTGCCGTGCCACGTGCTCGGCCCGATGTTGCACTGGGTCGCACACCGCGCAGACCTCAAATCGATCTGAAAGCGACCTCAAAGCGGGCAGATGTCGCGATTCCCAGGCGGGGCCTACGCCCACGACGCCAACCCGAAGTTTCATGCGAAGTCTTCAATCTGCTAAATAAAAGGAACAGAAGGCCACCGACGAAAAGCCTGAGAAGGATCGCTTGATATCCCCTGCCCTTTCGCTGTATCACTTACGGGGCAGCTCCGAGCCGCTGACCAGATGAATAAGTTCTAAGTATAGCCGGGGTGTGCGGATTGGCTCAATTGCGAATTCGCCGACCGATGGTTTGCCTTAATTTGACGACACACGCCTAGGATCTTGCATGCGCATTTCGGTGGTCATACCGGCTCTCAATGAAGAAGAGCTTATTAGGAGGGCTGTAACGAGCTCCTGGGACGCAGGAGCTGACGAGGTATTGGTGGTCGACGGCAACAGCCAAGACCAAACTGCGGAACACGCCAGCTCATGCGGCGCCCAGGTAATCAGCGGTCCGGTCGGTCGGGCAGTGCAGCAGAACCTCGGCGCGGAGAACTCCAGTGGAGACGTATTATTGTTTCTGCACGCCGATAACTGGTTGGACGCTGCCGTTGGCAATCAGTTGCGTGAATGCATGAAGGAAAGATCCGTTCTTGGCGGAGCCTTCAGACAAGAAATAGATGCTTCAGGACGCCTCTACCGGTGGTTGGAATACGGTAACGCGGCTCGAGTTAATTGGAGAGGCCTGGCCTATGGCGATCAAGCCATTTTCATGCGTCGCGAAGTATTTGATCAGCTGGGAAGATTTCCTACGGTTAAGCTCATGGAAGATTTGCTATTGATGCGCGCTTTTCGCAAACTTTCGCAACCCGTTCTGTTGCCTGGGCCTGTGCATGTACATCCGCGCCGCTGGCAGCGACGGGGCGTTGTGCGACAGACGCTTTGCAACTGGGCGCTGCTTTCAGCACGTGCCGTCGGCGTAGCACCCGACCGGCTGGCTCAATTCTATCCGCTGCATGATCCACCCACAGCCTAGTCCGTGGTCGTGGAATAGCTTTTCCAGGGAGCTAACATCTCAGCCATTAATTCCAATGGCAGGCCGATTACATTTGATTCGCTTCCAGCGACGATGTGCAACCAGCCAACGCGATCTTGGTAGCCAAAGGCCCCTGCCTTGCCCTGCCAGAGTTTACTCTCTAAGTATTCTTCCAATTCTGCTTCGGTGAGTTCGTCCATCCGAAGTTCTGTTACAGCGACGCGCGTTTCAATGGGCCGAACTGGCAGTGAAAATTGGTATGGCCAAATGCAAAGCCCGCTGTAAACGCGATGCACTGTGCCGCTTAGCTGCCGTAGCATGCCGCGCGCGTGTTGTTCGTCTTTCGGTTTTCCCAGAACAGCTCCACCACACTCGGCAACGGTATCACAGGCAATGACGAGGCAGCTTTCATCTCGATCACCAAGCTGCCCCGCCACGTCGGCAGCCTTGCGCAAGGCCAGATCAGTCACCAACGCGGCCGGACCACCTGTGCTACAAATCCCACACTCCGCCGCCTCATCAGGCACGAACACCTCAAATTGGTAACCGCCCTGGTCCATCAAGAGTCGTCTCTGTGGCGATCCGCTGCCTAGAATCAGTGGTGGTAAGGACATCGCCGTGGGAGATCGTTTCGCTTATCTTAGAGTTCAACCAAAAAGACCAGCTGAGCGCATGGTTTTAACATTTCTTCCACGTTCCTGACAATGGACCCATCCATGCCTTCCGGCGATCCGTTAGATGTGCTGTTTGAAGACAATCATCTGCTGGTAGTCAACAAACCAGCCATGCTGGCCACGATGGGCGTTGCCAGCACGCGGCCAAGCCTCCTCAAGCTTGCCAAAGAGTATATCCGCATCAAATTCGACAAACCAGGAAACGTTTATCTGGGGGTTGTTAGCCGGCTGGATGCGCCTGTTTCTGGTGCAGTGTTGCTGGCGCGAACGTCGAAAGCGGCAAGCCGATTGACTGAAGCATTTCGCAATCGCGATGTGAATAAACTGTACTGGGCCGTGGTTAGCGGGACGCCTGATCCAAAGCAAGCAACGCTGGAGCACTACTTGCGCAAGGACGAGCGCCACCGAAAGGTACACATAACCAACTCGGGAGCTGCGGATGCACAGTTGGCCCGGCTGAGCTACGAGGTACACGTTGAGCGTCCCGACGCCTCGCTTGTTGAGGTACAGCTGGAGACCGGTCGCAAGCACCAGATACGTGTACAATTGGCCAAGCTTGGGCATCCTATTTTGGGTGATCGCAAGTACGGTAGCGAAGTTGAATTTCCTCAGGGCATCGCATTGCATTCCCGATTGCTGGAGATCGAACACCCGGTTCTCAAAGAGCCAATGCGATTTGAGGCTCCCCTACCGGCTTCGTGGAGAAAGCACTCGCTTGTGAGAAACATGATTCGTTGAAATCGCCACAGGATCTGTACTAGGGTTTCAGCCCCAATGAGACGGTAATGGTGCTACAGAAATCTGGAATTTCCAGTAAACTACTTGGTGATTAGATGTCGATCGCCTCCCTTATCCCCTCCTCAGCCTCGAATACCCCAGCATCACTTTGCGTACTGATCGATTCATCCTGGAACAGGCCGGCTTGGCGAGCGGGCTCCTGACTGAAGAACTCATCGACCATGCCTGGCAAGCGCTCGTTGAATCGCATGATAATTCGTTAGAAGAGATTACTGACAGGCAGCTTAGCGACCAGTTAGTCGAATTGGGATACGTCAATCGTTGGCAAGCAGAACAATTACGGCAAGGTCGCACAAAGTTCACGTTGGGGCCTTACAACATACTTGATGCGATTGGCCAGGGAGGGATGGGATATGTATTCAAGGGCGAGCACATCTTGTTGGGCCGGGTCGAAGCGATCAAAGTCTTGCCCAAGCAGCAGACTGACGAAACGTCGATCGCGAACTTCCGACGTGAGATTCGCGCTCAAGCACAGCTCGACCATCCCAATCTTGTCCGCCTGACCTACGCCGATACAGATGGCGATACTTATTTTCTCGTCACAGAATTCGTGCCAGGTAGCGATCTGCGGCGCTTGGTTCGTTTTCATGGGCCGTTGTCGCAGTCGCAGGCTGCGGTCTTGATCTCTCAGACCGCCGAAGCACTGGACTATGTTCACAGTCGCAGCCTCATCCATCGCGACGTAAAACCAGGTAACCTACTGGTCACACCGGAAGGACGCACAAAACTAACTGATCTGGGGCTGGCCTATTTCGCCGCTGATCTGACAATTCCCTCGCCAAATAAGCCGAAGCATATCGTGGGAACGGCCGACTTTCTGGCGCCGGAAGTAATCGTCACTCCGGGTGAAGTGCTTCCGATTAGCGACGTTTACTCGCTTGGCTGCACGTTGTACTACGCAGTGACAGGCAAAGTGCCATTTCCTGGGGGAGACACCGCGGACAAGTTGCGAAGGCAACTTGACGAACAACCAATTCCGCCATTGCGACTCAACCCCGAACTAGAGCCTGAGTTTATCGCTGTCATTAATGCCATGATGCAAAAGCGACCTCAGGATCGGATCGCTACTGCTGCAGAAGCTCTCAAACGCTTGAAACCTTGGGTCGACTCGGCCGAGACCAGTGTCTGGCAAGAAATCGGTGCCAAAGCAGAATTGCCCGAAGACGACAGTTTTCGAAACGCGATTCTGGCGGAAACGCTCCCCGCCATTGGCGGTCCTCAAGAGACACAGGGCCACGACAAAGATCGAACTGATCGGGTCGCCGTAACACGTCAGGAAGTGCGGGGCCCATTGCCTCGAGACAAGCCGCCTTGGGAGCCGGAGGAAACGAATAGACCTGGCCTAGGCACCAAAGCACTAGTGGCCTTGGCTGTACTAGCTGCGCTGGCGGCGATCTTGCTGGTGATCTTCAACGTGGAATGACTCTGCTGAGTGCACCTAGCGTTATTCTTTGTGGCATAGTGGTCTGATCGAGATCTTCCACCAGTCGGCAACGAAATCGAACTCAATTCGGGTTACTCTGAGCCGCTGAGTTCACTTCGTTACGAAGTTCAGAAATCTGGCGAACAGCAAGAAATCGGCCTAGAAGTTTTCGAGTCTGGGCGAACAATTGTTCGATCTTCTGTTGAACGCGAGGATCTGAAGAGATGTTGTCAGGTGCCCGTTCAGCTGAGGAAATCATCTGGTTGAATTGGCCGCGTCCGGGCAGATCGTCCAGATTGGCGAGCAAATCCTTTGCTTCGTCCAGTTGGTTGTCTAGTAGGCGATTGCGAGCTCTTGCAATGAGAATATTCCGGCGAGCCACGATGTCGATTAACTGTTCGCGTAGCGCGGTAAGTTCTGCTTGTGCGCGCAGCCGGGCAGTGTCGTCGGCGATTGGAACCTCGATGTATGGCTTAGCACCTGGAGGGACAGGAACCTTTGCCAGGAGCTGGCCATCGCTACGCAAGAAAAGTGTGACGATGTCTCCATCGGATGAAGTTACTTCGACGCTGCCATTTGCGTTGGTTAGACCCATAGGTGTGCTCTTCTCTTCGGCGGGAAGTCGGATGAAGACCTCGTAACCGCTAAGCGATCGGGATTTGTCGTGGCGAGCGTAGAATCGCACGCGAGTCGTTCCTGGCGGATTGCGAAGCGCGATCGCGAGATGCTCGCTTCGGCCACGACGTCGTAGGCCGAATGGACGACGGATCCCACTGTACACCTTGCTAAGCCACTGCCCATCGATTGGCTCACCAAGGGAGAGGAACGTCCACGGAACTGCCGTCACTCCGTTTGGAAGCACTTCACCCTTATGGTCGGAACGAATCAACAAAGGTTGATACACATCGCCTGATACCTGAAAAATTGCATCATCCGTGCGACGGGGAAGTTCACTGCCCTTGAACACGAGCTTTGCCAATTTCTTGTCTTCGGTGTCACTACGCACACTAGCCAAAGGAGCGAAGGTACTTCGCAAAAGCTCGAAGCAGTGATTGGGTAACATCAGATCTTGGCGGTTATGTCGGCGAATTACTGGTCCCCACAAACGAGTATGCTGGTCCCATTCGCGAGAAGAGAGACGGTACCCTTCCGCTTCAGCCACAATTGTTAGATAGATCTGCTTGTCAAACTGGTTGCCCTGCTCCGGTAGATGGTCGGCAAGAGTAGCAAGACTGTCGAGTATCAAGTATCGTTCTGGTCCCTGGGCCACAACTATTTCTGACGACCAGAGTGGATGGAGTGTAGTGAAAATGCGTTGTTCCAACCAAGCGGCGAGATCTAGATCGAGCAAGGGTTGGTACCGGAGTGAGTCGTCCACAGCCAAATGAATACGGATTGTGTACGGCGAAAGCTCCCAGTACCTGCTCTCGGCAGCTTGAGTTGGAAAGCAAAGAGCGAACACGTCGAGTGCGCAAACCAGCACGCTAACACACCACATTCGAGTTACTTGCTTTGCTAAATGATGCATACGATCGGACATGACTAGCGGATATCTCCATCGTAGCTTACCTTCCAGTCAGCGACATTCTGGTAAAGCGTTATAAGTCCTGAGCCAAGTCCTTGGAGAGACTTGTGGTAGGCCATAGAGTCGATGGTCTGCCATAGTGGAATCACCGGCAAATCGTTGTGGGCCACCTGATGGATCACGTGCATTCGTTCGCGGGCCTGTCGCCAGTTTCGAGACTGGTCGAGTTGCTCCAGTGCCAGACTCATTGAGGAACTGCAACTGCCCGCCTGTCCCCGAGGCCCAAGCAGTCGCCGAGCGTCGACCAGGGGTTCTCGAATCGCCAGTTCGGCGTACAGCAGATCGTAGTCGGATGGTATTGCCGAGCTATCGGTCGGAAGAGCCTCAATTTCCACGGGGATACCTATCGCCTCGAGTTGCTGCTGGATAGTTTGGCAACAAGTGCGTGATAGAGAGTTGGGAGGGTACACTAGCAGCAAAGGAGGAGTATCTTCTGGCTCGAGTTCCTTCTCTGGATCCGCATCGGTCGATCGCTGTTTAGCAAGCGAATCTCTGGCCACGGTTGCCAATACCGACGCCAGGCGGGGCTCGTAGGGGCGAGAAACGAGCTGTTGGTTGTAACCGTAGCCGACCGGGTCGGTGATGGAGACCCCCGCCGGCAGTGGACCACTCAGTACTCGAAAACCCGGACGCTCATCACCGCCAAGCAAGATATCTTTGACGATGCCTTGACGATTAATTCCATAGACAAGCGCCCGACGGAATTCTCGACTATTAAGTAGAGGCTTGACATGATTGAGTTGCAGCACATGAACAGTGGGCAATCGATATGTCTCGACGACCAATTGAGGGTTCGCTTTCAAGGGTTCTATCAACCACGGCGCCACCCGGTCTAATACTGATACGCTGCCCTGCTGCAAGGCGGTAATTGCATGCTCTTCGTTTTCGAAAACTCGTTCAACGATCGCATCTGACCCGCCGGAAGAGTCGGCGGTATCGATACTCATGTAGGCTACCTCTTGTAACTTCTTCGGTTTTGCGACGGCCTGATAGACTCCGGGAATGTTTTGTTTGTCAACTGGATTGATGAGGCCAATAATCGAGAGCCGCACTAGGGCTTCGGGTCGCACAGGGGGCCGCTTCCAATGGACGCCGACTTGACGGCCATCTTGGATCGTTACATTTCTAAAAAGGCTGGCAAAATCGCCCTGGAACTGTGGCTGCAAGGGATCGGCAAGGCCCAACAAGCCGAGAGAAATTCTTTCAGGCGTAAAACCAAGCAGAATCGCACGGGAGTCGAGTGTCAGATCGAGTTGCAGTCCTGAGTCGTCACTAACAAGGGATACCCAATCACTCTGATACTGGCCCCCCTCGCCTCCAAAACCGACCATTTCAATAAGCTGTGGATTGGTCAATCGTGCTACGCGAGAAGGTGACCAACGCAAATCGTTCGGTCTGACTGAGTGAGAGACCAATTGGTTCACCCCAACGATAATTTCTGGTGACAGGCGATCAATCTCTCGCAAGAGTTCCGTGGCTCCGGCGACATTGGGGAGTATATCCTTGGCTCGTCGTATGGCGAGCCGCGCCTCATCGAATTGACCGTTAGCTATGGCACTCTGGGCAGTCTGCAATTGGCGACCGGCGCCCCGTTCAAATTTGCTCTCCCAAGTGGAGATAGTTGGAAGATCTAGGTCAAGAAAACCCTGTTTGAGAAGATCTAGCACGCTGCGAGCCGAATAAAAATCGCGTTCGGATAGGTGTGCGTTGATCACACGATCAGATACTGCTTGAACAGCATCAGCTAGACCTCGATGCCGCGGATTTATGTCGTAGAGCGACAACAAAATTGCTAATGAGTCGTCGTACCTCTTTGCCGAAAAGGCATCAAGCGCGTCGCGTTTGATATAACGCTCGCTTGCCGCATCAAGCCCTATAAGGTCAGGGTAGTTATTGTGCAAGAACTGAAGAGTTCTAAAAGCATCAGACGAATTCCCCTCGTCCGTCAGAGCAAGAGCTTCTCGCAGCACCAGTTCTTCGTAGAGTTCGATCCTTGCGATCGAATTCCAGTCGACCGTGTAGCGAATGGAAGGATGGCTCAGGCGGCGCAATTCCAGGTTGCCGTTTTGAGGCATAGGATCGGGGACCCGGCGATCTGGCAGATCGAGTAACACGACGTCGATTACAGTGTTATCATTCGCAGTGTCAAGGATCACGCGGTCGAAGGGCTGGCGATCGATCAGAAGTCCCAGTTCGTCCTCAGCGGCAAGTAGTCGATTCACACCGCTCAATATCAGCACCATTGTCAACCCTGAAATTATCAGGCGACTGGAGGGTCGGCAGATTAGCGAGATGCTAATAACTGACATGAAGCTGAATCGTTCTTTTCTAGGGACGGTTGACGACCAATAGTGTTCCGTCGGAAGAGACCAATATAAGGCGGCCACCCAGCGCGAGCGGACCAGCAACCGTGGGTTGATCCAATTGCAGATAGGCATCTTCGGTCCCATCCTTAATAAGAATCCGAGACATTCCACCCTGTTGCCAGACAATGGTCGCAGTTCCGTCCTCAGCGAAAGGTTTTCCGTTCGGTTGGCCGTGGGTTAAAGGCTTGCTCCAGGCGATAGATCCTTCTTCATCAATACTCACCAATTCATCCAGAGCAGTAGTAAGCAGTAGCTGACCACCAACAGCGAAAGGGCCCCAGACGATGCGTGCTTTCAAATCGGTGGCCGGCTGTCTTTTTAGTTCGGGTAACGAAAATCGTTCAAGTTTATTATTTCTTGCACCTGCGAACACAGATTCGCCGACAACCGCCAGCCGAGTGTTAAGGGGCGAACCACCTAATTTGGCTTCTGCTTCGGCTTGTAGATTTGGTCGCGGCTGATCGACTCGTCGCAACAGGTAAATATTAGCCGTACCATCGCTGAGCACGAGACGCGAATCTTTCCCTATCCCGTAAACCGCAGGAGTAAGCCAATTAAACTCTTCATCGGCTGCCAATGCAGGTTGAAAGGGGCTGCCAATCTGCTCCGCCGTATCACCGTTGTAGAGATATACTTGGCCTATCTGAGTGGCGGCAACAAAGTCGTTTTCCCAAGCCACTGGAGGACAGCTTAGCGGTGCAGGCAGAGGTATCGAAGTAAGTGGGTTACTGGGAGCGTTAGGCCGGAATTGCAGAATAAAATTCGCCCCGGCAGAAGCGAGAGCCAGACGGCCTTGCTTTAAATCCGCGCTCTCGACGAGCGGAGTGAGTGTTGGTCCTGACCGGAGTCGTTGAGCCTTGTCCTGAACTCGCTTGCCCATGGCTTCTCGGTCGAATACGTAGGCGGCTCCTGACGCGGTAACTGCACTGATTCGGGCGTTATCTGAGTCGACAGCCGGTGCGCCTGCCAATGGCACAGCCAACTCAGTTTCCCATAAGGCATTTCCCGAACTGGTGTTCATGGCAGCGACGATAGCTCCGGCTTGATCTTGAGGTCGACGCACGTGGATCAACACATCGCTGAACAACTGAAGAGAATAGTCGAATGTATCTCCGCCATAATCGAAATCTATGTCGCGTACAGGCAAACGATTGCCAGTTGGCAATATTGCCAGTTTGTTCAGTTGGGTACCTGCTGACCATACATGCCCCTGGTGAAGCAATCCGAAACGTGCAACGGGCAGTGCCGATTCGGGTTCACGAATGGCGATCTGATCCAACGATTGTTCACCCCCCCCGGCGCCAACTTCGTATACCGCCACCTGACCCATGGTCGTAAGCGCCACCAGACGACGTCCGTCAACAAGTAAAGGAGTATTTACTAAGCCCTCTAATCGACGGGAGGCGTCGATCGCCGCGATTTGCCCTTCAGCTGTCGTGCCCAGTGCATGGAGGTAGCAGGTTTCCACCCCGGAGTTTTCTGCCACCACGACCTTGTTTAGCACCATAACGGGCGATACCACCACGCTTCCGGGAGCATGCCCTAGAAAGAACACTCCGAGACATGAGTAATCGTCGGAACTGAGTGTGTAAACGCTGGAATGGTCACCGACGACATAGATTCGATGGCCTTTGCGAGCGACGACTGGAGGAACTGGCAAGGGTTGCTCGAACTGGACATACCCCAGACTTTGCCCATTGGAAGACTCCAAAACATGCAGTTTGCCAGATTGCTCAGTGACTAACAGCCGCCCTTTATGGACTACAGGCGATAAGATTGGCCCTTCGAACGGATGTCGCCAGACTAACTTGCCGGTCTCCGCCCGCAGACGCAATAGCTCGTGGTGCAGGGTATCGACCACCAAGAAGTCTCCATTAGCAAGCACAACCGGTGGGAGATTTGCGCCAAATCCGACAAAGGTCCGCCAGAGCAGCTTTCCATCGGACGCGTTCAGAGCGTAGACGGCCCCATCGATTCGCACAGGTACAGTGCCCTCGAGTTCGGCGACGGGACCCTGTCGGCCGGCCAGGGCCAAATGAGCAACAACGGGACTAGGTCTTGGTGTGGTCTCGGCGTCTCTCGACTCTGTAGAGAAGCGGACTCCACCCATCTCAGCGGCTGAGATCGCTTGAATTTGTTCGGCTAACGACTGGTTGTTCAAGAGGCCAGGATGTTTTCTAATCAGACCTTTGTGGATTGCATAAGCCTGAGCTGTGTCTTGCCCGTCAATGGCCGCCTGAATATCTGTCAGTGCCTGAGCCAGATCTACACTTTGCTCCTGTCCTCGTTCGACTCGGTCGAGCGTTTCTAGAATCTCATTGAGCACAACATCGTCGCGGAATGTAGAAGGGACAAACTTTGTATTATTACAAAGAGCCAGAGCCTCTTTCGACTGGGCTACGTATTTAGAGATTTCCTCCGATTCTGCAGCTTCTTCAGCTTGTGAGGCTAGTCCTTGGGCAATCGCAGGTAGCATTGCTGAAAGCTCCCGTTTGGCGGACTCAAATTCTTTCTCATCCTCGATATCATCCAGCACCTGCTTGGTTACTTCCAGCGCCTCAGAAAACTGGGATGTGCCGCTGGTGGATTTTAGAATCTTAGCAAGACCTAGTCGCACGTTTGCTGTGCTGAACTCTGGGTGCCCGGGAAAGTCCGTGACGAATCGATCGTATTGGTTAACAGCCTGCGTATAGGAGCCACCATCATAGAACTCACCCGCCTCGGCCAGAATCGCATCAGCATCCTCTCGCGATAAGAGATAATAAATTATTCCGCCAGCGAGCAGGAGCACGATCAATCCTCCTCCCCCTAGCAGCAGCAATGGTGTGTCGAATTCGTGTCGTTGCTCCCTTCTCTTGTGGCCCTTCCTCTTTTTCTTGCGACTCTTCTTATCATCATCAACGTCGGCCTCTTCCGATCCAGCATCGGGAAGCACTGCCGAAACGAAACCGCTGATCGACGCGAGCTCTTCTTCGCGAATAGCCGACTCACGAGCTTCCTTGGTGATCTTTGAATCAGAAGCTGAATCCACCGGGGCCAGCGTGGGAATTACCTCCTCTTGAGGAGCTTTCTCCGGCGGGCTTCTAAACGATTCGTCTGTGGGAGCATCTGGTAGAGCAACCATGCCTAGGATGCTTGATTCGGCGCTGGGGGAGACCGTCAGTGTAGTCTGCAGCAACTGCTTGGCTTGCGAACGCGTAAGCAAATCTTTCTTAACTAGGTACTTCAGCAGCGATCGTGAGGTGATGCGTCGATCACCTCTGCTGATCTTTTCACGCACTTGTTTTACGATTGAAGCCGAGACAAGCTGTCTCTGTTCCAAAATGCTGACAAATTCTTCGATGTTCATTATCACAACTTATCGTTAGGACCGAGAATCAGGACTATGTGACGACTCTAACAGCGTCGGATTCTCAACTCCCATAATTCGGTCAGTATTCCAAGTCGCCCTCTTCATAACTCATCAAGCGGATTTCCTCCATGCCCACACTAGATCCAGCGTCGAGCGCAGCGACGACGAACTCATGGCGCGAATCGCCGTTAGCTTGAACGAGCAATTTGGTTAGTCCATCGCCCTTGTTGCCTCGCGCCTCGCGGACTTTGCTATTCATTTCCTGTACGCTAGGAGTGCGTTGCTCTATGTCCCACTTAGGTGCGCCGATCCAAAACACATTGTCTTCGTCAATTCGGATCACTATTGAGTCCTTCTCCAGGTCGTCAACAGTCTGCTCGGGTGCTGCTTCATCGCTGACCGGTGGCACCTCGAGTGCCTTCTGCAGGGCAAACGCAGCAGTGATCATGAAGAAAATCAACAACAAGAACGTCACATCGACCATCGGCGTCAGGTCCAAGTCGTCCTCGCCGCGCGAGCCGAGCCTGCTGGCTACTGTGGAGTCAACTCCCATCTCTTCGGCAAGGTGGTTCATGGTCTTGTAGGCGGTTCTTGTGTTGGGTCGGATTTCAGTCTGTCTGATAGAAAGCGTGCGTGCGAACGCTAGTCGGCTTCGAAAACTGCAAGGAAGATCTTTGCGCCTTCCACGCGCGAAACGGCCTTGATCACGCGAGCTACCTCGCGGTGCGCTACGTTCCGATCTGCCTTGATTAGTACACTATCTTTATTTTGATCACGACGACCTACTTCGACGGCCTCGACGATCATGTCGCGTTGTTGTTCTGTGTCGGTGGGCAACGGATCGCCTATCATTCCATCCGCCAAAAAGACAGGCGCCGAGTCGATGCCATCGTCGCTGATCGTGATTATCACAGAATCTCGTTCACCAACGCCTTTTCCATGCCGAGCTTTCGCTAACTCTATTTTCGATTCTTGATCCGTCGTCGAGCATACCAGGAAGAAGATCAGCAGCAAGAAAGTAATGTCGATCATGGGCGTGATGTCCATTTCGAAATCTTCCGCTGCTCGACTTCGGATCGCCACCGGCGGATCTTCTGTCAGTTCAACTTTGTCTTCTACCAAATCAGGCATGAGAGTCTTGCGAGGAGTTTAACTGGGAGCAAGCACGAATTTCATGCTTTCAAATAGCCGGGTAAGTCCCCAGCCAACGAGATCTTCCATCTTACGGACGCGGATGTTGATGCTTGCCGTGGCGAGCACCAAGGGAACCGCGATGGCCAGTCCACAGGCTGTGGTGATGAGTGCGAACTGAATATCGGATGCCATTTGAATCGTATCAACTTTTTCACCGCTACTCAGGTTAGCGAAGGCTCCCATCATTCCCATCACTGTGCCCAAGAGACCGATCATCGGTGCACTCTTGATCACAGTGCCTACCCAGCTGAGCCGGTGCTCGATGTCTGACATGACATCCTGCTGAAATCGTTCGGCCAACCGATGTCGTAGCTTATCGTAGGTCAGGTCACGATTACTAACCGCATACAGCGCCAACTGAGGCATGGCGCGACGGTCCCCTTCGCATAATTCCGTAGCAGCTCCGAAATCCTTTGCCGTCAATGTCTGCTCCAACTCACTAAGAAACTCATCCTGAGCATGCTCATCGGCAAACCTCGTCAACGCCACCCGCCGCCAGACCATCACCACACAATAAGCGCCCCACAGCGCGAGGCCGGCAAGCACGACATAGACTAGGTTGTTTAGATACGAAAACAGGACTTCCATAGATTACTCGGACTTCTCGATGATTGTAGGTGACTCAGAAGTACTTTTGATCAATGACCTTAAACTTAAACCCATTTCCGTCGCGCTCAACTGTAAATACCGTTTCACGAATTTCGTTGACTTCCCGAGCATCGGAATACGCTCGCTCCATGGTCCAGAGGACACTCTCTACTTCAAACGGGTAAAAAAGCAACACGACCGGTCCAAATTGCGCGACGTCGGCCTTGCGGGCTAGGTCCATCGTCAAGGCTGGCATAGGGCCATCGGCTGCCGAAGTATAGCCGCGAGACTCCTGTAGTGGATCTGCGACTCTAACCTTAGGAGATGGGTCGCTTAAATCGTATCCGTAATGTACTTGATTGTCGCGTCCTAGTACTCCGATCTCGATTTTGTGAAAGTCCAACCAGCGGCCGAATTCTCCCGCCGACTCGGGCTGAAAACGCACCTTCCAGCGTTGCCAGCGGGGCACGCGTTCAATGACTCCTTCGCCTCCGGTGCCTGCCATTCGCGCATCGCCCAGGCCCTTGCCTTTTCCGGCCTCGCGCTCTGCATCGAGCATCTCGTCGGATAGGAGAACCTTTTTGTCAGAGATCGCGCTGGTAAGTGTTTCAAGCGTGTCTTGTAGTTGGGGTTCGGAGAGATCGGGAGCTTCTTCGATGCCTGGTGGATCGGGCTCTTCTGCCAGACCCTGATTGGCGTTCGCGCTTGTCGCTTCAACTGGCACCACAGGTATGGGTTCGATCGTACGGACAAACTTACCCGTGAAGAACACGACGGCCATACCTAAAACAATACAGCCGACCAAAACAAGTAATGCCACGATCAGGGAAGCGGTGCGATCATATGTATTGACCGTCAGCTGATAGGTTTGCTTCTTCTGGGAGTGTGCAGTCGAACTGGAGGCAAAGTGTGTTGGCATAATAAAGACTGGACTGGAGCGAAGGCGCGATGAAACTTTTCAGGATCTCATGGAAGTGGCGGGGCGTTGGGACGAATGCGACGGTACCATCGTTTCCATTTATCTAAGGCGTCGTATCGCTGAGTATCATCGAAGTTATCTGGCAGACCGAATCCTTGGAAACGACGGCTGACATAACGTAATCCATCACGAGATTCGCGGACGACTCGCTTATCTGGGTCGGTCAGTGCATACAGCAGAGTGGGTACCTGGTTTAGATCTCTCATTTTGCCAATCGCTCGAACCGCCAGCAGTCGAGCCTTGGGTGAACCACTCCTCACTACCTGTTGCAGGCGGCGGGCCTCCTCTGGACCTACGTTGTCTACTCGCAGAGCGGTCGAATCGTCCATCAGCATTTCGAGGTTTTCGTTTCCTGTATCTTCGAGCATACCTAATAACTGGTCGACTTCAGTCGCCTTCCGGTCGGTAACTAGTCGACCGTTACGCATTTTCATGCGGCTCAAGTCGGCACTCAAACCACGGCCGCCGACGAGCGTTCCTTCACCTAGGCTGGCCTTGATGCTTTTTTGCGTGGAACGCAGTAGAAAAAGAACGGCAAATGCCGTCGCGCAAGGTTTTCTTGACCGGCTTCTCCAACAGCCGTCGGAGAGCTGAGTCTTTTTGAGAAACTCGTATCCCTTCTGGTACCAGTCTGGCTCTTCTAGTGCCAGCCCAGTAACGACTTCTTCGAAGCTTTTGTACCGTTCCAAAGAATAGAGTTCATAGCAGGGATAGGAACCCTCGCCATACTCATAGTTCTTATTAAACCACTGTTGGCCTCTCTTGATTGCCTCGTGAACTAGCCCTCGATTGACTGCTGATCCAGAAAGGGTAAGCATCTTTCTCTTTTTAGGATTGACTGTCTTTCTTAGGGCGGCGGGGACTTCCTCGCTAATCGATTCCGTGTCTTGGTTGGAGACAACGATTCCCAGAATGTTTCCGCAGATCAGCAGGCTTCCTAATCCAGCAGCCAACATGCTGGAGGATGTGTTCTTTTGCTCAACAAGATCGAAACTACCTGGATCTATTCCTTGGTATCCCCATACCCCAGACGGGTCCTGCGTTCGAAGCAGCCAGTTTGTACACGCGTCTACTTTCTTCACATCTGGCATGATGCCAGCTCGCATCTGTTCCCATAAACCGAGCGCTGCGTACTGCGTCTGAGAGGTATCGCCGGTCGCTTTGATGCCATATCCCCAGCCACCATGAGCTTTCTGCTTTCGTGCGAGTGCATCGCTAAATTTTACAAGCAGATCTCGATATTTTGGATCGTTCACTTCACTCAGGAAGATTATTGCCAGTCCGTTGCTGTAGACGCTGTCGGACTCTGGATTCGAAGATGCTTCGCTTTTGCACGCTTGCAGTGCCTCGACAATTCTAGGGTGATCGAGCGATGCGCCATTCTTGTAAAAGGCCAGGGCAATTAAACACTTTCCGCCCAGCCGATCATCTGTGTTATCTTTGAGAAAGTTGAGGCCCCCCTCTATAAGTTCTCGGACCTCCGGGCTCTCAGGAGTCAACGCGAGTCCAGGTCTGGAGATCGTCCCGCCGAGCAATAAGAAAGTTCCACACAGGAGGTGTCGGAGGATAAAGATATGTCCCAGCCTGACATCTTTACGTCCCAGGTAAGATATCGGCGCGCAATGCAAGTTGCCGGCCATGATCGACTCGCTCAGATTGCTCTTGTTCCGGAAAGGGCCTAAGTTACCTTAGGGTGTATATTCAGAAGGGACCAAGAATCGTATCGCGCAGCAAGCCGCCAATAAGCTTGCAGATGGCCCACAGTTCTTGAATTGGCCCAACTGATTTCACACCAGTAATATAGTAGTCTTGCTTTTTCCATAGTGTCAACCTTTGCGACGCTTCAAGCAGCTTTCTGACTGCGCGCTTGATACGATTGACAGCCTGCTTAGGCCGCCCTAACATGCGGGTCGCTGGGATTCTTAGCGAGATCGGTCTCTTGTGGACTATTGAGAGTACGCTTCGTTTAGTGGCTCTAGAGGTCCTCTGGTCAGGTAGCTCAGTTGGTAGAGCACTGGACTGAAAATCCAGGTGTCGGCGGTTCAAGCCCGCCCCTGACCACTTGAACGGAAAGTTTGTTTGACCTGCTCAATTATACAAACGCGACTGTTACGTGGCGTGTTACTTAAGTCTCGAATCTCTTCGGCATTTTCGCCAACGTAATACTTCATGGTTGTTTCGATTCTCGGTTGGTGCACGAACTCCATAAGAAACGCTGGAATTACTCGTCTGGTCCAGCAGAACCTGAAGACAACCGTTCTTAGCGTTGAACGTCGCCATGCTGAGATCCGAGTAAGCACTGCTCCTAATGGCAGCGGTCTCTCGCCAGAATTAGGAGTTACGGCGAAGTAGGTACATTTGCAAGCGAACCTGGCTTGGAGCGATACTGATTAGTTTTAAGAATAGATTAATTGAATGTAGTGGACTCAAGAACTGACTCATAGAATATCTCGGAGTGAGAATAATGTCTGCTGAGCAGCCTTCGGGCGACTACGTGTCGAGCATGCCTTTCGATCTCTCTGGCAGAACTGCGGTAGTTACCGGCAGTGGCTCGGGAATAGGCCAGGCGATAGCGCTCCGTCTAGCTCGACATGGCGCTTGCGTAGAAGTGCTAGATCGGGAAGCCGAGTCAGCGGAGGAGACGGTATCTCACATTAAACAGGATAGCGGCGAAGCCCGCGCTTCTGCCTGCGATGTATCGCAACAGGCCGCCGTTGATGCGACAATTGCGAGCATCCTTGATCGGCGCGGGCGGATCGACATTCTGGTCAACAACGCTGGAGTGGCAGCCGTTGGCAGAGTCGAGGATACATCTGAAGAGGATCTCGACCGCGTCTACCAGGTCAACATCAAGGGCGTCTACAACGGACTGCACGCCGTTGTACCTCACATGGTTGAAGCTGGCGGGGGCGTTGTACTGAACTTAGCATCGTTGGCTTCGCTCGTTGCCCTTAAAGACCGGTTCGCTTACTCGATGAGCAAGGGGGCGGTGCTCACCATGACGTATTCAGTCGCTATCGACTACGTCGGCCAGAACATTCGCTGCAACTGTATCTGCCCAGCACGGATCCACACCCCCTTCGTCGACGGCTACCTTCGAGAAAACTACCCGGGTCGCGAGGTCGAGATGTTTGAAAAACTTAGTCAGTATCAGCCGATTGGCAGAATGGGTAAGCCCGAAGAGGTTGCTGCGTTGGCCCTATTCCTCTGCAGTGACGAGGCAGCGTTTATCACAGGAGCTGCCTACCCGCTCGATGGTGGCGCAAGTACACTTATTCAGCCGTGAGTTTTCAGTACTAGTCAACAACTATTAAAGCAGTATTGAAGAGTGAATTACAATGAAATTGATTCGAGTAGGAGAACCTGGCGAAGAGATACCTGGGCTCCTGTTAGACGATGGCCAGCGCGTAGACGCATCTGCAATTGCCACGGATTACACACCTGAATTCTTCGAGCAGGAAGGGCTCTCTCGCTTGCAATCGTGGTCTAAAGACGATCTAGCTTCTGCACCGCGCCTGCCAGACGATGCGCGTTTAGGTCCGCCGATTGGCCGACCGGGTAAAATTATCTGCATCGGACTGAACTATTCCGAACATGCTGCCGAAGCGGGGATGGAAATTCCCAGTGAACCGGTTGTATTTTTTAAAGCCACCAGCGCGTTGTGTGGTCCAAACGACGATCTGGTTATTCCCAAAGGTAGCAACAAGACTGATTGGGAAGTCGAGCTTGCGGTCATAATTGGCAGGCGAGCCTCTCATGTCGAGACCTCTGCGGCCATGGATCATGTCTTGGGCTATGCATTGCACAACGACTATTCAGAACGCGCCTTTCAGCTTGAGCAGGGCGGACAGTGGGTCAAAGGCAAGAGTTGCGACAGCTTCGCTCCCCTTGGCCCTTTCCTGGCGACGAAGGAAGAAATCCCTGATCCGCACGGCCTAAGATTATGGTTGAAGGTGAATGGTGAAACCCGGCAAGACGGCAACACAAAGACCTTAGTGTTCGACGTCCCAACTGTCGTAGCCTATCTTAGCCAGTTCATGACGCTTGAGCCGGGCGACATCATTAGCACCGGTACTCCTTCAGGAGTCGGGCTTGGTTTCGATCCACCCGTTTATCTAAAGCCTGGCGACGTTGTCGAGTTGGGCATCGACGGCTTGGGTACTTCATGCCAGCAGGCTATCTCGCATGAAGAATCCCTAGGTTAGAATTGTCCAGTGTTAGCTGTTCGGGAAACGCTCTTACGACCAAGATGTCATAATTGGCCATAGATGTATGCTTGATCGCAACAACATGGAATTGAATCCAAGGGCCGTCATATCAGATAGGATGAGTGTCCAGGCCAGTGTGGCCAATATCAATCGAGCGGTATTACGGGGGAAGATATACGCATGACCATGGGAGAACTCTGCGAGTGATAGGGCTGGGTTCGCGCTAGCCGAGACCACAAAGAAAAACCGCCCATTGCCCCGGTCTTGTAAGGCAACTGACCCTACGAGCCCCGATGAGACATTGGGCGGTTTCAATTCTGTCACTTGCGTCCGACGGTTTGTCGTGAAGCAAGAATCGAGATTTAGACCATATCCTTAAGCTTCTTCAGCGGACGAACCTTTACAACGTTGCGAGCCGGTTTGGCTTTGAACATTGTCTTTTCGCCGGTGAACGGATTCACGCCTTCGCGTGCAGGAGTGGCGGGCTTGTTTTGCACGACAATTTTGCACAATCCGGGTAGCGTAAAGCTCTGTGGGCCTTTTTTGCTGAGTGCTCGAGCAATCTCGTCGTTGAGAGCATCGAAAATTGCACCGACGTCTTTCTTCGATATTCCAGTGCTCTCAGAGATGTTGGAGTAAATTTCTGTCTTGGTTGGCGGTTTTTTTCCAGCTGCCTTTGCCATGTTTTTGAACCCTCCTTAGTGGTAATGGGTAGTCAGGATTACCTGGAAATCTAGCATCTGTAGATGCAACGTGCTGATTTAATGGTTGCTGGCACTAAAATACAAGACGAAACCGGCGAGAATCCCCAGAAAAACAGGCTTTTTCTTCCCAATCGGTCCTCAGTCGCCGAACCTAGAGTCGCGATAGGAATGAAATGGGTGAACTGGGAGAAGGATGAGAACCACCTACTGGTGGGGGTATGGTCCTAAAGTCGGTTTAATTGCCATATCTTGCATGCTGCTGTAAACTTATATTAGGCAATGTGTTACGACAGTTTTTCCGATTTCAACGGCCTCTGGCATCGGACCAAGCACAGCATTCTTGGGAACGGGAAAGTGACGGAGCGCTTCCTTATTGGGGGAATTGCTTTAGATCCCAGAGCCCAGATTTTGCAGAACCCCCAATATCCTTAAGTAGGCCTCTAGTAAGGGGGCCTTTCCAAGTATCTAGGCGGTGACGAAACAAAAGGAACGGCTCGTCCCATGTCAGCAATTCGCATATCGCATCAAGTATCTGCGCCGCTCTTGCTGTCGATCTTCGCCGTATTAAGCGGATTGGCTCAGTGCATTGCCCAAGAAGGTGTTGTTCCGGCGATCCCTAAAGCCGGCGCTGCAACTCCGGCAATAACGCGATCAGTTGAGAGCCAAGACGGCGTATTTCTACCGAACAATCGCACCCACTCGCGTGGGATTCGAAAAGCCCAGCTTCGCATCGCCGAGGGTGAGTTTACCCAAGCGATCCGCTATCTAGACGATCTTCTTGAGTCGGATCGGGAGGATTCATTCGTAGTAACAGGAAACGCGGGAGAGTTTTCTGGGTTGAAGGAAACGGCGCGAAGAATCATTGGCAATTTGCCAGAGCACGGCAAACAGCTCTACGAGGCAACGTACGGACCAGTAGCACGGCGAGAATTAAAGCGTGGTATCGGGAGCGGCGACTTCGAAATGATTCGGCAAGTTGCGTACCGTTATTTTCACACTTCTGCCGGCTATGAGGCTGCCCTATTGCTGGCCCAGTATGAGACAGACGTAGGTCGTCACCTCTCAGCTGCGCTTGTTTATGAGGAGTTGCTGGCGTCGCCAGAAGCGGTGGCCCGTTTCCAACCACAGCTATCTCTGTTGGCCGCGGAAGCATGGCTGGCGGCAGAAAATTTCCCACAAGCAGAGTCGTTGCTTACCCATCTAAAGTATGATGGATATCAGAGCGCAGCAATTGGGGGCGAGCGAGTTCGGCTCGCCGAAAATGGCCTTCAGGGAGTTGAATGGCTGATGCAGACGGCGGGTGCTCCGGAACAAAGCCAACTAGCCACGGAACGGCAATGGCTTACTCAGCGTGGCAATGCCAGTCGAAATGGTCATGTTGAGGGCGGACTTCCTCACATGCGTGTTCGATGGGCAGTACGACTGCTGGCACATCCCGATTTGGAAGAGGTTTATGGCAATGTGGCAACCGAATTGCGACGACAAGAAAAATCTCTATCGGTGGCCTCCCTTCCGCTGGCCGTGGGTGACTACCTAATCACGCGATCGCCTCACAACCTGGTTGCGGTCGACTACCGCACTGGAAAACGCGTTTGGCAGACTCAGCAGCAAAGAGTCGAAGTATTTGATCAACTGCTTCATAACTCGGCTGGCAATGCAGAGCCTCAGAATGATATAGAGCCAACTCGGGCATTTGCAGAACGAGTTTGGCAGGACTATTTATACAACAGCATCAGTAGCGATGGTCAGCGCGTCTACGTGATCCGAGATCTCGCAATTCCTCGGAGCACGCGGTCTGATTTCGGAAGAGTGCCCGGAATCGCGATGGGCGATTCGCGGGGCGATCCCGCGCGTACGAATCGTCTCTGCGCCTATGAGCTAGCTACCCAGGGCAAGTTGGTTTGGGAAATCGATGGCGCAGCAAGTCGTTCAGAACTTGCGGGAGCATTCTTCTTGGGTGCTCCACTCTATATTGGACAGTCGCTGTACACTCTAGTCGAAATGAAGAGTGCCATCTATTTAGTGGCTCTCGATAGTTCTACGGGTGAATTTCAGTGGCAACAGCAACTGGTGAGTCTCGAAGCAGATATCTTGCTTGATACTCAACGACGTTTGCAGGCTGCCGTGCCCTCCTACGACGCCGGTACACTGGTCTGCCCAACAGGCGCTGGGGTCGTTGTGGGAGTTGATCTCGCCAAGCGTTCTCTAGCTTGGGCTTATCGCTACGAGACGGATCGCAAACGATTCAATGTTTTTCGAATGCGACGTCGCCAAGAGCTGGACTCGGACGACCGATGGATTGACGGTGTCGCGATCATCTCAGGAGGGCGGGTACTGCTGTCCCCGCCAGAATCAAACTCATTGCACTGTCTGGATCTGGTCACAGGAAAGCTGCTTTGGAAACAAGCTCGAGAGAAATACCTTTTTGTAGCAGGCGTTAACAAAGATCGTGTACTCATCGTGGGCAATGGGCATCTCACTGCAACACGCTTGTCCGACGGTAAGCCTGCCTGGCGACCAGCAAAGCTTGAATTGCCTGATGGCGCGTTGCCCTCGGGGCGAGGTTTTTTCAGCCATGGACGATACTATCAACCACTCTCCTCGGCGGAAGTTTGGGCCATCGACGTGGAGGAAGGGGTTCTGGCCGACCGTGCGTACGCGCGAGATGGACAAGTGCTGGGAAACTTAATCTGTCACCGCGGAGCAGTGCTCTCTCAATCGGGACAGTTCTTAGACTGCTTCGATCAAATTGACGTTTTGCGAATGGAATCTGAACAGCGGCTCGCGGAGAATGCCGATGACTTCGAGGCGCTGCGGACTCTGGGCGAGATCGCCTACAATGAAGGTCACTTACCCCAAGCTATTGAATTTCTGGAACGCGCGCTTGGCGGAGCAGCCGAAAACCTGCGTACTAAAGAAGCTTTAATTGAGTGCTTAGAACTGGCACTCGATGAGAACTTCGAAACCTATCAGGACCGTCTGCCACTGCTTAGAGAACTCGTTCAATCCAGCGGGCGGGGACAACTCAATCTTCTGCGGCTTCAGGCGCAAGGTCTGCTGGAAATTGGCGATCGGTGGGGAGCTTTCGAAGTTTGCTTGCAGTTGTACCAATCGACCGACGATCCTCGCGAACAGCTGCGAATCGAGCTAGATCACGAGGTGAAACTGTCGCGTTGGCTTCGTGCCCAAGTGGCTTCCATCTGGAGCCATGCCGACGAGCAAGAGAAGAGTCGAATCTCTGCGCAACTCCAGCGATTGCTCGATCGCGAGAGGAATAATGTCAACGAGTCGCGTCTGATCAGATTTGCTGATTGTTTTCAATCGCTGGATTTTACACAGCCGCTGTTATTGCGATTGGCTACAGATTCCATGGAGAACGGCCGATCATTGGCGGCTCAGCAGTTGTTCATGAGTTTGTCCAGCGCTGCTGACGAATTCATTCGGGCCGAAGCGGTGGCGCGCTGCTCAGAGATCCTGCATCGACGGGGTTTACATCGCATGGCACACCCGTTTGATGAGGAATTGGGCGATGCTCTTTCCGAGGTTGTGTGTCTAGACGATAAAACGGGGAGTGAGTGTCTAGCGGAGTGGAGCTCCGCTAAATCAAAGGGTGGCTTGGAATGGCCCTATGGGGAAGTTCAAGTTGCTCAGCGCTCCACGAAGAGTCGCAATGCATCTCGGCACGGCCGGTCACCCTTATCCAGGATTCGGTTGGAGCATACCGATGGAGTGTTAGGCCGAGGAAATATATTTCTCTCAGTTCGTAAAGGGGAAATATTAGCTCGAGACAGTGTGGGGCAACGCTTCTTCATTGCACCGCTAGAGGAAGGCCAGCGCGTACAGGTGTATCATCCCAATAGCTATTACGGGTCGAGTCGGGGTAATTTGCTGGTGGTCTCCCAGGGACGGCAACTAGTAGCATTCAACACGTTAGCCAGCGGTAAGAAAGGTTCGAAGCAGGTTCTCTGGAGAGCGGTGGTTAGTAATAGCGTCAACAATCGCTTCGGCGTGTCGTTTAATGATCCTAACGGTAAGCGGCCTGGGCCTTCGCAGGCATCTCGTCCTCGACAGAATAATCAATGGGTAGGAGTGATAGGTCCAATTACTCATGACAGTTGTATCTTTCAGGACCAACGACGTCTCGTTTGCGTAGATTCACTTACTGGTGAAGTCCGCTGGTGGCGAACGGACGTGCCTCCTGGTTGTGACCTCTACGGCGACGAACAACTCTTGTTCGTCGTACCTCGCGAAAGCAAGCAGGCGCTGGTATTTAGCACGGTCGATGGTCGTCGGGTGGGAGAGTCGAATGTGCCTGGCTGGCAGGAGCAGTTAGCTACAATTGGGCGCCAGGTGATCTGTTGGCGAAAACGACCTGACAGACGCCTAGAACTATCCGCAGTCGATGCACTTGTCGGTGAGGTGCTCTGGAAACGCGAATTCCAGAGGGGATCGAAGGTTGACATTGCTGAGGGAAGATATGTCGGCGTTGCCGAACCTTCCGGACGATGCACAATTACTGATGCTCTCAATGGAGAGTTGTTAGTTGATCATCGTTCTGACACAGGTCTCGCACTTAAGAAAACGCATTTGCTTGCCGGATCCGACAGTTTCCTGCTCATAGCGCAGCAGGAAAAACAGGGAAAGGTCCGACCCGAACGGCATATTGCACCTCCTAATCGTTGGGACTACGAAGTTCTCGATGGATTCATTCACCTTTTCGACCGGTCTTCGGGACAGCCAATTTGGAGTAGGCCAGCCGAAGTACAAGGCGAGTCATTCATCCTTTCCCAGCCTGTCGATTTGCCAGTGGTGGCTTTTGCGGGAATTATTCAGCGGCGTGGATCGGGAGGTTCAGGGCAAGGAGTCAGTCTTCTGCTCTTGGAAAAAGCATCGGGACGTCTATTATTTCATGATGACACATTGCCCCAGAGCGCCAACTTTTGCGATCTCAGCGTTCTCGATGAGTCGGCTCACGAGATGGTTGTGGAAATGATCAAGAAGACGATTCACTTGAAATTTACCAATCGAAGTCGTCCCCCCGAGCCACCTGCAATCGTCGGGTGGGAAAAGGCTGGAAAGAAGGGATCAACTGGGTTGCAGGGCATCTTAGACAAGCTGATGGATGTAGATTAAATCGTCCAGCGGACTCACTGGCGCTGTTCAACAAGAGTACTCTCAAGGCTACTACAGAAGATGAAAGCAAGGTCCTGTTACTGTTTAGCATCGCCTGGACTGCGCAGCAGGACGGTGTTGGTAATTTGCTTGCTGTTAGCCTTGATTTGTCAAGAACGGCAAACTGCCCTCGCACTAGACGATCCTCAGACTCAGGATACCATCACCCAGGGACTCGATTGGTTGGTGTACAAGCAGCACAAACTGGGGCACTGGACGGCTCAAGGCAGGTATCCAACCGCGATGACGGCTCTAGCCGGATTGGCATTACTCTGCGAAGGTTCGACAACTACGCAGGGTAAGTATGCCGAGAGTTTACGCAGGGCGGTCGATTTTCTCGCTCGTCGCAGTCGCCCGAACGGACTTATTGGCGACACAGACGACGAACGTTACACCTATGGCCATGGTTTTGCGATGCTGTTTCTTTCGCAAGTGTTAGGAGAAGAAGAAGACTTAGAGCGTCGACACGAGCTAATCGAGGTGTTAACCGAGGCGGTCATTTTTACAGGCCAAGCGCAGACTCGTGCAGGTGGCTGGGGTTACGTCAGTGCCAAAGACGGTAGCGGCTACGACGAAGGCTCTACCACAATTACCCAGGTGCAAGGCCTCCGCGGGTGCCGCAACGCGGGTATTCCGGTGCCGAAAGAGGTCATTGAAAAGGCGGTAAATTACATACGCAAGTGTACGAATCAGGCTGACGGTGGTGTCCAATACAGCTCCAAAGGGGGCGGTAGCCGTCCGGCAATCACAGCAGCCGCAATTGCCTGCCTTTACAACGCTGGCGAGTATGACGACGTCTATGTTCCTAAGATGATGCAGTATTGTGAGAAAAACCTCAAGCTGAAGAGCCGCGACAGCTTCGGCCATTGGCATTACGCCCACTTTTATTATGCTCAGGTGCAATACCGAGAAGGTGGAAGTGTATGGGAGACCTATGCTGAGGACATCCGCCGGAGATTGCTACGTGAAGCGGAAACCGTCGACTTCGGCGACACCAAGCTGGCTGTTTGGAAACAGGGTTATGTTGGCCCCGTTTACACCACGGCCCTGAATTTGATAATCCTGCAACTCGACAAGGCTTGTCTGCCAATCTATCAGCGCTGAATCTATTTGTTAGTTTAGAAAGAGTCGACGCGAAACAAGAACACTTGCGATTTGAGATCCGTATTCAACCACTACCTATCGAAACAATCCGTTAAATCAAGGTCCCTCTGAATGCCCCCCTCCAATGACCGAAATCTGGCCGATAACAAAGTTATTGACCGACTGTCCTCTGCCGTCGAAACGATCCGCGAACAGCTTCGCCAGGTAATCGTAGGTCAAGATGCAGTCATCGACCAACTGTTGATCAGCCTATTCAGCCGGGGGCACTGCTTGCTGGAAGGCGTCCCGGGTCTAGCAAAGACTTTGCTTATAAGTACGCTGGCGCGGTCCCTAAATCTGTCGTTCAGTCGGATTCAGTTTACCCCCGACCTGATGCCGGCCGACATCACTGGCACCGACATTATCGAGGAAAACAAGTCCACTGGCCAGCGTGAGATGCGCTTCCTGGAAGGACCGTTGTTTTCACATGTGATATTAGCTGACGAAATAAATCGCACGCCCCCGAAGACCCAGGCCGCTTTGCTAGAAGCGATGCAAGAGCGCCAGGTAACGGTTGGTCGCGTGAGGCACCAGCTTTCAGATCCGTTCTTTGTGCTCGCTACTCAGAATCCGATTGAACAAGAGGGTACCTATCCATTGCCTGAAGCTCAACAAGATCGCTTTATGTTTAAGGTCTTGGTGACGTATCCGAGCTTCGACGAAGAGTTTGAAGTCGCTCGCCGAACAACGACGACTCTCAAAGATGCCGTCAAGCCGGTCGTTGCTCCTGAGGAGATACTTGCTCTGCAAGAGTTGGTGCGTGAAGTGCCTGTGAGTGACCATTTAATCCGCTATGCGTTGTCGCTGGTTCGGCAAACGCGCGTAGGCGAAAACGGGGTGCCAGACGAAGTCGAGGAGCAGCTCGCCTGGGGTGCCGGTCCGCGGGCGGTGCAGTTTATGGTAGTTGGAGCCAAAGCACGTGCTCTGATGAATCACCGCACTCACGTCACTATCGAAGACATTCAAGAACTGGCAAAGCCCGTACTGCGGCATCGCATCGTTGTGAATTTTGCTGCGGAGAGCGATGGCATCACGCCAGACGACGTAATCGAATCACTATTATTGACCACGCCGACGCTGGAGGATGAGTTGGCCAATGACGCCCGATTCCAAGCAATTTTTGCATCCTGAAGCAATACGGCGCATCGGTCGGCTGGAACTGCGTGCTCGACACATCGTCGAGGGTTTGCTCAGCGGCATGCATCGCAGCCCGTTCTTCGGCCAATCGGTTGAATTTCTTCAGCATCGACAGTATGCCCCGGGCGACGATTTGCGTCACGTGGACTGGAAGGTGTGGGCTAAGCAAGATCGGTTCTACGTTAAACAATTTGAAGAAGACACCAACATGCGCTGCATGCTGTTGGTCGATGTATCGGGAAGCATGCAGTACGGCTCGGGTCCACTAAGCAAATACGAGTACGCTGCGACATTGGCCACGAGCATTGCCTATTTGCTGCTCAAACAGCACGACTCGGTGGGCTGTATCGCATTCGACGAGGCGATTCGCTCACGCACATCACTTCGCAGTACGCAAGTGCATCTATCAACGATTGTGCGGTCGCTCGAAACGAGTGAACCGCGCGATAAGACTGACGCTGGTTCAATCCTGCGCGAGATCGCTGAGACCGGTCCGCGACGCGGGATGATAGTATTGCTGTCCGATCTATTAGGCGATGTTGAATCGACGCTGCGTGGACTGCGTTTGTTGCGTCAGCGTGGACACGATGTATTGGTACTGCACGTGATGGATGACGACGAACTTGACTTTCCGTTTGACGGACCAACGCGTTTCGAGGGTTTAGAACTTCCTGCTCACCTGAACTGTAATCCACGTGCGTTGCGGGAAGGCTACTTGGCCGCGCTAGAAGATTTCTTGACTAAGCTGCGCCGAGGCTGTGCCAACGATGCAGTTGACTACACCCTAGTTCGCACGAGCCAGCCCTTAGATGCGGCTCTGGCATCGTATATTACTCGGCGAATGGTCGCCGCGCGGATTCATTGAGGTCTACGCGCAAAGCCGCTGGCAACAAAGGATTTTATCGACGTGTCGTTTTTGTTTCAATCGCTGTTGACGATTGGGTTGCCTTTGTTGGCATTGCCGCTGGTGATCCATCTAATCAATCTGCGCCGGCACCGGCGCGTCGAGTGGGCAGCAATGAAATTTCTGCTGGAGAGCCAGCGGCGCAATAAGAAATGGATATTACTCCAACAACTACTCTTACTAATATTGCGGACTTCCGCCGTCGCACTCGTGGTATTGATGTTGGCAGGACCAGTGTTGCAATCTGGATGGGGCCGGCACTTTGGACAAGGGAGTGTCCACCATCTCATTCTTCTGGATGACAGCTACTCAATGTCCGATCGATGGGAGCAGACCACCGCATTCGACGAAGCCAAGCGAGCAGTCAACGTGATTCTCGAGGAGGCCGACCAACAAGCAGGCAATCAGAAGCTAACTCTAGTAAGGTTTTCGACGGCTCGAGAGCTTTCGGCGGGCGCCGCGGCCGAGATTAGTGAGCGTACCCTCGATCGAAACCTTCGAGATGAGTTCGAATCGATAATGGGCGACTTGCAGTTCTCTGAGAGCGATGCTGGGCCGCTGGAGGCGATAGGAGCTGCACTTGGATTACCTGAATCGACCGCTGACGAGGCGAAGATAGTTTATCTGATATCCGATTTCCGCAGTCGCCAGTGGTCGGAAGACGATCAGTTAAGGCAGATGCTCGGCCAGTTGCGTGAAAAGAGTTCCCAATTACATCTAGTTCAGTGTATCGAAAATACGCGGCCCAATTTGGCGATTACCCGATTGCTACCGGAGTCGGGCATCCGAGCTGCGGGTGTGGAAACGTGGTTTGAAATCACCCTCGCGAATTACGGCGACCAACCAGCAGTTGCCGTTGCGGTGAGCATCATGCAGGATGGACACAAGCTGCCGGCTGTAGTATTCGATGAAGTTCCGGCAGGGGAAGAAGTCACTCGCCGCTTTCGAGTTACGTTCCCCTCGTCAGGTTCCCACCAATTGCAAGCTTCGTTGGAGCGAGATCCGGTAGTGACAGATAACATGAGGTATTTCACATGCGAAGTGCCAATAACTTATCCGATTCTGATTATTGATGAATCGCCAAGCCGTGATGACGGTTTTTATCTGCAGACTGCGCTTGCTCCTGGCGGTACGACTGCTCCTGGGTGGAGCCCTCAGGTCGAGCCGGCAAGTTTCCTGCGGAAGCACGATCGACTCGACGACTTTGCAACGATATGTCTGTTGGACGTGGCTCGTCTCGACGAGCCGGAAGTCGCCGCGTTGGAAAGCTATGTTCATCGAGGTGGTGGTCTAGCAATCTTTTTGGGTTCTCGAGTCCAAAGAGATTTTTACAATGAACGACTCTATCGCGATGGCGAGGGACTCTTGCCGGTGCCTCTCGATGTGCCAACACAGTTGATAGATGACTCTATGCAAGCTGAGCCTGATGTGGTTGTGATCGAGCATCCCGTCTTCCATATATTTGGTGGACAGCGGAACAGTTTTCTTCCGCTAGTAGGAGTCGAGTTCTATTACGCTATCGATCCTCTGTGGAAGGTTCCTGCGCAAGGCGATACACAAGTGTTGGCTCGATTGCGGAACGGCGCGCCGTACGTCGTTGACAAGCGGTTAGGAGAGGGGCGCGTCGTTGTTCAGCTATCGAAACTCTCTCCCAAGTCGACCGAACTGGGAAGTTGGAGCAATTGGAGCCTCAATCCTGTGTTTCCAGTCTACGTCAACGAATTAATGGGTTTCCTAAGCGCGACCCAGCGCAAGTTCGCTCAGTTGCAGGTTGGTGATGATGTGGAGTTCACTCTTGAAGAATCGCAATACGAGCCGGAAGTTCGTGTCAGGGCTCCTCGTGCGAGTGATGCAGAGACTGAAACTCTTATTCCCGACGCCGACGACGGCAGCTACACCATTGACGTTGGTAGAAGCGACGAGAGCGGCATTTGGCATCTAGAAGTACAACCCCGAGAGGGAAATCCAGAACGGCGGCTGCTGGCCGTTAACGTTGCTCCTGGCGAGGGTGATTTACAACATCTAGACCGCGACCAGCTTGCCGAGCGGCTATCCGGGATTGACTACGTATTTTCGCTGGCCGCGCAGATGTCAAGCCGCGACGAACAACTAGCTGGCTTCCGTCTGAGCGATACATTGCTGTACTTGCTTGCTGCTGTTCTGCTGCTCGAACAATGGTTGGCCTATCGGGCCAGTTATCACCAGGGTCCCAACAGAAGTAGCTGATGTTCATTGCAATTCCAACGCTGGCGGAGAAGAGTATTTCCAATGTGAATGCAGCGCCAGGCGTACGCACGCTCGTTAGCTACGACTGGAGTCGCTTGGGCCAATTTGACGAACCCCGCAACTTATGGTTGTTGGTAGCTTTTTTGGCTGCTTTTGCGTTGTCTTACGTGGTTTGGTTTTATCGTCGCGAGCGAGAGTCGCTCTCCCCGTTTTTGCGTTGGCTATTGCCCACATTGCGAATGATTGCAGTGACAGGCGCTATTCTGTTCTTCCTGGGACCAGAGAAGCGGATTGATCAGCTAGAGGTGAAAGACTCACAAGTTGTTGTACTCGTGGACACCAGTCAAAGCATGTCAGTCGAAGACCAATATGCGATGGGCGAGGCAAAGGTATCGCGCGGAGATGCAGTGAAGAGTGCTTTAGTCGATTCTAAGTTAATCGGTGCGCTGAGAGATCAACACCATGTCTTGCTCCAAGCTTTCGACGCAAAAGTCCGTCGTGTGGCACGCTGGAACCGGTTTTCGGAATTGGAAGAGGATTTAGAAGAAGAAAGTAAACTAGTGGCACCAGCCTCTTGGAGTGAAGAAATTCAGCCCGGAGGCTCCGAAACACGGTTAGGTGATGCGCTGCGCGACGCACTTAAGAGGTCGAGAGAAGGCCCACTGGCAGGAGTGATTGTCGTTTCCGATGGTGGCCAGAACAACGGTGTAGATCCACTGGCGATTGCCGACACTGCTGCCGACATGCTCGTGCCGCTTTACACGGTCGGCATCGGGTCCACTCAGCCTCGGCGAAACCTCCGTATACAGGAGCTTAGCGCTCCTTCGAGGGTTTACCCGGAAGATCGAACAACTGTCCATGGTTTGATTCACGGTGAGGGTTTCGCTGGTCGCACCGTGGAAGTCGAGCTATTCGCCCGTTCCGCCGAAGCTGCTGGGGGCAACCCTGACCGAATCGGCCGCGAGCAAATAACGTTTACCACGGATACGGAAGTGGTGCCCGTGAAATTCGACATCGAGCCTGGCGAAATCGGTCGCTTGCTGCTTGAGCTGAGGGTTGCAGCGCCCACCGACGATCAATACGCACGAGACAACCGTCGCGAAATTGAAGTGGAAGTCGTAGATACCCAGACGCGCGTATTGTTGATTGCAAGCGGTCCAACTCGTGAGTATCGGTTCTTACGTAACCAGCTGCGGCGCGATCGACATGCGACCGTAGACGTCTGGCTCCAGTCGGCCCTTCCCGGGATTTCGCAAGATTCAGATCGAATTCTAGATGATTTTCCGCTCACGAAAGAGGAGCTCTATTCTTACGATTGTATTGTGGCATTCGATCCAGATTGGACGCAACTCGACGCCCAGCAGGTGGATCTCTTGGAAGCTTGGGTCGCTGAAGAATCGGGGGGATTGATTGTCGTGGCAGGCCCGATTCACACGGCTAGCTGGGTACAGAGTCCTGAACACATTAAGATTCGCTCACTCTATCCGGTCGAGTTTCAGCGTCGACTCACACTCCTCGACGATGGCCAGTACGGCTCGGACGTGCCCTGGCCGATTGACTTTTCGCGCGATGGTCAGGAGTCGGACTTTCTGTGGCTCGGCAGTACCTCGGACGAAAGCCGTTCACTGTGGTCGGCATTTGAAGGGGTTTTCGGTTGCTACGCGGTGAAAGGCCCTAAGCCAGGAGCCCGTGTTTTGGGGCGTTACAGTGACCCCGACGCAGGAATCTCTGCTGATCGGCCGGTTTACATAGCAGAGCAATTTTACGGCGGCGGTCGGGTGCTTTACATCGGCAGCGGCGAACTATGGCGACTGCGCTCCGTTGATTTGAGCTATTTCGAGGTGCTCTATACAAAGCTGATTCGCCACGTTAGCCAGGGTCGCTTGTTGCGCGGCAGTTCTCTCGGACAGCTCCAGGTCGAGCGAGACCGCTATTCGGTGGGAGAAGATGTCGTAGTCCGTGCGCAATTGTCCTCGGCCAATCGTGAACCACTTTCTGCCGATCGAGTAGCCGCGAGAATGGTTGATCCCGAGGGTAATGGCGCAAGTCTCACGCTAACCGCTGATCCAGACCGACCGGGAAATTTTATCGGCCATTTCGACGTCAGAAGAGAAGGCGTCTACCGTGTAGAACTAAGTGTGCCAGACTCTCCTGAGGAATCCCTAGTTCGTCGAATACAAGCAGTGCTACCCAATTTAGAATTTGAGAAAACTCGACGTAACGAAGCGTTGCTGTCCGCCTTGGCAACTCGTACAGAGGGACGCTATTACACTAGCTTGGATTTGGCTCTGGAGGGAAACGAAGATGTGCGACCCCTGGCGAGTCAAATCGAAAGTCGAGCCGAGACTGTGACGAGACACGGCGCTCCCGATCAGCAGTTTAGCGAACAGATCAACAAGAGTCTGTTGGCAATAATTTGCGGAGCTTTGTGTTGTGAATGGCTTCTGCGCCGACTTAAACGACTAGCCTGAACCAAAGTGTTTGAACAATCATGTCAGTAGTTAGCTTGCCAATAACGCTTCCCCAACCAGTGAGCCGCAAGATGCGGCTGTTGCGTTGGATGGTGCGATGGTACGTGGCTGCCGAAGGGGTAGCCACTATTGTGATCGCGTTGAGTTTTGCTTTTTGGCTAGCGTTGGGAATCGATTGGCTTTTTGAACCGACACCTTTGGTCCGGGGTTTGATGTGGCTAGGTGTCGTAATTTCGGTGGTGTGGATCTCCGTGCGAACACTCTTCTCGCGGGTCTTTACGCGATTGCCCGACAGTAGTCTGGCTCTGTTGGTGGAGCGGAACTATCCAGAGTTGAAGGAAAGCTTGGTAACAACAGTCGAAGCGGCCGACGTCATGCGCGATTCGCCAGTTGGCAATCCGACGATGTTGCGGCAGACGAGCTCCACCGCCGCGGAGGCGATTCACGACGTCTCTCTGTGGCGCATTTTTCGCTTTCGTCCGTTGGCCTGGAAAGCGGGCTTAGCTCTGACACTCTTGATTTCGATAATGCTATTCGGGCTACTCGCAAAGGAGTCGATGGGCTTCTGGATTGAACGAATGAAATTGGCTGAGGAGCTCTGGCCGCGCAACGTGCACCTCTCCGTCGAAGGCTTCGAAGAGCGCAATGGCCTGCGTGTGGTCAACGTCGCGCGAGATGATGATCTAGAGCTTCAAGTTCGCGCGTCGATCGAAAGGGGCTTTGTTGCTCCCGATGTAGTAGAAATCCGGTATCAGCTTGTAGATGGTCGCCGGGGTCGGGATAATTTGATCAAAGTCGGAGAGGCTTTGCCTGGACGTGACCAGGCACAACTCTTTCGCTACACGTTTCAAAATGTAGCGAACGATCTGCAATTTGATTTAGTGGGAGATGACGATCGAATATCGGGATTACGATTACACGTGGTCGAGCGACCTAAGGTTGAGCGTATTACTCTCGACTGTGAGTTCCCCGCCTATATGGACCGCGGTCCGCGCACGATTCCGGTTAGCGGTCGCGTAGAGCTGCCAGAGGGGACGCGGGCTGTATGCCATTTGCGTTCGAATAAGTCGCTAGAAAGTATCAGGGTGCACGACCCTGCATCGCAAAGTGATCTTGAGGCACGCATTGACATCGACGATCCTCACGAATTGCAATTCGATCTCACGGCAGGATTCGATGACCAGGTCTTACTAATTACGATTCGCGACACCGAAGGAGTTGAGAACCGGGATCCCTTTCGGATGGTAGTCTCAGTGATTCCCGACCTGCCGCCGGAAGTTAGCGTCGCGTTGCGTGGGATCGGCTCTGCGGTGACGCCTCAGGCGAATATTCCTTTGGTGGGCTCAGTGATTGACGATTACGGATTGCGCTCAATTTGGTTCGAGTATCTCATTGATAAGAATCCTCCCGAACGACTCGAAATGAGTACCCAGCCCCTAGCATCGAGTAAATTTACAGATTTCGATTCTCTTGATTTGGCCAAGACCAACCCTGAAACAATGAAGCCGGTGGTTGCTCTAGCCGCGGGACAGAAGTTGACACTGGCCATACAGGCCAGCGACGCCTATGACTTGGGGGAGCAGCCGCATGTTGGCTCTAGTCAGCGGTTCTTCCTCGATGTCGTGACTGATTCCGAGTTACGTGCTCTGTTGGAGAAGCGAGAGTTGTCTCTGCGACAGCGATTCGAGGCCATCTACGAAAAAATGGTTGGCACACGCGAACTGTTGGATCGCATTGATGCCCAGCGCAATACTACTGAGGATAAACTGATCGATGAAGAGGAAGTGAAGCGTCGCTTGCAGCGTGATCGCCTGCGTATTGGAGGTTGCCTGCAGAACGCGACACAGCTCTCTTATGAAACCGTGGGAGTAGCCGAGGGATTTGAGGAAATAGTCGCGGAACTGATCAACAATCGAGTCGTCACTGAAGAGTTGCGGCGTCGGCTGGAACAGGGTATCGCTGAGCCACTGCACGTGATCGGCTCTGAGTTATTGCCCGAACTTGAGACAAGGCTTCAACACCTAGAAGAAGTCTACGAGGAAAGTGTCGAGCCCGGAAACTCTTTTCAGCCGGCAAAAGAGCAGTCTGAAGCTGTTGTAGAAGCCATGAAACGAGTTCTCGACAGAATGTTGGAGCTGGAGAGTTATAATGAATTGGTAGAACTTCTGCGTGGCATCGTGGATGGGCAGAAGCAGCTGGGAGAGCAAACCCAACAGGAACGACGAGATAAGTTGCGGAGCATCTTAGGTGATGAATAATGTTCCTTCTAAAATCGACTTACGGAGGATCTGGTGTGCAGCTGGGGCGCTGCTCGTGTGGATATTCGTCTGCCAGCTCACGTATGCCATCGAGGCAGAATCGGCCGACCCATCGACAGATGCTAAACTGTCGGATTCTCAACAGCGCTTGGCCGATAATTACGATCGGTTGGAGTTATTGGCAGGTCGTCTGGCGGAGCTTTCGAGAGCAACTCAGCCGCGCCGTGCCAAATTGCTTCGTGAGCTGGTAACCAAAAGCCGCGAACAGGATGTATCGGGACAATTCGAGAAAATCGTCGCTGCCTTGCAAAGCGACCGCTTGGCTATGGCAGTTGAAGGGCAAGGGGAATTACAGACCGATTTGCAGCAGCTATTGGATTTATTGCTTCAGGAAGATCGTGACCAACAGATTGAAGCGGAGCGCAAACGGATCGCCAAGTACCTGGCTGACGTGAAACGCCTGATTCGATTACAGAGGGGAATTAAAGCTCGTACAGAAGGCGGCGACGAACAAGACCAGCTCACCGAAGATCAACAACGCACTGCCCAAGCTACTGGTGAGCTCTCCAAGCAAATTAAAGAAACAGAGGGATCGAGAAAACCGTCTGGTTCCCAAGATGGAAAAGATCCCAAAGACTCGAAGTCCAGTCAGGGAGAATCGAGTGACGGCAAACCAGGCGAAGGGAAACAGAGCGATGGCGAGCAGAGCGAGGGTAGACCGGGAGAAAGCTCTCAGGGTGACCCCTCCTCGGGCCAATCATCAGATTCTTCTTCAGGCGAATCTTCCAGCGGTGAGAAGTCAGATGGAAGTCAATCGCAGAAGCCCGCTGATCAAGCCACAAAGCGTCTCCAGCAGGCCCAAAAGAAGATGCAGCAGGCGATCGAGCAGCTTGAAAAAGCCAAACGTAAATCAGCAACTGACGAGCAGGAAAAAGCCCTGCGTGAGCTTGAACGTGCCAAAGCCGAGCTGGAACGGATACTGCGCCAACTGCGCGAAGAAGAATTGGAGCGAATGCTCGTGCTGCTGGAGGCCAGATTTCGTAAGATGCTTGCAGCGCAGATAGCAGTTTATGAACAAACTAGGTCCTTGGATGAGACTCGCTCGAATGCCAAAGAGCATGAACTGGAGATCGCCAGCGGTCGTTTGAGTCGCAAACAGCAGCTCATCGTACATGATGCCGACCGGGCGTTGATACTGTTGAGAGAGGATGGCACGTCGGTCGCGTTTCCCGAAGCAGTAGAGCAGGCCCGCGAAGACATGCAGGCGGTAGCCAACCGTTTGGTCGAAGTCAAGACGAGTGAGATCACCCAGGCCTTGGAGGAAGATATCATTGCTGCCCTGGAGGAAACTCTCGCTGCAATGCAGCAAGCGATCAAAGACTTACGAAAACAGAAAGCTAGCCAGCAGAGTGGTGGTGGAGAGCCGGGCGAACAGCCACTAGTGGACCAATTGGCAGAGCTGCGTATGATTCGTGCATTGCAGATGCGGATAAATCGACGGACTGAGCGATATGGAAACATGATTGAAGGCCAGCAGGCTTTGGAGGCTGAATTACTGGAGGCGCTCGATCATCTCGCCGAACGCGAGGAGCGTGTGTATCGCGCGACACGAGACTTGAACCAAGGTTCCAATAGATAATTTTATGTTTCGAGAATGCTCTAACCTTTGGATGACACGCCTTTGGGTGTTTGGATGGTTAATCGTCTGCACCTCAACGGCTGAAGTACAGGGCGAGTTGACCTTCGAAGCTAGTTGGGAGCTGCCCGAGTACCGTGCAGTTCGTCAGCAGGTTCAGAATTGGGTCAAAGAGAATCGGTTTTCTGGGGAGCTGCGCACGCAAGTTCGATCGCAATGGCCATCGGTTGACTTACGGGAAAGCGATGGTTCGGACTTGCTGCAGCGTGTTGCTGAAACGTTTGCTATTGTCGACGATCGAGCCCGCCAATTGGTGGCCTCGTGCAACACTGAGTTTCAAGGACCTGTTCCTCCCGATATTAGTTGGCTGTTTGATGAGACGGTGCCTAAATTTGTGCGAAATAATCTCGCACTCTACTATGCCCGTTGGCTCGCGCAGCGCGGACTGTATGACGAAGTCGTCTTGGCCGTGGAGGGACTGAGGCCCGGTGACGTAGTTGATCCGGCCGGTTTGCTGTTCTACCGAACAGTAGCATATCAGCAGTTGGTTGAGCCTGAACTTAGCCGTACTGCGCTGGCGCAATTGATGGAACACGAAGACTCCTTACCTCGTCGCTATCAGCAAGTAGCCCAGCTGTTGAGCCACGATCTGGAGGGGTTGAAGGACGAGTCGCTCGACCATATAGCACGTCGGATGAACGACGTTCGCCGTCGGCTCGAGTTTGGTCGAGCAGGCAAGCAAGTATTGATGGTCGAAAAAAGTGTAGTCGACTCGCTCGATAAACTGATTAAGAAACTCGAGGAGCAACAACAGCAACAGAATTCTAGCTCAAGCGGGGCGCAGCAGAGCTCGAAGCCGATGCAGGATAGTCAGTTGCCATCTATGCGTGCGCCAATGCAGGTCGAACAGCGCGATATCGGTAGCGATAGCGGCTGGGGCAATCTGCCGCCGAAGGAGCGCGAGGAGGCGTTGCAGCAAATCGGCCGTGAATACCCCGGACACTACCGCTATCTAATTGAACAGTATTTTCGAGAGTTGGCTGATGAGTCCAACTCCCCAACTACGAGATGACAGCTGTGAAACTAGTGCCACACGCTATTTCGACGATCTTGTTATGCCTACTGGCTTGCTATGTTGGCTCTGCGACAGCGCAGGCGGCCTTGCCGCGATTCGTCGTTACCACTCTCGACGGAAAACGAACTGAAGGCGAGCTAATTGATTGGTTACCCAGCAGAATCTCTGTAGAAAACAAGGATGGCCCGTCTGACATCCGTCAGGATAGTCTGCTCAGCGTTCGTTCGCTTGAAGCTACCGAAGAAACCTCGCCAATTGGCCCCCATGTCGAGCTTATTGACGGCTCGCTCTTACCGCTCGACAAATTCACTGTCGACAACCGTGTGGCGACAATTCGCTCAAAGCTTGCAGATCAACCGTTAGAGATCTCCACGGATAAAATTCGATTTGTACAATTATTGATGGGAGATTCGTCAATCGATACTCTTTGGCGTGAAGTGGATGAAAAGCAGTTGCCGGGTGACGTGCTTGTGATCAAGAAAGGAGAGCAACTCGATTTCCTTTCCGGCATGTTCGGAAACGTCTCTGAAGAAGTGGCTGAATTTGATTGGGATGGAGATGTGATCCCTGTCAAACGATCCAAAATCGCGGGATTAGCATATTACCATTCCAAGATTCCGGAGTTCCCCCAACCCAATTGTTGGTTAGAGACCACCAACGGAGCGCGACTGCCCGTTACTAGTGTAGTTTGGAAGAGCGGTGAACGTAATTTAGAAGTTTCGACAGTTGCTGGTTTGCAATTCGATATCCCACTCTCCGAATTGCAGCAAGCCGATTACTCAGTTGGCAAGCTAACATATCTGAGCGACCTCACACCGTTAAAGCAAAAGTGGACACCACGGATCGATCTCCCGGATGCAGCTAAGTTAATACGGGAGCATGGTCTGCCGCGTCGCGACCAATCCTTCTCAGGCTCCTCACTATCGCTTTTATTTCCGGATAGACAATCTGCTTCACAACATGAAACGAGGTTCTATGCCAAAGGGCTCGCCCTACGTAGCCGATCGCTGTTAGATTATCGCATCCCTGCTGGCATGAATCGTCTGACCGCGCTGGCTGGCATCGATCCTGCTACAGCCAATCAGGGGAACGTCACGTTGGAATTTTTTGCCGATGGCAACTTGGTGTGGCAAGGCGAGATTGACGGTGGGAAAGAACCTGTGAATCTCAATATTCCTCTGTCCAATTCGCGTCGACTACGAATTGTTGTCGACTATGGCACGAACCTCGACTTTGGTGATCGACTGCATCTGGTAGATGTAAAGTTGACAAAATAATGCGACTTACGACCATCATTTTCTGCTTTGCAACAACCCTCGTCGTCAGAGATGCGCTTGCTGAGGTGCAGCCTGCCGCTGCTGTGCTTGAAGCTGAACTCCAGCGGATCGAATCCATCGAGCAAGCTTCTGCCGCCACGGTAGCGGTGTTTGATGATCAGGGCCAAGGGGGTGGTTCAGGGGTGTTGATTTCACCAGATGGATTTGCCCTCACTAACTTTCACGTCACGGCTCCCTGCGGGCCGGCAATGAAATGCGGATTGCCAGACGGAATGCTCTATGACGCAGTGATTGTCGGAATTGATCCAGTAGGCGACGTGGCTCTGATTCAACTATTGGGCAGAGATGATTTTCCTCACGCTCGGCTTGGAGATAGCGACACGGTGGCCGTGGGTGATTGGGTGTTTGTTGCGGGCAATCCTTTTCTGCTGGCAGACGACTTTCAGCCTTCGGTAAGTTTTGGCATGGTCTCCGGCGTGCGCCGTTACCAATATCCTGCCGGAACACTATTGGAGTATGCCGAGTGTATCCAAACGGATGCCGCGATCAATCCAGGAAACTCAGGCGGGCCCTTGTTTAACGACGTCGGCAGATTGATCGGCGTTAATGGCCGTGGTTCATTTGAAAAGCGCGGTCGTGTGAACGTCGGTGTAGGGTACGCGATTTCGATCAATCAAATAAAGCGCTTCCTTGCTCATCTCAAGAGCGGTCGGATCGTCGACCACGCTACGCTTGGAGCGATTGTTTCTACCGCCGAGGATGGCAGGGTGTTGGTCGACGATATATTGGAGGAGTGCGACGCCTATCGCCGAGGATTGCGCTATGGTGACGAAATCATCCGCTTTGCCGGCCGCGACATCACTAGCACAAATGCTCTAAAGAACGCCCTAGGAGTTTTTCCGCGTGGCTGGATCGTACCACTAAGCTACCGGCGCCAGGGGGAGACATTTGATACCTACGTGCGATTGATGGGTGTACACGACCAGTCGCAGTTATACGACTTAGTGCAAAAACAAGCGGAAACTCCCCTCGAACCACCGCAGGGTGACGAGCCTGAAGGCGAAGACGATCCTCAAGAAGGACAACCACGGCGGTCCACAGTTCGCAAGGAGTCGAAGCTGCCCGAAGTCGTTGCCGCACGTTACGAGTCGCGCCGAGGATATGCCAATTATTCGTATAATCGCAAGAATCAACAAGAACTTTGGCAGCGCTACCGAGGCATGAGTGCGCTGGATGGCGTTGGCTACAACTGGAAGATTCTTGGCCGCTTGGCTGACGATAGACCCTTCGAGCTGGAATCTGGAAATGCTAAGTCTTCTCTTCGCTTGCCATACGGCAACTACGGTGTAAGCTTCCGAGGCGAAAGCGGAGATTTAGATAAGCGACTAAGTCCCCCCGGCTCGGGAGGCCTGTTGCTGGCGTTGCACCTCTGGCAGCGGATTCTGGATAAGGGTCTCACGAAATTTGGAGAGGTGTATTATCTAGGAGAACTTCCTTTGGGCCTAGACGGCAGGCGAGCAGACTGTCTTGTGGGTACCTATTCGGGAATGGAGACCCACTTTCTATTTTCTGGTGAAACAGGTGATCTAGTCGGCATCGACGTCTTTCCTGCTGAACATCTAGACCCGTGCGAGTTGCGTTTCTTCGATTTCGGCGAGATAGACGGACGTCGGCTACCGCGACGTTGGAGAGTTGTCCATGGTACGACTGTATTCGCCGAGTTAGTGATCGACGAGTGGGAATTCGAATGACACTGTTCAGCAAACTCTTGCCAACTTGTGCTGTAGTGTTGGTCGCCCTCGCGACCATATCGGTGAATGCTGGAGATTTGCAGCAAACAATTCGCCAGGCGCAAAGCAAGGTCGTAAAAATCTACGGCGCGGGCGGGTTGCGCGGAATGGAAGCTTACCAGTCTGGAATTCTCGTCTCTGCCCAAGGGCACGTGTTGACTGCATTGAGTTACGTGTTGGATACCGACGACCTAGTAGTTATGCTCGATGACGGTAGAAAATGGCAAGCGGAGTTTTTGGGCAGTGATCCCGTTCGAGAACTGGCCGTGCTGCGGATTCCTGTAGAGGAAGAGCCACTGCCCCATTTTGATCTGCAGGCATCAGTCCAGGCCGCTGAGGGTGATCGAGTGTTAGCCCTGAGCAATCTGTATGGCATCGCCACGGGAGACGAACCAGTGAGCGTATTGCAAGGGGTCGTCACGGCGATTGCTCCGCTTGATGCGCGGCGAGGTTCCCAGCAGTCAGACTATCGCGGTACGGTCTACGTGTTGGATGCTTATACCAACAACCCGGGCGCGTCGGGGGGAGCGCTTGTCGATTGGCAAGGCCGGCTAATTGGTGTGCTTGGGAAAGAACTGAGAAGCCGCGTAACGGGTACTTGGCTAAACTATGCTTTGCCGACCGAGGACATTGCGTCGGTTGTGGAAGTTCTCATTGCTGGGCGAGAGCTAGATTCCATGAAAGACCCACGGGTGTCTCCCGAACGATCTCTATCCACAGAAGCCTTGGGTTTCATGCTTGTGCCGAATGTATTGCCGCGTACTCCGCCTTATGTCGACACGGTTCGACCCAACTCTCCAGCCGACAAGGCAGGTCTGCGCCCTGACGACATGGTAGTCTTTGTAGCTGAGGAGCCGATTGCTTCGTGCCAGGCATTGGTCGAAGCAATTGGTCTCTTCGAGTATGAAGACCAGGTGCAATTGTCTGTGCTGCGTGACGGGGCCCTCATTGAGATTCAATTGCGGTCTGCAGGAAATCAGCGTGGCGAAAACAGTGAGAAAGGCGTGAAACCCGATCAGCTATGACGCCACAAAACTACATGATCTATATGCTGTCGTTCTTGATGCTCAGTGGCTCTGCCGAGTCCAAAGCCGACGCCGAGGCTGAGTTGGCTCTTCAGGAACAGCAGGCTCTGCAGGCGGCCGTTAATGAAGTTGCGCCATCGGTCGTGCAGATTCGTACCGTAGGTGGCATGGATCGGGTGGGTCGTACTTTTGTTGCCCAAGGACCCACGACCGGGTTGGTAGTGGGTGTAGATGGCTATATCGTTTCTAGTGCGTTCAACTTCGCCCAGCAGCCGACGTCCATACTCGTACGTCTGCCCTCCGGAGAACAGACGCCTGCCGAGCTCCTGGCCCGTGACAAGAATCGCATGTTGGTGCTGTTGAAAGTCGACACCGAAGAAGTCTTGCCGGTTCCACCGGCGAAGCCGATGGATGAAATCCACGTTGGCCAATGGGCCGTTGCGGTAGGTCGAACGTTTCATAGTGATCGGGTGGCGGTGAGTGTTGGCATCGTTAGCGCTCTTAATCGCATGCATGGCCGAGTGATTCAGACCGACGCGAATGTATCGGTTGCCAACTATGGCGGGCCGCTGGTGGACGTCGCGGGTCGAGTGCTTGGCATTCTGGTGCCCATGTCGCCACAGTCATCCGGAGGCGAAGGAAGCGAACTGGCCGGAGCCGAGTTTTACGACTCAGGCATCGGCTTTGCGGTGCCGCTGGAGCACGTACTGAGCGTCCTCGAACGTTGGCAGGAGGGCGACCTGCTCTCGGGCAAGCTCGGTATTGGGCTTAAGAAAGGTGGCCCTCATCTGGAGCCTCCCGAGATCACCACTGTTTGGCAAGGTTCGCCCGCAGGCGACGCTGGCTGGAAACCGAAAGACGTCATCGTGGCAGTCGACGGCGAGCGAGTCGATACGCAGTCGCAGCTTCGCTTCCTGCTGGTACCGCGATATGCCGGTGACCAACTTAGTGTCACGATCCTTCGCGATGGCGAAGAGTTCGAGTCGCGACTTACGCTTACCGGCGAACTGGCGCCCTTTCGTCACTCTTTCTTAGGCATACTGCCTACCCGTCGCTTGCCGGCTGAGGATGCGCCCGGTGTAACGGTGCGCGGCGTCTGGCCGAAGAGCCCCGCGGCACGGGCCGGTTTCAAGCGTGGCGACCGGATCATCAAGATCGGCGAAAGCGACATCTCGAAACGTGACGACGCGCTGGAAGCTATAGGTGGCCTAGCGGTTGACGGCGTAGCAAAAGTCATTGTCGTGCGCAACGATAAGCAGCGTACACTAACAACCGAACTCTCATCATTGCCCGAGGACGTGTTGTCGCGCAATCGGCTGCCCTCTGTCGGCCGAAGCAATAGTGACGAAGACCAAGCGACCAAGCTCAAGCCGCTTAAACTCCTGCAGTTCGGGCAAGTCGTCAACTACTTCTCTCCTTCCGAGGACGACGATAGTCCTCCGCTTGGTATGCTGCTTTGGCTCGCCGATGGTGATGCGGCGGGCGACCAGTCGTTGGCCGACGCCTTGCGTTCGGATTGTCAACGCGATGGCTTACTACTGGTGATTGCCCATCCTGGGGATAAGTCCGGCTGGTCCGGTGACGATTCCGAGTTCTTAGCAACGCTGCTGCGAACTGTCCGTTCGAGGTTCGATCTCGACGCGCATCGATCGGTCGTCTGCGGTCGTGGCAAAGCGGGGCAACTAGCGTTTGCCCTGGCCTTCCGCCGCTCCAATGGTCTGAGCGGCGCGATCGGTATCGACGCCCCCCTGCCCCGTACTCTCCGGTTGCCGCCTAGCCTGCCCACCCGTCGGCTGGCTCTCCTGAGCGTCGAATCGCAAGACTCATCGTTCGCCCCGCTGATCCGCCGAGACATCCAGCGCTTGCGCGAAGCGGGCTATCCCGTCAGCTGGATCGAAAGACCGAGCACCGACGACGATCAAGAACTCGATCGGCAAACACGCGATGGCATTGCCCGTTGGATCGACGGACTAGATCGGTTTTGATCAAAGGTCTGCTTAAATCTCTCAGGCAGTAGCCTCCACGTTGTAAAAAATATTTCGTGCACGTCTGGGCAATTCGTGGTCGGGAGAATCTAATTAGGACTACGCCATCCAGTTAGTGCTCCCCTGAAAACCAGCAAACATGTGCAATCGATCTGAGTCACGACCCCATGTAGCCGTCATCGGCGGCGGCATCACCGGCTTGGCTGCCGCCCACCGACTAGGCGAGCTTTCGCCGTCGGCGCAGGTAACCTTGTTCGAGTCCGGCAGCCGTGTGGGCGGTATTTTAGACACGGTGAAACGCGACGGATTCCTCTTGGAGTGCGGGGCTGACAATTTTATTACGAATCTGCCCGAGGCGACTGATCTGTGTCGTCGCATCGGATTCTCCGACCAACTCGTAAACACAAACGACGGTCTGCGCCAGGCATTCGTCGTCAGCCGAGGCAAGCTGCACAATATCCCGGATGGTTTCATCGTAATGGCTCCCAGCAAGTTGTGGCCCATTCTCTCGACTCCGATCCTCAGCCCCCTTGGTAAGCTTCGCTTAGCTTGGGAGTATTTCGTACGTTCAAGTTATTCCAACGACGAAAGCTTGGCTTCATTTGCCACGCGACGCTTTGGTCGTGAGACGTACGAGCGGCTCATTCAGCCGTTGGTCGGTAGTATCTATGCCACCAATCCCGATCGACTTAGTCTGCAAGCTACCCTGCCTCGGTTTATCGAGATGGAGCGTAAGTATGGCAGCCTGATCCGCGGCGCGTACCGAGAACGCGCCGCACGACAGCAGCGCAGCGATTCCGGGAGCGGCGCGCCGTACAGTCTGTTCATGGCACCTCGCGATGGCATGTCGAGCTTGGTCGCCGCCCTCGCCGAGCGATTGCCCTCCGATACAATTCGTCTCAACTCGCCCATCGAGCGACTCGAGCAAAGCGCAAACGGCCGCTGGTCCCTCTCGCTCAACGCGGGCGAGCACGAGTCGATCGAAGTCGACGGCGTGATCGTCGCCACGCCTGCCCGAATTGCGGCAGATACTTTGGCTACGGTCGACGCCCAGCTGAGCAGTGGTTTGGCTAGTATCGCCTACTCCTCTTCCGCAATCGTCTCGCTTGGTTTCGATCGCGAACAGATTGGCCATGCCTTGAATGGTTTCGGGTTTGTAGTCCCTGCGACCGAGCAGCGTCGCATCCTTTCGGCTAGTTTTTCCAGCGTTAAATATCCTGGCCGAGCTCCTGCTGGCAAGGCGTTGATTCGGGTCTTCATCAATGGTGCTGCGGTTCCCAATATGCTGCAGTTGTCGCAGTCTGAATTGGTCTCGATCGCGATGTCAGAGCTCAAGTCGTTGCTAGGGATCTCGGGTGAGCCGATCTTGCAGCACTTGGTGCGTTATCCCGCCGCGATGCCGCAATACGAACTGGGCCACTGCGCTAAGATCGAAGCCCTGCAGCAGCGAACCGCTCAACTGCCCGGTCTGCAACTGGCGAGCAACGCCTACCAAGGCATCGGCATTCCCAACTGCATCCGTAGCGCCGAGGCAGCTGCGGAGTGCGTACTAGCTGAAATCAAGCAATCGAGCCCTACGCAAACTCCCGCATAAACAATCGCACTTCTGGCTCTCGACTCTAGACCCTCAACTCTCAACTAGTTTCTTCCCTCCCCCTGGGGTCCCAACTTCGGGGAAACAATACGCCTATTTTTTCCCGCGTGATTCATCGTTGCGCCACAACTAAAGTGGTTTGCCGTTTTGGAATGGGAAAAAACAGGAGGCATTTTGGGTTATATCAATCATTTTTTCTCAGCCGTCAGCACTCAGTATTCATTATTCAGCAATCCGAAATCAGCCATCCGAAATCCCCCTTCCCCCTGAGTTTTGTCCCTATGCCTGGGGTCCCATGTTTGCGGTCAAAACTCAAAGGTTTTGTCCGTCGTTATCTGTGCTAACGACGGCGATAGCAGCCTCTTTCGAATGTCGACCGTGACAAAACAGGCCGAGTTTAGGCCATTTTGACATCCTCTCTGTGGACAGAAGTTTGTTAGTGGCTAGTCGTTAGTTACTAGCGGCGGCTTCATAATTCCCCCTCCCTTGCAGGGAGGCCCATAATTCTGAAATACAGTGGGGAGGGTTCAAACTGCCTGGTTATTCAACCCCTCTCCTAGCCTCTCCCCTCGGGGGAGAGGGATTTTGAATCTCGTTCTAGCAACTAGCAACTCCTAGACTTCCCTCCATTTTAGAAAATCGCCCTCAAAACTTCAGTAACGATTTTTGGCCGCCCACTGATATCCCAAAGGGATTGCGATCGTTCAGCCTAGGGTTGCGAGTGCTAGCGAGCTACCCTGGGTCGCCGTGTGCTGATCGCTTCGTACCCCAACGGGGTTCTATCGTTTCCGAACATGCATTGTGCAACCCCTTCAGGGTAGGTGCTTCAATTCACAGCGAACCCGGGGTAGGTTGCCGCAGCGACCAACCCTGGGCTGAATTATGAAACGCCTTCGGCGTAGTTCGATGGCGAACATTTCTCCGTGTTCTCGGTAATCTCTGTGGCTAGAGAGGTGGTAAATGAGTCACAGCTCGGCGAACGGCACTGCCGTAAGTCTTTGTGGTGAAGGTGTTAACAGTCTTCTATTGGAAACGCTGGCCGTTGGCAAATCTTTGCTATTTGCCCGCCTAGTTGCTAAACTCCTTGCACGGAGGAGCCGATTGGCTGGGGCCGCAGGTGTGCCATCGCACTGCGGATCTCTTACTTGCCGCATTGCATCGGCCGCCTCTGCAGTCTCTTTGCTCGAGGGCAGCTGCCAATGCAGGTCGTCAAGTGCAAGGGGCTTCGAGTTCGCACCCTCATCTATCCTTACGACCTGTAGACGACTAGGACCGATTTCATGTCGCGCATGAATCGTTTTCAATGGCTGCAGCGCCAATCTCGTTGCCACATTGCCAATCGCCACGATCGACGTTTACGGCTGGAGCCGCTAGAAGATCGGCGGTTACTTACGATCACGGTCGACACACTGGTCGATGAGAACGACGGCGTGGGCGTGGGCAATGGCACTTCGTTGCGCGAGGCGATTGCCGCAGCCGCCGTGGATGAGACGATCGACTTCTCGGTCACTGGCACGATCAATCTTGATATGGCGCTGGGCCAACTTTCGATCAATCAAAATCTCTCGATCGACGGGCCGGGAGCCGATCAACTTATGATCAACGCCGGCGACAATTCTCGCGTGTTGCACGTTACCGCCGGCACGGTCGACCTCAGCGGATTCACGCTCACCGGCGGCAGCGTTAGTACTGGAGGCGGAATTCGCAGCGAAGCGGCTGCTGATCTCACGCTCACCGCGATGACAATCGAAGGTAACACGGGGACGTTTGAGGCTGGTGGAATCTTTAGTAACGGCGCTTTGACGATCATCGACAGCACGATCTCGAACAATCATTCCGACAACAATGGCGGTGGACTGTGGATTTCTGGCGACATGGCGACACTCACCACCACGATTATTGGCAGCACCTTTTCGGGCAACTCGTCCGACAACAGTGGCGGCGGCATCTTCAATCTTGCTGGTTTGACGTCGATCGATCACACGACGATCACCGATAACGAAGCGACCGGTGGTTTCGGCGACGGCGTGTTCAGTGATGCATCGGCTTCTACAGAGGTCTACTCCTCAATTATCGCCGACAACGTTGGCGGAGCCGACGTCGAAACGTTTGGTGCCAGTTCTTTTGTGTCGCAGAATTACAATTTAGTAGGAGGCGGCAACGCCAATGCTTCTTTCAGTCTATCGGACGATATTATTAACTTGCCCGATGCCATGCTCGGATCGTTAGCCAATAACGGCGGGCCAACCGAGACGCACGCCCTGGTAGCTGGCAGTCCGGCGATCAATGCCGGCGATCCTTCATTCTCCACACCACCTGACTTTGATCAACGTGGCATAGGATTTCCGAGGATTCAGTTCGGCCGTGTTGATGTCGGCGCCTATGAATTTGACGATGCGACCATCCCCGGCGGTGGACTCGTGGTCGATACGCTCGACGATATTTTCGACGGAGACTACACTCCAGGAAATCTCGCCTTGCGCGAGTCCTTGGAACTGGCCAACACCAACCCGGGGCACAATACGGTGACATTCGACATCGGGCTTACCGCTGGCACGATTAATCTCGATGCGGTCAATGGCCAGCTAGAAATCAACGATGACGTGACCGTCACCGGCCTGGGCTCTTCGCAGCTCACCGTCGACGCCGGCGGTAATTCTCGCGTGCTACACATCACCAACGGCACGGTCGACATCAGTGGACTAACGCTCACCGGGGGTAGTGTTGACCGGGGGGGCGGAATCAGAAACTACGCTCCAGCCACCACTACGCTCACCGGCATGGTGATCACCGGCAATACGGCCACGATTAACAGCTTCGATGCCGGCGGTGGGATTCTTAACGAAGGTAATCTTACGATTCTCGACAGCACGATTTCCAACAACACCGCTCTGAATCGAGACGGCGGTGGCATTTTCAATGATGATGGAATTCTGACGATTACCAACTCGACCATCTCTGGAAATAGTGCCGGTGGCTCTGGCGGGGGTGTACGTAATTTCGGAATTAGCGGTTCCACTACGATCACCCATAGCACGATTACGAGTAATACTGCCGGCGTTCAAGGAGGTGGCATTTTTCTGGGCAGTGGCACGGTTACTGTCGGCCACTCCGTTATCTCGGGCAATACGGCTACGAATGCAGGCAACGAAATCAGCAATGCTGGCGCCACGGTCATCCTCAACGACTACAACCTGCTGGGCGACAACACCCAGATTGATTCCGACGCTTTCGACAACGTTACACCCAGCGGCACCGATATCACGGCCACCAGCGACGGCACGAACCCGACGGCCCTGACCGATATTCTCGACGCCACGCTAGCCGATAACGGCGGGCCGACACTGACGCATACGCTCGTGGCGGGTAGCCCCGCCATTGATGCGGGGAACCCGGCCGTTGCTTCCCCACCGGCCAACGATCAGCGTGGCGCGCCGTTCGTACGAGAAAACGGCACAATCGACATCGGCGCGTACGAGGTGCAATCGCTGAGTCTCGTGGTCGACACACTCACCGACGAGTCGGACGGCGACTATTCGACCGACGACTTCAGCCTCCGCGAAGCACTAGAGCTAGCCAACGCTAATCCAGGCACCGATACGGTCACCTTCGATGGCGCCCTGTCGGGGACCATCAATCTGAATATCGCTCTGGGTCAATTGGAGATTAGCGACGACGTGATTGTCACTGGTTTGGGGGCAGGTACACTCACAGTCGACGCTGGCGGCAGTTCTCGCGTGCTGCACATCACCAGCGGCACGGTCGACATCAGCGGGCTGACATTCGCCAGTGGTAGCGCCGACCGTGGTGGTGGTATTCGTATCGAGGCAGCCGCGACCACCACGCTAACAGGCATGGTTATTTCAGGCAATTCAGCCTCCTCCTCCTTGGACGCAGGTGGCGGCATTTGGACGGAAGGCGATCTGTCCATCGACCAAAGCGAAATCAGCGGAAACATGGCGCTAGGAGACACACCACCGTTCGGTGTAGGCTCCCACGGAGGCGGCATTCTAGTAAATGACGGCATTACCAACGTCACCCACAGTACGATTAGTGACAACTCGTCTCATTCTGGCGGTGGCATTACCATTGGCGCCAATGGTGAGACTCATCTCACCGAGAGCGCTCTCAGTGGCAATATGGCCAACGCCTTTGGTGGCGGCGTTCTAAACCTCGGCGAAGTTACAGTTCGTAGCAGCACGGTGAGTGGGAACACATCCACGGGTCAGGGTGGCGGGATTCACAATTCCGCCCAGGCCTTATTGGGGATTACCGACAGTACTGTCTCGGAGAATTCAGCTTCTTACGGTGGAGGCGGTATCTTCAATAGTAAGTACGGCTTGGTGGGCATTGTGGGCAGCACCCTATCAGGAAATACCGCCGGCTCCTACGGTGGTGCCTTGGCAGACGCAAATCCCACTGGGTTCGTCATTGCTCATTCGACCATTACTGGGAACACCGCAGATGTCCAAGGAGGAGGTATCTGGAGGTACTATTCTTTAATCGGCGATTCCATATACGGTTCTATCGTTGCGGGCAATTCGGCTCCTGCCGGCGCTGAATTTTACGGCAGTGAGGATTTAGGACCAATCGCGTTCGATGCTTACAATTTGCTAGGCGACAACAGCAAGACGAATGCCCAAGCCTTTGTCGGTGTCACGCCGAGCGGCACCGACATCACGGCCACCAGCGATGGTACTATTCCCACGGCTCTGGACGCAATTCTCGACACTACGCTGGCCGACAATGGCGGGCCAACGCTTACCCACGATCTGGCCACTAACAGCCCAGCCATCAACGCGGGCGACCCCACGTTCTCCTCGCCGCCCGATTTCGACCAACGCGGCGTTGGCTTCGCGCGTGTGTTCGGCGCACAGATCGACATCGGCGCGATCGAACGAGACGTTGTCTCGGCCGATTTTGATGCCGACGGTGTTGTCTCCGGCTTCGACTTCCTGAAGTGGCAACTCGGCTTCGGCACCACTGGCACAGCCGTTCATGGTGATGGCGATGCTAACATTGACTCGGACGTCGACAACGCGGACCTCGACATTTGGCAGCTGCAATACGGCACGGCAGCGCCACTCGTCGCGGCGGCCAGCGATCAGCAGTCAGCTCCTGTTGCTGCGTCTGGTCCTGAGCTAATCGATGCCGCCATGGCTTGGGACATGACCAGTGATGCGCCAGAACAGGAACCTGCGCTAGAGCCAGAAGCGAGCTTCGCGGAACAACCCGCGACAGCCACCGATGAGGTCAGCCTACCCGCTGTTGTTTCTCAACAGAGTGAAAACTCATCCTCCTCCAACAGCAGTTCTGAAGAGCAGGAAGACGAGGATAGTTGGCTTAATGATGAGCTGCTGGAAAGCGTGTTCGGCTAGGCTTGGAATCTCGAGAAATGTCAGGCCAGGATTCAAAATTGGGCCCAAAGCGGGCCCAATTGCGTGCTTTCTGACTAGGTACTGGCTATACTGGCCAGACTCGTTGAGAGACTCATCTGGGGGGGAATCTATATGTCGCGTATGAATCGTTTCCAATGGCTGCAGCGCCAAGCTCGTTGCCACATTGCCAACCGCCACGATCGCCGCCTGCGAGTGGAACCGCTGGAAGACCGTCGGCTGCTGGCGACCTTTACGGTATCAAATCTCTTAGATGGTGCCGTTGCAGCTCCGGGCGATTTGCCAGGGAGCCTGCGTCAGGCAATTTACGATGCCAACAATACGGCGGGTGCAGACACGATTAACTTTACTTCTGGCCCCGGCACGATTTCGCTTTCTGCAGGTCAGCTTACCATTAGCGACGACGTGACCCTCACTGGTCTGGGAGCGGATCGGCTTACGATCGATGCGGGCGGCGGCAGTGGGGTGCTTTCCATTACCAGCGGCAACGTGACGGTGGATGGATTGACGATCACCGGAGGCAGTGCGCTGACAGGCGGCGGCATCTTTGCGGCTGCAGGAACCACGACTTCCCTGGATGCCCTGGTGATCACAGGCAACACGGCCACCAATGGTGCGGTCCTGGCCGGGGGCGGAATTGCGAATCTCGGCACGATGACAATCACCG
>Ga0315338_1000419_pt1 | contig 102030 bp, 113 predicted proteins | sample ASW8metaG_FD_204518 | JGI IMG/M metagenome (GOLD analysis project Ga0315338, IMG submission 204518) | Ammonia-oxidizing marine archaeal communities from Monterey Bay, California, United States - ASW #8 | ecosystem: Environmental > Aquatic > Marine > Coastal | place: USA: California | collected...
GCCATAATTACATCCCCAAAGTACAATGGGCTTGGAGGACATCCACTAATCTTCTCCTCTGCACTTAAAACCGAATTAAACAACATCGACGAGCAAACTCAAGGTATTCGAAAAGTATTGAAATTACACAATCCCGAAATAAATAGTCTAAATATTGATGATCCCTCTCTCAGACTGGACTTCAACACCCCTGAAGAATATGAAGACGCGGTAGCAAGAGATAGGATTTGACAAATAAGATTGTAAAGATATTTTCGAATGAACTACACGTATGACACTTCCCTCCTGAAAAAAGTTTCAAGGTCTTTCTATATAACAATTCGTCTTCTACCAAAAACTCTCCGGACCCCTATTTCGATAGCATACATGCTTGGTAGAACGGCTGATACTATCACAGACACAACAATTTTCGAGAACTCAAAGAAACTTGAAAACCTTTGCTCATTTAAAAGCATAATTGCAAAAAGAGATCCCAGAGGATTCAATATTTTTGATGAAGATATAACAAATTCTGAAAATGAATTATCCCCTGAAAAAATGTTATTGCTTTCAATCCCTCAACAAATTCAATTTCTTGCTTCGCTATCCTCTTTCGAACAAACTGAAATAATTCGCGTGACCGAAAAATTAATTTCGGGAATGCAAATGGATCTTTCGACATTCGATTCAACGAATCCCCAAAAAGTCCACTCATTAAATGATTGGAAGGAATTAGAAGATTACATCTATTTTGTTGCAGGTTCAGTTGGTGAATTTTGGACAAGAGTAGCTTCCAAAAAGACAAATGCCATTGATGACTCGAAAATGGATGAAATGGTGTTATTAGGGATAGATTTCGGAAAAGCACTTCAACTAACAAACATTATCCGGGATATCACAAATGATTTGAGGGATGGAAGGTGCTATATTCCAACTACTACTCTAGATTTATACCAACTCAAAACATCCGATTTAATATCAAATTCAAATACTCCCCAAACAGAAAGTCTCCTAAAGCATCTAATAAATCATAGTTTTAGCTATTTCATATCAGCAGATAAATACATCCGGATGCTTCCGAAAAACAATCTAAGATTAAGATTATCTATACTGATACCAGCAATGATAGGAATTCAGACGTTAGAGCTTCTGCTAAAGGATAAAAGGTGGTTAGACACCAAAACGACTAAAAAAATTTCGCGTTTCAAAACCTACACAATTATTCTCAAATGTTTGTTTTGTGTATCTTCAAACCACGCAATACATCTTTGGATTAATACAAAAATCAAAAAAGGTAAATTGAAATGTTGAAAAACCAAGCTGCTAAAGAATTTATAAATTCTTATACCTATTCGGATCAGGCATATAAATAGAGTCGTCAGGCAAATTGGATACATATCGCTTAATTTCCGAATCATTGTTTTGGGATTCAGAAAAAAATCTCCCCCCAACAAACTTCACAAAAAAAGCAGCTAAAACACCTAGCGGAATAACCAGCAAGAAATTACGTTTAGCACCATTAAAACTAGAATCCTTGGACAATATAATCACCAACACTATTAGATTATGAAAATTATATACAGCCGCAATCGCTATTGCAACACAGAAATAGATACTAAGAAATAAATCTAGAAAATAGTCACTCTTTAGGAGTTGGCTCTAACAATTTCTTGGATTCATCTTTTGAGAAAACCAATGCTCCTTCGTTAGTATCAACACAAATTGTTTCACCTTCAAGGATTTCTCCTGACAAAACTCTCTTCGCAAGCTCACTTTCCAATTCTTTTTGAATAGCTCTCCTTAGGGGTCTTGCACCAAAATTCGAGTCATACCAGTTTTCAACAATAAATGATTTAGCGTGATCAGAAATCGAAATTTTAATTGATTTTGCATTTAGCCTAGCTTGGACTTCAGATATCATTAAATCTAATATTTGATATATTTGATCCTCTTCCAAAGAATCAAAGATTACAATCTCATCAATCCTATTAATGAATTCAACCCGGAAACTCTTTTTAATCGCATCTTCAATAGATGACCTTAATCTTGCATCTCCAATATCTTTGCCTTTCAAAAAACCCATTGGTTCTTCAGAACCAGTAGAGTTTCCTAAATTGCTGGTCATTATCACCACAGCATTACGGAAATCTACAGTTCTGCCCTGGCCATCAGTAAGTCGTCCGTCATCCATCAATTGCAGCAAAATATCAAAAACTGCGGGGTGAGCCTTTTCAATCTCATCGAATAAAATTACTTGAAAAGGTCTTCTTCGAACTAGCTCAGTTAATTGACCTCCCTCCTCAAAACCAATATACCCTGGAGGTGCTCCAATCAATCTTGACACACTGTGTTGCTCCATATATTCAGACATATCTATTCTTACTAGATTTTCCTGACTATCAAACAAAAACTCTGCAAGGGCTCTTGCAAGAGCAGTCTTACCAACACCAGTCGGACCTAAAAACAAGAAGTTTCCGATTGGCCTAGTTGGATCTTTCAAATCGGCTCTTGCCCTTCGAATCGCATCAGAAATAGATGAAACTGCGTTGTCTTGACCCACAATTCGATTGTGAAGCCTGTCTTCCATATTAATTAATTTCTCTGCTTCAGTTTCCAATAATCGATGAACTGGCACTCCAGTCCACGCAGAAACTAAACGACCAATGTCTTCTGCAGTTACATTCATCTCTGGTGATTTATCACCTTGGTCATTTGGGATCAAGTCATATTGATCTTCCTCAATTTTAAGTCTTTCCGACTTTATTCTAGCTGCAGTTTCATAATCACCTTCTTGAGCAGCGGATTCTTCATCTCGATTTAATCTTTGAATAGTTTCTTTAAATTGCACAATTTCCCTAGATGGCATTTCCATCCTAATCCGTACTCCACTAGCAGCTTCATCAATCAAATCAACGGCCTTATCAGGTAATAATCTTTCAGAAATATACCGTTGGGATAAACTTACAGCAGACTCCAAAGCTTTATCAGTGATTTTGACTCCATGATGATTTTCATATTTCGGCCGCAAAATTTTTAGCATTTCAATGGCATCATTTGTTTCAGGCTCATCAACTCTGATAGGCTGAAATCTTCTCTCCAAAGCGGCATCTTTCTCAATGTACCTGCGATATTCATCTTCAGTAGTAGCACCAATAGTTTGCAATTCACCTCGAGCCAATGCTGGCTTCATCATGTTTCCAGCATCAATCGCACCCTCAGATGCTCCTGCGCCAACAACAGTATGAATCTCATCAATTAACAAAATAACTCCACCATTTGATGCCTTGACCTCATCCATTACAGACTTAAGCCTTTCTTCGAACTCGCCTCGGAATTTTGAACCTGCCAACATCGCTCCAATGTCTAATGCCATTACTCTCTTATCTTTTAATGCATCAGGAACAGAACCTTGTGATACAGCTTGAGCAAGTCCTTCAGCAATGGCGGTCTTTCCTACACCAGCGCCACCAATTAAAACGGGATTATTCTTAGTTCTGCGCAGAAGTGTCTGAATCACTCTCGCTACTTCTTCATCCCTACCAATTATAGGATCAAGTTTTCCTTTTTTGGCCTGGTCCGTCAAATCAATGGAATATTTTTCCAAAGTTCTGTATTTTCCTTCAGCTTTTGAATCCATTACTCTATGGCCACCACGAATTTTTTGGAGTACCTGGTATACAGCCTCAGGATCAATATTCATCTCAAAAAATATCTCTGCAATGGGGCCATTTTGTCTTCTAGCTAATGCTAGAAAAAGATGCTCTGTACTAATTAACTCATCCTGCATATGCCTCGCTTCTACTGCAGCATCTTGAAGCAAGGATTTGACTCCGGGAGTAATATATAATTGATCCCCCGCATAGCCAGAAACATGAGAAGTCAATAATCGTCTCTCTACTAAACTTTTCAATTTTGAAATATCTAGTTCCAACTCTGAAATAACCGACATAGAAATGCCCTCAGCCTGCTGCAATAATGCTGTCAATACATGCAAATCAGACCATTGAGTATGATGTAATTCTCTTGCTAGTTCTTGAGACTGAGTAATTACAGATTGAGCCATCTCTGTATAATGTTCTCTGCGACCTACCATAAATATCTCCACCAAAACATAAATTTTGTTGATTATATTGAAGTATAGCAGCCGCCTTGATACAAATCAACTCAACTTATGTGACAAGATTCGCCAATTTGACTTTAATGATATCAATTGAAAAAATTCAAATTATTTTAAAGGTACTTTTTTGATTATAGATCTTCACACTCATACAACCCCGGATTCTGAGGATAGTTCCATTACCATTGAAGAATTAATTGAATCAGCTAAAAGATCTCATCTCGATGGGATATGTATCACTAACCATGATAGATTTTTTTCAATCAATGAATCATTATCACTATCCAAGTCACATGATTTCCTAATCATTCCAGGAGCAGAAATTACTACTGCTGAAGGCCACTTGCTAACATTTGGATTAGAGAATTATATCTTCGGAATGCACAGCGCTTCCTTTGTGAAATCCTTGATACAACAATCTAGTGGTGCAATGATTCTAGCCCACCCTTACAGAAGAGTTTTTGATGAAAGATTTCATCAAAATTCTTTAGAATATGAAGAAATGATTTCTAGAGTCATAAACAATCCTGCACTTTCAATGGTTGACTCAATTGACACTCTTAATGGAAGAGGAACAGACTACCAGAACCAATTCTCCAAGGATATTTCACACAAATCTCAAATTCCAGGATCTGGAGCAAGTGATGCACATTCTGTAGAAGACATAGGAAAATGTGCAACTGAATTCTTAGACGAAATCAACGGCGTTGAAGACCTAATAATCGCATTAAAAGCTGGAAGATTCCATCCAATCATACTACAAAAGGATTAATTATTCCTATTTAAATTATGGCACAAATCAGCAATCAACAAATCCAATATCATCTCTGGAGAAGTTGCTACTGATTTTAGAGCATAATCAGCTTCAAGTAATAATTTGTGCATGGATTTAAGATTAAACATTTCAATAGATTTTTCATATTGGAAAATCTTTTTCATTACAAAAGGAGCCAGACTAAGACGTTTACCAATATCAACATCTGACAATCCATGAAATCTTAAATCTTTACAAAGCATCAATAAGCGTACCTGTCTGACAATCATTGTGATTATATAACTAGGCGAATTCCCATCGTCTAGTATCCTTTTAATCAAATTAAATGATCTATTTGGATCACATTCAAAAATGGAATCAACAGCACTAAAAATACTAGCCTCCCTAACTAACGCGACAGTTTCTTTAACATCAGCAAGTGAAATTTTGCTCCCGCTGGAGTATAAATTCAGTTTCTTTAGTTCCTGATCTATTAACCTTTTGTTATTTCCTATCGACTCAACTAATGCAGAAACGGCAGCCTGATCAATTGAAACTCCAATTTTTTTGGCTTGTCCACTAATCCACTGAGGCATTTCATATATTCTTGGCAACTGCAATTGTAAAAACTTTGAGTGAGTTTTTACATAATCTGAAACCCCCCTAATCTTAGGTAAATTTTCATCAATAATGACTAAATGAGTCGTATCGGGGATGGAATCTAAGAAATCTCTGACCATAGACCAATCACTCTTGTCTGAGTTAACTTTAGTTGATTTTTGAGATGTCTCTGTAATCAAAGAAAAAAACTCATGCACTATCACCAACCTAAGGTTAGACATAAACGGAATTGTGTTGCAATGCGAAATCAAATCCTGCAAATTGTTTCTGGTGCTATCCAAAATTGTAGTATTGATATCCGTCAATTCTTCAGGTAAAACAGTCTCTCGAATCCCTGAACAAATACCATCTATCTCAAAATCATCATTGCCAATTAATGCTGTTAGCATATTAATCTCTTATTATTGTGTGGTCGCGGACATCACTTACAAACTTGAGCATCTGATACGAAGATATCATAGGTACCATTTCGGTTGCTAGTATTTCCCTATTTACGGCATTTTGTAATGGGCTAGTTCTGATTCATACGGCAAACTTGATAGAAAAACCTCGTCTACATTCAAACCCCAATGTATTGTAGAATTGACTCGATTTTTAAACGTTATTATCATTCAGAAAGTGAATCCTGTTTATGAATAAACCATTGGTAATTGGTACGCAATCTTTTTATTTTTCACAATTCATACATGAAGGAATTGATAATGCCCTAAAAAACATGGTCAATAAAGGTGGCGTTAATACTTTGTTACTAGCTTCACACATTGATTATCAATCAACTAAAACCTGGGGGCCTTTACCTAACTCTACAGATGAAAACTATGATTGTGATAATTTCAACTGTGAACCTTGTCCTGAGTTTTACGAAACAACCCTGATCAAACCTGTTAAAACAACGATCCCCATTCTGCAGGAAAGAGATTTGTTTCGTGAGGTAGCGGATGCCTGTAAAAAATTTGACATTAAGGTATACGCTTTGATTGTGCATCGATTTCCTGATGTAGAACAGTATCCAAGTTTAAACATGAAGGCGGTTAACGGGCAAAGCATTCCTAAAACCCTTTGCCATAATCAACCCGATGTTATACATTTTTACGACAGCTTAATAGATCACCTAGACGCCAAATATGAATTAGACGGTTTTTGCCTCGCCTTATTGGATCATTACTCTCTATTCGGGTTTCAAAGCTTAACTGACGAACTTGCTGATGCTCTTGGCATCCCTAGTTTTTCTAATCCAGAAATGGGATTGAGCTGCTTTTGCGCGGTTTGTGTTGTTGAAGCTGAAGCGAACGGGATTGATGTAGATAAGGTGAAAGAAGGATTACTTAAGGGAGTTAAACTTGGTTTTATTCCCCACAAAGTAGAGAAAATGAAATCTGCCGACGAAGTTATGCGTTTTCTTTTATCAGTTCCTGAGTATTTAGATTGGTTACGATTTCGGTCTTCTATTATGACGCGATTACATAAAAGACTTTATGATCGGATTAAATCAAAACAGCGTGATTACAATGTCGGACTTGATATTTATGGAGCTAAGGACGACTGGAAATATCAAACTCAATTCAGCGAACTTTCCAAATACTGTGATTGGATCAAACCGATGTTCTACTCCTGTACTTACGATGAACCGCTAAGTCCAGAAGAAATAGGAGAAGGCGTGAAGCTTGCCCGAGAATTGTCGGGTAAACCTATTTATCCTGGAATTAATTGCTTACCTACAGAATCCGAAGATAAAATCCGAAGGGGAGTTCAATGTGCTATGGAAAACGGGGCGAAGGGAGCTATTCTTTCATGGGATTATTGTTTGACACCTTTTAAAAATATGCTTACCGCTAAAAAAGAATTGACCAAATATTAGAGATATAATGATTCTCAAAATATGAAGAATTTGTCCACTGCTATAGTAACGCTGATCTTTTGAAACCCTTCGAATGGGTATGAAAACAGGTGAGGGCGTCTATCAAATTCGGGTTCCGTCGGCCGTATCCATTGATACTGTCAGGGTAGATTAATCTCTCATTACCCCACTCCCAATCAACAATGTCTCAGTGGTAAATTTAACACTTTCTTCAAATTTTTTTATGCCTAACAATCAATAAAGTCACAATCAATTTCTACTCCAAGACCTGGTGAATCAGGAAGCACAATATATCCTTCATTCACTAAAGGTGGATCTTTAATAATTGAAAGTTTATGTTCGTATGAACCTACAGGAGGATCATTTAATAACTCTAAATATGGTGCATGAGTCCAGGCGGCCACAAGATGCATATGAGCAATCAATCCGATTTCACCTCCACCATGATGTGGCACAATCCTTTTACCAAATTTTTTAGCCAATTCCCCTAAATTTAAAAGTTCAGTGACTCCATCCATTACCAAACTTTCTGGTTGGATGATGTCATAAGCATTTTTTTCAAACATATTATTGAAATCCTGGATTCGGGAATTGTTCTCCCCTCCCGCCAATGAAACTGAAGTAAGCTCAGCCAATTTTGATAGCCCATCATAGTCAAACCTTTTCAAGGGCTCCTCAAGCCAATAAACTTTTGATTTTTCAAGTTCTTTCGCGGTATCAAGAGCTCTTTGAAAATCCCATTGCACTCCTAACGGCCGTTCCTGGAATGATTCGGCTTGATTGGCGTCCACCATTATTTCCATCGAATCGCCAACTGCTTGACGAACTAATTCAACGGTTCTAATATCATCTTCAATTCGCTCGTGATGAAGCCGAAGTTTGATTGCTTTCCATCCTTGCTGTTTAAGAGATGAGGCAAGTTCTGACCGCTCTTGAGGTTCGGACAAAACCACAAAACTTGCATATGGAATAATTTGTCTATTTGACCCTCCCCACAATTCGTAGAGTGGCTTAGACAAAGATTTGCCAATAATGTCCCATAAGGCGATGTCTACACCAGCATTACCATTGTAAGGAGGAGCGAATATGTTTGAGCGTAATTTACTATTTATTTCATAAACACTAAATGGACTTTGTCCCACCACAAGATTTTTAACTTCCTGAAGAAAATTCTTGTCAATCGATGGTCCAATTCCAATCAGTCCTTCATTAGTATGAATTTGAGTGAAAGCGCCACCACCAATTCGAAAACTTTTAGATCCACCAGGATCCCATGCTGGTTCTAGTGAACCAATATATTCCCTTTGTTTTAAGGGTACAATTTTAACATCAGTAATAATAATGTTAGATGGAGCTTTCAATTCAATCATTTTATGATCCTAACACCTTGACTAGATACTTAATTTAAACCATTGCTATAATTATGAAAAAGCATAGTCGAAATTACCCAAAAAGAAAATTTGAATACTTTCAACAATCAACTAATGATTTGCCAGATGATTTCTAAAACTCTATGGGGAATTAATTTGATATAGGAGCTAAACTTGCTAAAATATGCATTCATTTATCCCATCTTCCGAAATATCTTTAGATTAGTTTGGCGTCTATTGACGGATAGTAGAGTGCCACTTCTCACAAAAGCAATCGTACCAGTTACCTTAATATATATTGTTTCTCCATTTGACATTATTGTCGATTTTATTCCTATATTAGGACAAATTGATGATATTGCATCTTTAATAATTGGTGTTTCACTTTTTCTTATTTTTTCTCCTTCGAATGTAGTATTCGAACATTTAGAAAATTTGACCCACAGAAAATTCTCAAAATCTCAAAATAAGGATACAATTATAGAAGGAACATCTAACATTATCGAAGAAGATGAAGGAAAAAATTGGAAATAGCAATCATCGGACTAAATCAAAGTGGAAAAACAACTGTATTTAATGCTGTCACGAAAGGAAAAGCTGAGGTCGCATCATTTGGTGGAAAATCCAATAAACCAAATATCGGAGTAGCAAAAGTACCAGACGGTAGATTTTCTCAGCTCAACAAAATTTTCAAACCCCAGAAAATTACACCTGCGGAAATTCGCTTCATTGACATACCTACAGCTCCAGAGGGACTAGGAGAATCAAGCGGCATTTCAGGAGAGTACCTGAACCTATTACAAAGATCTGATGCTCTCGCATTGATAATTCGAGCATTCCAAAATCCTTCAGTACCACATCCCTCAGGGAAAACCAACCCACAAAACGATCTAGAAACAATGCTTTATGAATTGTCATTCGCAGATATAGAAATTCTGGAACGTAGACTTGAAAAATTAAATACCCAGTTGAAATCTCCTAAATCCGACATGAAACAATCCTTACTAAAGGAAAAATCAGTATTAGAGCAAATTAAATCTCAATTAGAAGACGGAATTCATGTTCGAGAACAAAATTTAACTGAAGATCAACAACTATCTATAAAAAACTTCGCTTTGCTAACAAACAAACCACTGATGGTAGTCATCAACATCAATGAAGAACAATCTGAACATGTTGCCAATATATATCAAGAAATCAACGATTTGATTGAAAGACCATCAATAAAAACCACTGCGCTAGCTGCGCAACTGGAAATGGAATTGACAGAGATGGAACCTGAAGATGAAAAGGATTTTAGAGAATCCCTTTCCATAACAGAATCTGGTTTAGACCAAATGGTCAGATTAACTTATGATTTATTAAACTTGATAACTTTTTTCACCGTTGGAGAAGATGAAAATCGTGCTTGGCCAATCCAATCTGGAACCGTAGCAGTTGATGCTGCTGGACAAATTCATTCCGACATTCAAAAGGGATTTATCAGGGGGGAAGTAATTTCATTTGACGATTTGATCGAATGTGACGGAATGACGGACGCAAAAACCAAAGGCCTAATTCGTCAAGAAGGAAGATCTTATGAAATGAAAGACGGCGATATTATGCACGTTTTGTTTAATGTGTAGTTAAATGATCAATCCTATTACACAAGATTTGTCATTATATCTGCATGTTCCATTCTGCCAAACAAAATGTCCTTATTGTGACTTCAACACATATGAAAAAATTGAACAATTAATTCCAAATTATATTGCCTCAATCTCAACTGACATACAATTCTGGGGGGCAACTTTAAATCACCCCGTAACAAAAACTATTTTCCTAGGGGGTGGAACACCTTCATACATACCAAACCAAAGTTTAGCCGAAGTAATACAATCCATTAGATCCAATTTTCAAGTGTCGGAAAATGCTGAAATAACGATAGAATCCAATCCAGGAGACTTGAATTCGAAAAAACTCGAAAATTACCTACAAATAGGCATTAACAGGTTAAGCATTGGGATCCAATCCTTTGACGATGAACTTTTAACAAAAATTGGTAGAAGACACAATTCTGAAGATGCAATTTCCTCATACAAACAAGCAATTAACTCCGGTTTCTCAAATATCAGTATGGATTTAATGTTTGGTCTACCAGGACAAACCAAGGACCATTGGCTAAACACCTTAAATAAAGCTCTGGAATTGAACCCGACACATATATCCCTTTATTGTCTAACTTTAGAACCAGGAACTCCAATGGAGTCCTGGGAACGAAATGGCAAAATTAAGGTCCCCGACAATGACATGACAGCCGACATGTACTCCGAAACTCAAAGTTTGATGCTTCAGGCAAATTATAAACACTACGAAATTTCAAACTGGTGTAAAGATGGATATGAAAGCATTCACAATTTAACCTATTGGCAAAATGAACCATACATTGGAATAGGGCCTGGAGCTCATTCTTATCTACACCCATTACGATTTTGGGCAATCAAATCCCCTCGAGAATATATAAAGAAAACCTCCAATTTGCCAGAAAATCTTACTACAAAAGATTTTTTCTCCCATACTTTAAATCCCGAAGAGCTAAAAGATTTTTCAACTATCGAAGAAACTGAATATATTTCCACTAACATGGAAATTATTGATACTGTCATGATGGGCATTAGATTAAATTCCGGATTAAATTTTGAAAAATTTAAAAATCGATTTGGTATTTCTTTTGAAGAGATTTTCGGAAATATCACAACTGAATTAATCGATTTTGGACTAGTAACTAAAGATGCTTACAATCTCAAACTTACTGACCGAGGACGGATGTTATGTAGTCAGGTCACTAGCAAATTTTTAGAAACTCTACCTACAGATACAAACTAATAATAATAATAATTTCAATCATTTCATTTGTACCTATTGCGAATTGTTTCCAAGTCCAATAGACTTGCTATAGAAATAATTGATTTAATGGGGTAGTTAGCCATGAAAGTAGTTTTTCTCGAAGATGTATATGGAGTCGCCAAAGGCGGGGATGTTAAAGAAGTCAAGAATGGCTTTGCACGGAATTATTTGATCCCTCAAAACCTCGCCGTACCAGCCTCTCATGATGCATTATTAAGAGTCACAAGCTTGGCAGAAAAAGCAGATAACGAACGAGTAAAAATCATGTCTGACATGCAGGAATTAGCAGATTCTATCAACGGATCTGAAATTTCAATCGAAATGCGTTCAGGATCAAACGGAAGGTTATATGGATCAGTAAATACTGCCTTAATAGCTGCCGAACTATCCAAAACATCTGAACGTGAAATTGACCGAAAATTTATCAGTATTAATGACCCTATCAGAGAGTTAGGAGAGTTTGAAATTGGAATTCGACTGCACCCTGAAGTTAATGCATCCATTAAACTCTCAGTTGTTTCTGAGGATGCTCCTGAGGAACCCATTGAAATTCAATCAGAGGACACATCCGAACCAACAGACTCTATCGAATCGGAACCCATTCACTCATCCACTGAAAACTCTGATGATCTAGAAAATGAATCTACAGAACTTGTAGAAGAAGATCAATCTGAGTCGGCTTGAAACCTCAATAACAGCCGAATACTTTTTCCACCCTCAACTCCTAAACATCACTAATCCATGGCGAAGGTCCTAAGTTGTATACTGACCAATTACCACCAAACGACATTGAAGCCGAAGAGGCAGTCATAGGATCCATTCTTATTGATGGAGATTCAATTAACAGAGTCGCCGAAAAACTCCAACCTAATGACTTTTTCAGCGAGCGTAACAGGCTTTGCTATAAAGCTTGCCTTTCAATCATGGAGAGAGGCGATGCTATCAACCAAATTACTGTCGCCAATGAATTACAACTTACAAATGACTTAGAATCAATTTCAGGCACATCGTATTTGAGTCAATTGGTACTAAGCACTCCTACATCAATACATATCGAACATTATTGCGATTTAGTGTATCGTGCTTCAATTATGAGACGGCTAATTGAGGCTGGCTCTGATATTGTTTCCTTGGGCTATAACGGAACCCCAAATGTAGACACAACTCTAACTGATGCAGAAGAACTTTTATTCCAAATTAGATCTGGAGAGCAACGCGGGGATTTCACACACATTAGAGCCCTCCTTGATGAATATATGGGAGATAGAAATTCTGAACACGAAAACCAATTGCATTCAATCACCAAAGTACGCACCGGATTCGAAGATTTAGATGCCATTTTGGGAAACGGAATGCAGAGATCTGATTTATTCATTTTGGCAGCAAGACCAAGTCTTGGGAAAAGCACACTAGCTTTTAACATCGCTCGGAATGCCGCCTCTGACGGCGCATGTGTAGGAATAATCAGCTTGGAAATGAGTAAGGAGCAAATCGCGGTTAGATTGTTATCTAGTGAAGCCAAGGTAAATAGTAAAAACTTAGACATCCGTCTACTTAGTGACCGCGATGAAGCCAGACTTATGGATGCAATGGGTGTTTTGTCAGACCTTCCAATTTATGTAGACGATGCACCTATTCAAACTATTATGGACATCAGGGCAAGGGCTAAAAGACTCAAAATGGAATACAATCTAGATTTCCTTGTAATTGATTATCTTCAACTTATATCGGGAAGTGGTCGATCTGATAACAGAGTTCAAGAAATGGGCGAGATTTCCCGATCCCTTAAAGGATTAGCACGTGATCTCAACATCCCCATTCTGGCTTGTTCTCAGTTAAACCGTGCAATAGAACAAAGACCTAATCACAGGCCCCTCCTCTCTGACCTGCGAGAAAGTGGAAGCATCGAGCAAGATGCTGACATCGTCGCATTCATTTACAGGGAAGACGTTTATACAGATGAAGACGAATGGCAAAGAAAATTCCCAACTCAAGAATACCCCAAAGATATTGCTGAAATAATTATTGCAAAGCACAGAAACGGACCTACTGACACAATAAACCTACACTTTCAGAGAAATTGGGTTAAATTCGAAAGTTTAACTGCTAATACTGGTTTCCCCGCACAACAGCCGAGCAATATCTGATGGAAACAACTGTAGCTCAAAAAAACATCATCCAAATAGAAAGTCTAGTTCTCGACAAGCTAGTCCTGAATACTTCTTCGGAACAACATCTAAAATGTATTCTGAGAATCATCTCATTGTTCAGTCAAAAACCATATTTAAATGTCACCCTTACAGCAAACGAGCTAAGAAATGACCCAATCATAATTTCACTCCTGAAAGACAGTGATTTTGGCAAGAAATTAGAAGAGGTTTTGATATGTGCTGAAAAGAATAATATCCTCACCATATCCTCAAAAGAAACAGCAAACATGAATTTTTCTCTTTCCCCATCCATAACTATTACTCTAGAAAATATTCCACAGACTCCGCCTATCGCAGACACTAACAACCAAGAAAATATTTTCGCGGTATTTGAAGAAAATATCTCACCCTTAACACCAATAATTGCCGAAGAATTAAAAAAAGCCAAGTCTGAATATTCAGAATCAATGATTAAAAAAGCCATAATTGAATCTGCCAAAAATAACGCTAGAAGTTGGAGATATATTTCTCGCATTCTGGAAAGATGGCAAGGGGAAGGTCAAAAGGATGGAAGAACTCAAAGATATCCTGCAAGAACTAAACGTTACTAACTCCGAAAAAGAACTGGACGAAGTCTCTACTGACAACAATAACATCAGCTGTGAAGTCTGTGGTGACAAAGGTTGGTTTACCCCTAGAGTAGCCCATGGCAACCCAAATTTCGGGAAAGCAACCACATGTAAATGCCAGTTGGAAAGAATCAAGTCTGATAGATTCATGAGGCTGCAAAAATATAGTAACCTAGGCCAACTGACTCGATTTACATTTGACACCTTAGACCAAAATGGTTTGTCACTAGATACCGAAAATCAGCAAATGTTTTCTATTGCTTACACCGCCGCTCTTAAGTATTCAGAAAACCCTTCTGGAATGTTAACTTTTACTGGTCCCAATGGCTCAGGAAAAACACATCTCGCTGCATCAATCGCAAACCAATTCATTACCAACGGACGCTTATGTTTTTTTATAAATGTTCCGGATCTACTCGATCACCTACGATCAAGTTTTACCCCAGATTCCGATATAAATTATTCAGACTTGTTTGAACAAGTAAAAAACTCTCCTTTACTTATTCTTGACGACCTAAAATATGAATCGAGTCCTTGGGCTAATGAAAAGTTGCGTCAATTAATAAATTTTAGATATAGCGCTAATCTACCTACCGTTTTCACTTCTGTTAATGAAAAAGACAGTATGGATCCATATATTCAAACACGCATAGGTTCATATGAACAAAACCGTGTTATCAAAATCCAAAATCGCACGAATCCCCAGACTACTCATCTAGGTAAAGTCCCTAATTCAATGACACAAAGAATGACTTTCAAATCATTTAATCACAAAGGAAACAATTCCACACAATCACAACAATCTAGTTTGGAATCAGCAAAATTTGCCGCAGAAAACTATGCTTCAGGCCCTGAAGGATGGTTAACTTTCTTTGGGAATACAGGCGTGGGGAAAACACATCTAGCAATTGCAATTGCCGAAGCTCAAATCTCTTCAAACAAGCCTGTTTTTTTTGCTATCGTTCCAGAATTGATGGATCATCTAAGACAAACGTACAGCCCAAACACCACACAAACTCATGACGCTTTGTTTAAAGAGATCAAAGAAGCCCCGTTGTTAATTTTGGACGATCTAGGTCAAGAACGAAGCAGTCCTTGGGCTGATGAAAAGTTATATCAAATCATAGTCCATCGCCATAACTGGCGAATTCCTACAGTTATCACTTCTATGAATGATTTCACAATGGAAACTGGACCAATTGGATCACGAATACAAGATCCCTCAATTGGACAGTTAGTACGAATTGACGCCCCTGATTATAGAAGAAAATCCAGGAGAAAATATTCTTGATGGATATTCTCCCAACGTGTGCTTTTTGCAATATTGCATCTAAAAAATTATCTTCCAAGATTCATTTTGAAGATGATGAAATTATTGTGTTCGAAAATGCCCTAATGGGAAAATGGGCACCAATGATGTTGTTACTAATTCCAAAAAACCATATGGAACAAAAAGACCTCTGGGGAAGCAATCATCTTTGGAACAAATTATCAAAAATTGCAACTGAATTGGGTGAAAAATACTGTCCAAAAGGATTTCGATTGGTTTCGAACTTTGGAGCCGAAGGTCTTCAAACTCAACCTCATGCCCATTTACACATGATTGGCCGCAAGCATTTAGGCCCTTATGTAGATCGAGACAGCACAAAAAACTGGGAAGACTGGATAGAAAAATAGAGCCCCCGGCAAAGCGGAGGCTCATTAATAAGGAATCCATCCAATGCGACCTATCCACTGGATCTTCTCATAATACAGTGGATTCCATCATTTGCAATACTAATTCAAGTGAAAATGTCATATTTTAGTCGAAAAATAAGGGATTTCCATAATTCATGGTAGCGCATACGGGATTCGAACCCGTGGTCTCCGCCTTGAGAGGGCGGTGTCCTCGGCCGCTAGACGAATGCGCCACAAATAACGATTGGCTGGGGATCGAGGATTCGAACCTCGGCCTACTGATCCAGAGTCAGCTGTCCTACCACTAGACTAATCCCCACCAGACAAAAGATTATAGCATGCAAACATAAGTTATAAAAAGCGCCTTAACCGGAACGTTTTAAGGCAGCGATCTTAATAAATTTGCCATCTCAATCGCAGTGACCCCGCAATTATAACCTGAGTTGCCATTCTTACCCCCGGCTCTGTTAATTGCTTGCTCAACAGTGTCAGTAGTTAATACTCCAAAGATCACTGGAACTCCAGTCTCGACTGAAATATTTGAAACTGCTGCTGCTGCTTCGGAAGCTACATGTTCATAATGATCTGTTTCTCCTCTAATTACAGCCCCAAGGCATATAACTGAATCAAATTTGCCAGATCCAGCAAGCTTTTTAGCAGCCACTCCTAATTCCATAGATCCTGGAACATCCACAATACTTAAATGATCATCTAGAACACCATGTTTTGATAGCGCAGCTTTAGCACCATTTAATAGTCTCAAAGTTACGAACTCGTTAAATCTAGAGACCACAATAGCGATACTTAGATCTTCAGCAGATAAATTTCCTTTAAAATTATGAGCCATTTACTTCTCCCATATATAATAATTCAATCCAACAAGTGGCCTAGTCGATCTCTTTTAGTTTCAAGATAATTCCTGTTTTCATCATTAGGATCCGATAAAATTGGAATTCTTTCGACAATCTCTAATCCAAAACTTTCTAGACCAACAACTTTTTTGGGATTATTTGTTAATAATCTTATTTTTCGAACTCCTAAGTCAACCAATATCTGAGCTCCAACTCCATAATGCCTTAAATCAGGAGCAAATCCCAATTCGACGTTTGCTTCCACAGTATCCAGCCCCTGATCCTGCAAGTTGTAAGCCTTCAATTTATTGTGAATACCAATCCCTCTACCTTCTTGACGCATATACAAGAAAACTCCCGGCGCTTCTTCATTGCCTAACATTTGCATTGACAATTGCATTTGTTCTCCACAATCACAACGCAAACTCCCAAAAACATCTCCCGTTAGACACTCACTATGAACACGGACCAAAACTGGGGAATCGCTATCAATATTTCCTTTAACTAATGCAACATGTTCATCTGCGTCTACTAAGCTACGATAAGAAACCGCATTCATATCCCCGTACTTCGTTGGTATCCTAGCATCTGCAACACGTTCTACAATTTTTTCATGTTCGCGCCTGTAAGCAATAATATCGGCTACAGTTACTATGCCAAGATCATGATCTTTCGAAAAGATTTCTAGTTCAGGTCTCCGAGCCATTGTCCCATCATCGGAAACAATTTCACATATTACACCAGCAGGCGAAAGTCCAGCCAATTTCGTCAAATCAACTACAGCCTCTGTCTGACCAGCTCTCACTAAAACACCACCTTCTTGATACCTTAATGGGAAAACATGTCCTGGCCGAGCCAAATCCTCAGGCTTTGTGGATGGATCAATTAATGATTTGACAGTCGCAGCACGATCAAAGGAAGAAATTCCTGTCGTCGCACCTTCTAACACATCTACGGAAATTGTAAATGCGGTTGAGAGAGTAGCAGTATTATTTTGAACCATCATTGGCAAATTCAAAGCTTCAAGTTTGTCAGCCATCATGGGAACGCAAATTAGACCTCTCCCATAAGTTGCCATAAAGGTAATATCATCAGGCGTCACATGCTCCGCAGCCATTGCTAAATCGCCTTCATTTTCGCGATCCTCATCATCAATAATAATGACTTGTTTCCCAATCTTTATTTCTGAAATAGCTTGCTCAACTGACAATCTTGGCATAAAAATTACCTCTACAAGGAGTTATTTTTCAAACAACTTTTCTACATACTTCGCCACTATATCAGACTCCAAATTCACAGTATCTCCCACTTTCAAGTCTCGAAATTTTGTATTCGCCTTTGTATGTGGAATTAAAGTAATCGAAAAACCATCATGTGTGCAGTCTACTACTGTTAGACTTGTACCGTCCACACAAACAAAACCTTTTTCGACAATGTACTTCAAAACAGGGTCAGTGACCTGAAAGTGAATCATTTCAGCTGATCCATCTGGCTCAATCGAATCCACTATTCCTACAGCATCGATATGCCCTTGCACAAAATGCCCCCCGAATCTTCCAGTAGGAGGCATAGATCTTTCTAAATTCAATAATGACTTAATTTCTAAATTACCTAAATTTGATTTTCGCAAAGTTTCAGGAACAGCTTCAACTGAGAAAGTCTTTTCATCAAAAGAAATTACAGTTAAGCAAACACCATTTACACAAATACTGTCTCCCAACTTAACATCTGAGACCATCAATTCAGATGAAATGACAATTTTGTTTCCAAATAAATTTTTGACTTCCCCAACATCTTCAATAATACCTGTAAACATTTTATCTCCTAGCAACATAGCCTGTTATGACTAAATCATCTTCAAATTTTTCATGAGAAAGGTTTTTTAGTGTCAATCCCTTAGATATCATGTCGACTCCTCTGCCTCCAATTGGAGATAATGATTCAGATCCCCCAATAATCTTAGGAGCAAGAAACACTAAAACTTTATCTACCAAATGCAAATCAAAAAAAGAACCGAATATTTCACTGCCACCCTCAACCAAAAGACTGGTAATTTCTCTTTCCCCTAATTTTCGCATCAATATGTCCAAATCCACTCTTCCATTATGTTCTGGAACAATTACAATTTCCGTATTTTTGTACAGAGTTTGTATTTTATGTGATTTTTCTGACTCCTTTAATGTAGCAATTAAATTCTTACCTGGTTCCGAAAAAACTTTAGCATCAAAGGGAACCTTCAAGTTACTATCAACTATAACTCGAAGTGGCTGATTGTAGTGCTGAGAATCATTTCCAAGACGAACAGTCAATCTAGGGTCATCCAGCAAAAGAGTATTGATTCCAATTAAAATAGCATCCGAAAAGGATCTCAATTCATGAACATGTTTTCTAGATGATTCCCCAGAAATCCACTTTGAATCATTGGTTTTTGTAGCAATTTTGCCATCTAAAGTCATAGCAAACTTGGTTGTGATGAAAGGTATTTTTTCTAGAATAAATTTAGAATGAGCTTCAATCATTTGATCAGCTTCATCTTTCAATTCACCCAAATAAACTTTAATGCCAGCACTCTGTAATTGTTTTATTCCCTTAGAAGACACAATAGGATTAGGATCATTAGTAGCAATATGTACTTCTCGAATGCCTGCAGAAATTATGGCCTCCGTACATGGAGCCGTTCTTCCATAATGGCAACACGGTTCCAAAGTAACGTATAAAATCGCTCCAGTTGCCAAATCTCCAGCAGAATTAATTGCCTGAATCTCAGCATGAGGTCCTCCCGCAGGTTGTGTTGATCCTGTTGAAACAACTCTGTTGTCATTAACTAAAACCGCTCCGACTGGAGGGTTAGGACTTGTGAAGCCACGGACATTCGCGGCACACTGCAGGGCCAATTCCATATGAGACTCAGCTACGTGCATTAATCAAATACTCCAAGAAATAATATCTTAATCTTAAAAATTACTTAATTCGAAAAAATACAGAAACCCTATAATCTAAATCAGTCTCTCCAGGATTAATAGGGGTAGAATAATCACCAGCAAATCCCTCCGTAAAAGCCATTTTGCTCCGAGTCATCACAGGTGTGACTGCACTAGAAACTTCTGAAATCATCATTACTTCACCCAATTTGACGCCCGCTAGAGATGAAAAATGTGTTGCTTTAGCTAGTGCATCCACATAGGCTAGTTTTCTTAACTCAGCTTCATATTGTTCAGCATTATCGATCTGAAATGATACGTTATTGATTCTGATACTATCCCCTGATGCCTCAGCAGCAGAATCTATAACTTTACTGACATTATCTAGATTCCTCACTGTAACAATTACATTGTTGGAAACAGTATACCCCACTAAGACCTGTCTTGAGACATGTCTTCCCTTAGCGTCTTGTTCTTCAATCCAATCATATCTTGGACTGATATTGAAATAACTAGTTTGAACATCCTTATCCTCAACGTCTATTTCAGTGATAGCATCCAAAAGGTTTTGCATGCTTATAGCAGCCTCTTTTCGAGCATTACTTGCAGTTCTACGCTCAACTTGTATCCCCATATTCACAACAGCAATGTCTGGATTCACTTTTAAAGAACCTTCACCAATTACAAGAATTCCATTTTCAGGTTCCGTTTCTTCAACTATCATCCTTCCTTCTTCAATGTAATTATTTACAACGGGGGCTAACTCGTTTTCTGAGGCATTCTCCTCTTGGAGATTCGATGTTGAAGTGTCATTGTTCGGAGAATTACAGCTTAGAAAAATAATTGACAACATAGCAATTAAAAAAGTGGCACAAATTTTAATAATGGAATTCATTTGCAATCCTCTCATAAATATCCTGTTTTTTCGCGCTCGAATCATTATTAACTTTACACCTTTCAACTAGGATATAATATACTCGAAATATGCATAACACTCCAAAAAATGAGGCGACTATTGAAATTATTCCGTGAATTAATTCACTCTTTTTTAATCGGCATATTCATTTTCTTATGTGTTTCTATGTCTACTCAGAACTTCAGGGTTGAAGGTGAAAGTATGGCACCAACTATCAAGCCCAATGACAGGATTTTCATCGATAAAATTTCATATGTGCGACTTAACTTCAAAAAATTAGGTGCATCTCTACCTTTCATCGAATTCAATGATAAAGTATTGTTCGCATTCGATCCTCCTAAAAGAGGTGATATTTTAGTTTTCCAGTATCCTGAGAATCCATCAAGAAGTTTTATCAAAAGAATTATTGGATTACCGGGTGAAACTGTAGAAATTAAAAATGGAATAGTCCGCATTAACGGGGTAATTCTTCAGGAACCTTACGTAATGAAAAACTATACCCAGGATTTTATATCTATTAGAGTTCCTTCGAAATCATACTTCGTACTAGGTGACAATCGCCGGGTAAGTAACGATTCAAGAAGATGGGGAGTAGTTCCACTAACTCACGCAGTTGGAAAAACATGGATTAGATATTGGCCTATTAGCCAACTCTCGACTTCTATAGAATAAAATCCATTAAAAACTACCTTTCAATCAAGTGAAACTTCTCGAAACTTTGAGAAAATTCAATGACATTTTTAGGCAATTCATCCCTTTTCATATCGAATTCAGATTCAAACACAGAAATAATTGCATCCCGAATTGTTTGGATATTTGTTTCCTCTTCTAGAAGAACTTGCTGACTCAAACTCCCCACAGTTTCAGGATTCCATTGGATCTCTAATTTTTCATAAACGTCTTCTAATACAGTTCGAACCGAAAAATGATCATTGACAACTAAAACACCACCAATATGAGCCGCACCTTTGACAATCCTCTGACCAACACCCATTACTTTGTACAGGCCGTCAATATTGATACTATATTGGCCTGGGCAATATTCACCTTCGACTTGACCAACATTAGCTGAATACCCCAATCCTTTCAGTGATTCTAAAATCAGCCGTGACACAAGCTTAAATCGCGATTCTACATTCTGCTGCGGAGATTCATCTGGAATAGTCCATGAAAAACCTATCGTCCCTCTATGAAATACAGCGGCCCTGCCTCCTGCCAATCTCTTGAGAGGGAAAAAACCGTGTTTGAACGCCGAATCAACTGCTTGAAAAAAATTTTCACACCTTAAATCTTGTGGTCCAAATGCTAACACTGGACTGGGTATAAATAATCGCAATGTCTCTGGCTCCTTTGACTCTGCAACCAGTCTTAACAAAGCAGATGAAATAGCGGTATTTGAAACAGGATGATCTAAGAATGTTTCAGTAACTAATCTAATTTGGCGCATAACATAAAGTGATCAAATGATATAAAATGTGGTTTGTCAATTTCTTTGTCTTCTTACTAATTTAATTATAATAACTTTAATATCTTATGAGCAATAAGCAAATCAATCTTTAACAATATCTCCCAATATATCAACAAAAATATGCCCAAAAAACATTTAATTTTTAAGGTTGAAAAATAAAGATACTGCGCTCTCATATGATGTTGTAGGCGCGCAAGCACTATCAGACAAGTGGTCAAAGTTGTGGGTGTCCAGAACATTCACAACGCTAACGTCTACTACCCTTTAATGACCCAGAGCGATAGGCCTTCATATCACCTGTACCATCGGAGAGAATGCATCGGATTCCTCGGTCGTCCATCTCTATCCAAGATTCCACTGAAGGGTGGTTGATGCTGACATCCAATGTCGAAAGCTCATATTCAATACCCACAAACGTTTCAAATCTGGCCTTACAACCTATCGCACCTTGCTCAAAGACATAGTCTTCACTCTTCCAGATAGAGTCTGGCAATTCAAAGGATGCGTAGACCTCACTTTGGTGAGGCTCGTCACAGCTCACCAATTCAACGTCTGTAACGTCAACAGAATACTCGGGGTTAGTCAACGGCCCGTTAAAGCAATCCCCCGCTTTGAGAGAAAACACATTCCCTTCGCAAGCCACTAGTACGACTGAAAGTAGCATGATTACTAGTATGGTTATTATCGTGAGTTTATTCATGGTTTCCTCCTAGATTACTGCTACATCTAAAACTATTGTGTATCTATTCATCGTGGCTTATTAATTTCAGTCATCAAATCATCAAAATTTGACTCGTACCAGTCAGCATATGCTTCTTCAAGTTGGTCTATGGAAACGAGGCTTCCAGAAATATTCATTTCTTGAATTTTTTCTGGAGAATACACAACTGTGTAGTAGTAATAGTACATCTCTTCAACGAATGGTATGAAGAGACCTTGCCAAGTATCCAGTAGCTCTGGATGCATTAAGTTCAACCACGCCGCAGGAACCTGCTTGGCGGAATTCCGAGCTTCGTCGAGTATCATTAATTGTCCCACCCATTCGTCAAAATTTGGTGGGTCTTCATCTGCCCTATCAAATAAAGTGTTATGCCAAACGTTAAAACTCGCAATTTTCTCGTGTGCGGTAAAAAAATGGTTTGCACCTTCATAAATAGACACGACGGTCGGATTAGCTAAAACCGTGACGGTTGCTATTTGAGACCTTCTTTGGGCAGGAAAATCTTTTCTAACCAGTGATGAAACAGCAGTGGCAGTGGCAGAAAATGACGAAAGCCTATTTTCGTTCCGTTTCTCAAGTGAGACATCTGAGACATCCTCTCCGGATGATGAGAAATTCCCAATAGCCCATCCTATTCCCCATAACACAATCACGCCTAGTACAGCCAGTCCTATCCAATTGCTTACACTCAAACCACGCTTCTCAGGCTCGAGTTTCTTTCCTGTTTGCTCTTCGGTCTTGGAGTGGTAAACTACTCTTTTTGTGAAATCCGCTCCACACTCTTTACAGGTTGTACGATTACCGTGATTATTAGTATTACAACTTGGACATTCCATGAATGCTCCTCAATCAATACACGAAACCAGTGTGCATATGATAATAGCTACAGAAACTTTGTCAAAAGGATTAGTGACCTAGTTATATATGGTGAGCTGGTTTTGATTTTCAACAACAATTTGAGGTTTTCTTTTATAGGATTCAATCTTCCCTGTTGCACATAAATATTCATTTAAGTAGTAGTTTTCTGGATTTGCAGGGAAATTTGACCTACGGTCTCTCCAGATTACAACTGTAAAAGGATGTGTAGGATACGGACGGTCAAAGTTTAGAAATGTAGGGCTTCCATTACTGCTTCGTGCGTAATTCGAATCTACAACTTTTCCGCAGACAGTTGCCCATTGACCAATATAATATCCGGCGGCATCAGCAGAAATTGATGCTTCTGGGAAAACAGGAGGTAAGTCAGGCTCTGGAATAGGCTCATTAATGCAGCTCCATAATCCTATTTCATTTTCTTTTGCCCAATCTTGCCAAGGTTGGTAATCGATACCACGTTTACTAGGATATTCGGTTTGTGCATAAACCCTCGCATAGCCTTTTTCAACTAATAACTGTCCGAAATCAATGCCATTAACTTCAACATATGCGAGTAATCTCCCATACGTACCCCTAGTGCCTGCAGTTTCATCTAGGATTAAATTTACAGATTGGTTATACAAAGATTCAATTGCAAATGAATGTCCTTTTAATGCCCATTTATCTAGACATGACTCGTTAATAATTCCACCGAATTCTCCGGGTTTATTGGTGCTAGAAAAATTAGGTAATTCAGGGCCATCTACTCCAAGTAATCTAACGTCATCTGATTGACCATTACTAAATTGAACTTTAAATGTGTCTGCATCAGTGACATAAGTAATAGTAGCTAGAGTAGATAGATTTTTAAGGCTAGCAGTTGGAAAAATTTTTGGTTGAGTCGGAGATTTAGGTTGTTTAGTAGGTCTGACAACGGGAGTTTCTTTGTCTTTTTGGTTGGTGAAACTCATAGAATCTGTTTTGGGTCTAGGAGTCGATGTAGGTATTGGAGATGGTGTGGGAATTACAGTTGCTTTTGGCCTCTTGCTTGAAGTGTAGGTCGCTCGTTGTTTGCTCTTAAGTTTGCTTTGGTTAGACTCTTTTTGAGATATAGCAGTAGCTGAGCCTGAAGCTGAATATGAAGGGAATGATGAAGAAGAAGAACCCAATGAGTAAGGTGAAGGACTTGGAGCTGAAGACGATGTACACGAAACATTGCCGAAGATTACAGCAATAACTACCAGTGCTATTACCGAAATTATTATCGTGTATCTATTCATGAAAAAAGTGCCGAAAGTATGCTGCCCAAAGTAAGGAGCGCTCCAAGTATTATTACAATTGCTGCTCCTCCTATGAGAATTATAGCTAGTAAACCATTAATTCCATTTCCAAAAGTTCCTATCAAACTGCGGGAGTCTTTAGGTTCATCTAACCTAGGCGGAGGACTACTTCTACGTAATGGTATGATTTCTTCCTCAACCAGATTCGAATCAACAGTTTCTTGTTTTTGAGTATTTAGGTCTTTAAATACGTACCCACATCGGGTGCAATGTTCTATAGCGACAGCTACATTTTCATGAGAACATGAAGGACAGACAGCCCAATTTTCTCCTCTAGCTTTCCGAATTGCCTCGATTCGTCTTCTCCTGACGAGCATCTCTTTTGCTTGAGACTCTCCCCGTTCTCTATCTTCTTGTTCTATAGTTGCTCTTCTTTGTGCTTCTTTTGTTGAAATAGCCAATTCTTGTGTCGAAACCAATGGAGTAGCGCAGTTATTACAGAACTTAGCATCCTCAGGATTCTGCTTATTACAACTAGGACATTCCATGACTGTTCTCCTCAATCAATACGCATATAGTAATTGCTACAGAAACTTTGTCAAAATGGCATCCTTTTTGGCATCCTCTGGCACTCGAATGTTCTCTTGCGTTCCCATATTGTACGTACGCTTGCAATGTATACTTCTCTGGGTACAATCTACGTATTGCCTACGAAAGGGTACAACACTGGAAAACACCAGAAGTGTTAAAAGTTTTTAAGGTTGATAAATGAAAATCAGTAAAATTAGAGCAGTAGAGATAGAATTTCCCGAAACCAAGATTTCGAGTCAATCAAGGCAAGATAACTGGAATTCATATGCTCCCAGGGTAGCTCCGTTAAACAAATACTCAGAATTTTCTAGGCCTAATCTCTTGATCCCAGGGACAGACTTGCGAGAAGTTTGGGTTCAGGTAATAGCAGAAGATGGCACTTGGGGTTTGGGCTTGTGTGATTTTGGGGAACCATGTGCAGCTTACATCGATTATTTCTACGCCCCGCTACTTGAAGGCAGAAATTCGTTAGCAACTGAACTACTAAACGATTTAATGTTTCGGGCTACTCAAAAGATAGGATATGGAGGTATAGACACAGTCGCTCAATCTGGAATTGATCTAGCTCTATGGGATCTTAAAGGGAAATTGCTTCAACAACCTGTATATAGTCTTATAGGCGGACCTGTTAGAGATTCCATTAAACTCTACGCAACATCTGATGACCTGGAATGGTCAAAAGAACTAGGTTTTGAATCATTTAAAGTAAGTAATCCAGTCCATTACGAAGATGGGATAAAAGGGCTAGATATATTAGAAGATAAGATAGGTAATGCAAGAGAAATTATTGGAACTTCCTCAGAATTAATGTTCAATCCTGTGATGTCTTTCAATGTTGAATTCGCGACTAGAGTAGCTGACAGATTGAAACCCTTTAATTTACGCTGGCTTGAAGAACCTTTAATGCCAAATAATCTTGAAGGACATATTCAACTCAAGAAAAACATCACTCATGTTCCTCTAGCCACCGGTGAACATCATCATGGCAGGATATCTTTTCGACAATTAATTGAAAATCGTGCAGTAGACGTCATCCAACCAGATATTAAATGGTGTGGAGGATTATCTGAAATGATCAAAATTTATACTCTGGCTGAAGCCGCAGGCATCATTACTGTCCCTCATACAGGCGGAGGACATCCATTCGGACAACATTTTTCAATTGCAATGCCCGAATCTCCAATAGCAGAATATTGGATGGGATCCGATCCTGGAATCCCATTAGAGGAAACTCGTAAAATCCCTGGGATGTCAATGCCGAAAAACGGACAGGTTAGACCGTCTAATTCACCTGGATTCGGATTAGAAATCCCAGAAGATTGGATTACGCCATGGGATCATTCTAGAGCAGCGAAAATTAGGTGACCAAATGGTAATCGAACAAGTCAAAACTGAAATATTTCATATTCCTCTCCCAACAGTCCTCTCAGATTCCACCCATGGTGAAATTCAATTTTTCCAACTAATTTCTGTAAGAATATATGACTCATCAGGAAATTACGGACTAGGGTATACCTATACAACTGGAACAGGCGGAGGGGCAGTTGCATCACATATAAAAAGTGATTTATCTCATATATTAATCGGTATAGAGCCAAATAATATTGAAAAAATTTGGGACCAAATGTGGTGGCATGTGCACTTTGCGGGTAGAGGTGGAGCAATGTCTCTTGCCATTTCGGCTATTGATATCGCTTTATGGGATTTAAAAGGAAAAAAAGAATCTAAAGCAATTTGGAAAATATTAGGAGGTCAGAATCCAAATGTTCAAGTTTATGCAGGTGGAGTTGATTTACAATTCACAATTCAAGAACTTATCACCCAAACGGAATCATTCATAGACAACGGTTTTGAAGCAATTAAAATGAAAATCGGTCGACAAAATATCGTTGAAGATATAGAACGTATTGCCAAAATTCGTTCTATATTAGGCGAAGACAGAAAATTAATGGTAGATGCAAATATGAATTGGACTGTTGAGCAAGCTATAGAAGCAGCAAATCTTATGCAACCATATAACGTTTATTGGTTTGAAGAGCCTACAATCCCTGAAGATATCGAAGGACACATTAGAATCCAAAAAGAAGGAAAAATACCAATCGCAACTGGAGAGAATTTTCATAATATTTTTGAATTCCAACATTTCATTTCAGCAAACGCTGTCTCTTTCCCAGAACCTGACGTTGCTACTATCGGCGGAATAACTGCCTGGATGAAAGTAGCGAAAATGTCGGAAAATGCTAACCTTCCTATCACATCTCATGGAGTTCATGACCTACACGTACATCTTCTGGCGGCTGTACCAAATTCATCAATGATGGAAGTCCATGCATTCGGACTAGAAAGATATATCATTGAACCAATGCAAATAATTAATGGGTTTACTATAGCCCCAGACAGACCAGGACATGGTGTAGAATTTGATTTCAAAAAACTTAGTCCACTAAAAATCGACAATTTGTAAAACATCTTTCCCTTAAACTAATGTAAAATAGTAGGGTTGAACAAGGGCCGGTAGCTCAGTTTGGCAGAGCATCGGACTTTTAATCCGAGTGTCCTGGGTTCGAGTCCCAGCCGGCTCACACTTGTTCTTCAATACTTAAACCAATAATTTGAAAACAACAAAGTGTGTGGTGATTAATGTCAAAAAACGCATTAATGGTATGGGGAGGTTGGCCTGGTCATTCACCAAAACAATGTACCGAGTTATTTGCTCCTTGGCTAGAATCCCAGAATTACACCGTAACAATTTCTGATTCCTTAGACATTTATTTGGATACGAATCTATTAAACTCAATGGACTTGATCATACCAATATGGACTCAAGGAATACTCCCTGAAAAACACACCTCCAATTTACTTGAGGCTATAGCCAATGGAACGGGAATTGGAGGATGGCATGGATGTATGGGTGACTCATTTCGAGAAAATGTCAATTACCAATTCATGGTCGGGGGTCAATGGGTTGCACATCCAGGAGGAATCATCAAGTATAAAGTAAAAATACTATCTCCCTCAGACCCAATAACCCACGGATTGGATGATTTTGAAGTATTCAGCGAACAGTACTATATGCATGTTGATCCAACCAATGAAGTCTTAGCGACAACTTCTTTTTCAGGCGAGGAAAAAATTAGTAAAATTGCCCCTTATAACTCTCCTTGGATCCAAGGGTGCGAAATGCCTGTAATATGGAAACGTTACTGGGGAAAAGGAAAAGTGTTTTATTCTTCCATCGGGCATAAACCAGGTGATTTCGATATCCCTGAGGTTCTAGAAATTACAAAACGTGGACTACTATGGGCTACTAGGTGATAGGATTGGAATTGATGGAAAATACTAATCCGCTAACCGATAAAAAGAATTGTAGAAGCATTGGAATCATTGGGTGCGGACACATCAGCAATCAATATCTTGCAAACCTCTCACAAATTAACGATGTTCAAGTAGTCGCATGCTCAGACATTGACATTGAGAAAGCCAAAAACCAATCTCGAAAATACGGAATACCTAAAACTCTTTCTACAAAAGAAATCCTTTCCGACAATACAATTGACATTATCCTTAACCTAACTGTGCCGAACAGTCATTATGAAATTTCAATTGCTGCTTTGAAATCTGGCAAACATGTTTATAGTGAAAAACCACTCGCAATCAACAAAAAAGATGGCGAAGAAATTATACGGAAAGCCGCAGAATTTGGATTGGAAGTAGGATGTGCTCCAGACACATTTTTGGGCGGAGGAATTCAAACATGTCGCCAACTAATCGATACAGGTATAATCGGCAAGCCTATTGCTGCTACTGCCTTCATGACTAACCATGGCCATGAAAATTGGCACCCGTCTCCTGAATTTTATTATCAAAAAGGTGGTGGCCCAATGTTTGACATGGGTCCATATTACCTCACAGCACTAATTTATTTACTCGGACGAATATCCCGTGTTGCTGGTGCTACACAAAAATCATTCCCCTCAAGAACAATTACCAGCCAACCTGACAGAATAAGGCAAATAAAGGTTGAAGTGCCTACACATGTAACCTCCGTAATCAACTTTGAAAAAGATGCCATTGCATCAATAATAACCAGTTTCGACATTTGGGATGCAAATCTACCGAAAATTGAAATCTACGGAACTAAAGGGACTATTTCAGTGCCTGATCCTAATAAATTCGATGGTGAGGTATTTTTAAAAACTGAAAAAACACAATCATGGGAATCGATACCATTGGTTCATAATTCTACTGGTAGAGGTATCGGTCTATCAGAAATGATAACTGCCATAAACAATGATCAAACACCGCTTGCTAACGGAGAAATGGCATTCCATGTATTAGATGTAATGGAATCAATTCACAAATCTTCAGAAACAGGAAAACATGTGAACATTACATCGCCATATGCACAATCACCAACTTATTCACCAATTAAATGAAATTCAAAATTTTCGCTGCCTTATTAAATACGGTATAAGTTCTTAGTGTTTGCAGAAAACATTGCAACTTTCTCACCAGAAGAAAAATTTTGAATTATATCTAGGTACGAATCAACAACATCCTCATAAGAACTCCACAAACTATCAATTGGCCAATTAGTTGCAAAAATAACTCTACTGGGACCAAAAGAATCTATGCAATGTAATACATAGGGCCGAATTGAATCAATAGTCCAATGATTATCTCCCATGCCTAGTCCAGAAATTTTAATATATATATTTTCTGCTTTTGAAGCCGCTAAAATCCCTTGTCTCCAAAATTCAAAATATTCTTTCGAACGTTCCATTGGCAACCCTGCATGATCCAGTACTATTTGTATATTTGGAAATTCATTTGCAAGTGATACTACCTTAGTCATTTCATGCCATTCCGCAGCGATACTAGAAACCAGATCAAATTTTTCTAGTAAAGAAAACCCCTTTTTGAATGAAGGATCAAGCAAATAATCACCATTTGAAAAATCCCGCACACCTTTCATGTTCTCAAATGAACAATGCCTTTGTAGCACATCTTCTACATTTGAATGTTTGAGATCAGCATGAGCAACAATAGCATTTGGGAATCCTGTACGCTCGAAAGATTCTTGAAGCCATTCTGTCTCTTTGACTGGATCTTTTGAACCTATCGCAGCCTGAACGTGCACAGCCTGTATGACGTTAGAAGAACGTGTCTCTGCGATATAATCTTCAGCAAAGTAACTACGTTCAGCTAATTTTTGTATTTGTGGTCCCAAAACGGGATGAGGTACTCCAGGTTGCCAGTGAGCATAAAACAAATCAGGATGTTTCATGTCATAGTAATGAACATGTGCGTCGACAAATTCTATTTGTTGCATAAATCCTCACTTCAGGTAAATAAAATAAGACTTGAAAACAATCTATCCTGTATGGAAAACTTCTTCCAGTTTCAACATTGATTGATCAGGTAATCCTGAAAGATTTTCAAAATAGGGTTCCATGAATTTCTGCCATTTCGAATTTATTTCTTCTTTCGCCATTCCATCTAAGCAAGCTTGAAAATCTTCTGATGCCTCAACATAACCAAATAATGTCCCATCTTCTGTTGCAAAAATCGAATAATTTGACCAGCCACTTCTTCTAAGCGCCTCAAGCATTTCAGGCCAAACTGCCTGGTGATGTTTTTTGTATTCACTTAATTTTTCTTTTTTAACTTTTAAAATAAATCCTGTTCTTTCCATTAGACCCCCTATTTCAAAGAATGATTTTTACAGATTGATTTGAATGAGTAGATTTATATCCTGCTTCTAAAAATTCTATCGCCCTTGCTCCAACCCAACCAGGACATTTATTTTCACCTTCACCAGCAATTAAATCCACAAAAGATCTGGCAGGTAAAAACGATTTATAAACTTCATCTGGTTCCAGATCAGGAAAATCCTTAACTTCTCCATTTTTTAGGTGCATACTCAATTTGCCGTGAATAATATCTTGTCGAATAAATCCTTTGGAACCATAATAAATCAAAGTCTGATCTAATGTTTGTTCAGGAGTAGCACCTCCATGAGAACCTATTGTCCCAATAGCACCATTGTTTAAACGAAAACTAAAAGAATCAATTAAATCAACTTTCAAATCAGAATTATTCATAAATGCAAAAACTTCATCTCCTCGCAATTCTGTAACCCAAAATAGCATTCCCAGAGCATGAACAACTTGAAGAAACCCTTGCCCTCCACCAGAATTGATTGGATCAGAATAAGAATCGATTTCAGGTGCGGTAAGCCGAAATTCAAATGCATCAGAGTATTTTTGAGGATTCCCTCGTAAATACTCTTCTACCCAAGAGGTGTACAGAATAGAAATAAAATCGATCTCCCCAATCTCTCCAGACTGAACCAAACGTCTGGCTATTTGTGCATGCTCACTAAAATGATAAGTATATCCAACCATCAGATGTAACTTTCTAGAATCAGCTAATTGGACTAAATCCCATGCCTGTTTTGACTCTAAAGTCATGGGTTTTTCAACAAAAACATGTAACCCGGCTTCTAAAGCATCTCTGGCAATTTGGTAGTGATAGGAATGTTGTACAGCAATGATCACCCCATCCAATTTTTCAGTTGAAATCATTTCATTATAATCTTGATAAGCCCCATCAATTTCAAAGTGGTTGGCAGCTTTAGACAATTTTTGCGGTTTGAGTTCTGCAATAGCACAAAAATCTACTTTGTCATATGATTTTAAGCTAGGCATATGATGATCTGTAGACCACCATCCAGCACCAATGACACCAATCCTTGGTTTTGTCATAAAAATGAACTCCTTTGAGGATTTGTTACCTATTTTTATAATTTGGTTTGCGTTTTTCTAACCACGCTTGTCTTGATTCATTAGCGTCTTCAGAATTGTTCATTTTAGTAGTAAGCCCATTCCAAAGATACTGCCAACCAGTTGGAGGATGATCTATAGGCAAATCCAACGATCGAATCGCTACTTCCTTCGCGGTTTGTACACCGATAGGTGGATTCGCACATAATATTTCAGCATACTTTAAAGCTGTACTTTTCAGTTCTTCACGTTTAACTACTTGATTAACGTAACCAATCTGATGCATATATTGAGCAGGCATAAACTCTCCACTCATTAACATCCAAAGAGATACCTTGAATGGTATCTGCCTTGGCAATCTAAGAACCCCTGAGGGAGGGAATGAGCCTGCATTCTTTACTTCAGGCAAACCAAACAAGGCATCCTCAGAAGCAATAACTACATCACATTGCATAGTGACTTCCATACCTCCTCCAATAGCATACCCATGGACTGCAGCGATTATGGGCTTCCAAATCTCGGTAGGCAATGTTCCCATTGGACCTGGCCCTGTAGGATTCGCCTGATATCTATCAATTTCAAAAGGAAACTTTTTGCCAGGATTCTCAGATCTCCATCTCAAATCAGCCCCGGCACAAAACGCTCTGTCCCCAGATCCAGACAAGATGCACACCCATGCATCTTTATCATTCTGAAAATAGTTCAATGCATGCCATAATTCAACCTGTGTTGGGGGATTAATTGCATTCAAACGCTTTGGCCTATTTAAAGTGATGTTAACAATGTGAGAATCTTTTTCATATAAAATATTTTCGTAGTTCATTTTTCACCTCAAGTTTTACTTAAATTTTGTGTTTTGATATATCTCTTCTAGAAATTCATTCGTAAAGGCAGTTGTGTAATCAAAAGGACCATCTAAGGCTTTATGATACAAAAGCTGATCATAAAGTGTCTTCCATTGATTGTCTCCCATGGACCCCAATCCATATAATTCGGTAACCGGTCCGGCAGAATCACGAATTTCTGTAGCCAGCATGAATTTTTGATGTTCCCTGTTTGCATTTGGCGCATATTGCATCACAACTTCTAATGCTTCCTCAGGGTTATCAATTACATAATGCAATGATTTTATTGTTGCGGCAAGGAATCTCCTAGTAACATCTTTTTTCGAATCCACCGTGTCTTGGGTCGCAATATAAGTTAACCCCATTCCAGGAATGCCATAATCATCAGATGACCACTCAACTATTTCAAATCCCAGTTTCCGAAGTGTATTAGGTTCATTTGATTTGAAAACTGCAAGGACGTCGACTTTACCTTCAGTCAATACCCTAGGATCAAAACCTACTCGAACTTCATTAATTTGATTTCTATTTACCTGATTAGCATCTAGTATCGCTAAATAATTGGGGGGGACAGAAATTTTATAACCGAATGTTTTCCCCTCCCAATCCTTTGGGCTTTTTACATTTGATTCCTCCAATGCAACATAGGATTGTTGGCTTTTTTGACCAAACAATGCCAATGCTACAATCGGGATCTCCGGATCTGAATTAGCGCGACGTTTCAAAACTGATTCAGCAGCAGCTGTAGTGTAATCAACTTCTCCAACCATTAGCATCTGTAAATGTTCTCCTGTATTTGCATGCAAAATTTCAACATCCAAATTTTCATCTTTAAAAAACCCTTTTTCTTTTGCCATGTACGCGACCACAAATGGCAAATTCGCTTGGGGCTTATAACCTGCCATAAACACTATTTGGTCATCAGTGCTATCTGCAAAATTGTTGATGTTACTACAAGCTGAAATCAAAAATACAAAAACAAACTGCGCCAAAACCAGAGGGACAATTCTCAATTTAATTCACCTCCCCAAAAACCTACACAACTAATCATTAGTAGAGAGCTCCTTCCAAAAAATCAAATATTTCTCCAAAATTATAATGCAGGTGGTCAATCCAATCCCTATACATGCCAATACAATAACGGCAGCAAAAACTTTAGGCATATCCAAATTGTTATGCGCAACTACTATCACGGAACCTAAGCCGACATTTCCCGTGAACCATTCACCAACTATTGCACCAATTACTGATAAAGGAGCAGCGATCCTGAGCGCAGCAAAAATGTACGGCAGGGAACTTGGGACTCGTAACCGGCGGAACACTTTCCAATTTGAAGCTGCAACAGAATGAAACAAATCTAGTATCTCGTGATTCACTGATCGAAAACCAATAAGAGAATTAATCATGACCGGGAAAAAGGTAATCAGCGCGGCAATTAAAATTTTGGGAACCAATCCAAAACCAAACCAAATCACAAACAATGGAACTATTGCGACCAGTGGAGTTACTTTTACCAAAACTGCTAAAGGATAAATCGTACGATCCATTAAATTCGAATGAACCATAATACTAGCCAGCAAAAACGCAACGACAGATCCAATCATAAACCCAGAAACCGCCTCCAAAAGAGTAATAAATCCATGGTTTAAATAGTAGCCAATGCCAGAATCCACTTCATTTCCCCCAAAAAACAATTCTTTGAAAATCAACGATGGGGGAGGCAAAATATAGGAACGTACAGAAAAAATATAAACTAATATTTCCCAAATAATGACAAGCAGCGCCAAAGCTACCAAAGGATAAATCAAGTTGGAGAACTTCGAACAATAATCTCTTTCAAACAATCCAAATCTTAAACTGATTTTCTTCGAAATACCATTAAACATTTTTAAACTCTTGGAGTCAGCTCAATTTGTGAAATTAGTTGTAAGGATTCCCGCACTTTCAGGAAAACTGCATGGAATTCATCAGATAATTCAATGTCTCGGAAATTCGTTCTGCTTATCAAACCACTAAGATTCACATCAATCGACTCACTAATGCGACCAGGATTTGTCGCCATTACAAGTATTCTGTCTGACAACATTATTGCTTCTTGTATGCTATGAGTTACTAATAACGTTGTCGCTCCTGACAATTGCTGCATTTCATATAATTCTTCTCTCATTATCCCCCTAGTAATCTCATCTAACGAACTCAAAGGTTCATCCATAAATAAAACTGAAGGGTTCAAAATTAAGGCCCGTGCCAAAGAAACACGTTGTCTCATGCCTCCAGAAAGTTGATAAGGATAATACTTACTAAACTTTTCAAGCCCAATCATTCTTAATAAAGATTGTAATTTTGACTCAACCTTCGAATCGCTCTTCCCGGATTCGATTAATAATTTTATATTTTGTTCAACATTTAACCATGGAAGAAGCAAATGATCTTGGAAAATAATCCCCATCTGATTAGATTCCTGGATTTCATAGGGAGACAAGCCATGAACATTTATTGTCCCAAAAGTAGGCTCCAGAACTCCGGCAGCAATTTTCAATAAAGTGCTTTTCCCACAACCACTTGGCCCAATTATAGAAACTACTTGACCTAAGCCAACATTCACTGAAACATCTTTCAACGCAACAAATTCAGAATTATTCTTAGGGAAAAAGTGGGTAATCCCACACATTTCTATTCCAAGTTTTTGTTCCAATTCCAACTCTACATTTCATAGGGTTAAATCCACAACAATAATAGCATAGTAAATAAATGCTCTACTTATTCAATCACACTTTCATTTTATGTTCTCCATATGTTAACTTTCTTGCAGTTGACATGTTGTTAACGAGTTAGGGTACCCAAAATGTGGAATGCAATCCTAGATATAATTGATACTCCTGAAAGACGTCGCGTCCTTATAGGTGTTACTAGTGCTCAAATCCTAATTCAGATTTCCAGTCTTCCGATAGCATTATCAGTACCAAGTATCGCCAGACATTATGGAAGTAGTCTTACTGAGACAACTTGGATAGTTATCGCATATCTAATCACTTTAGGTGGATTTTCGATGACTATGGCAAGATTCGGAGATAGATTTGGTCATTCTAGAGTATTCGTCTCAGGGATAATTGTTACAACAATTGGAGCTGGCCTGATCACTCTTTCAACAGATCTTTGGCAGATTATAGCGATGCGAGCTTTAACGGGGATTGGTGCGGCAATGATTTTAGGTAATGCACACTCTATTCTAGCAGCAACTTTCAACAATGATGAAAGAGGTCGAGCTTTCGCAATACCTGTAATGGGGGCTAGGTTTGGAAGTTTAATAGGACTAGCCATTTTTGGGATTCTTCTCCAATTTCTTAGTTGGAAATGGGTATTCCTTTCATTTGTTCCGATAGGGCTTATAAGCCTTTTTCTTGCCTTCCCACTACTAAGCTTTAAAAACCTTTCTACTCCAATTACAAAAATCAGAGTAGATTTAGTGGGGGGTCTTTTACTAGCTTTAACTGTAGCCGTTCTACTTCTCTCGGGAAATCACTTACATACCGGAGAGGAATCATTTACCTCCTCAGATGCAATCAAATATCACTTACCAATGCATGCACTATTTATTATTTTGCTTGGGTTATTTATTTTTGCTGAAACCAGAATTCAAAATCCTTTAATTGACCTAAAACAATTCAAAAGAAAATACTTTTCGCTTGCCCTAATCGCAAATATGATATTCCATGGCTCCATGATGGCAACAATGACCCTTGTGCCTATACTTGTAGAGCAAGGTTTTGGAAGGTCTCCTCTTTGGGTAACTTTCGTTCTTTTCCCAAACCAATTACTTGGAATGTCAATACCCTTCATAGCTGGAACATTTTATGATAAATATCGATGGAAATTATTGCGCCCTGGTGCATTGATTCTTATTTCTACAGGGTTTTTATTATTAGGGTTAGTTTCGTTGTCAGTCCCATTCTGGGTAATGCCTCTACTACTGCTTCCTGTAGGTTTGGGTACTTCTGTGTTCAACACAATTAACAACGCAACGGTGATGAACGCAATTCCTTTGAAACACAGAGGTTTTGCATCTGGAATGCTAGAAACAACTAGGGAATCTGGGCACGGGCTCGGGGCTACAATATCTTCAGCAATGTTTGCAATATTACTCCCAGCAAGTGTTACTGTGATTTCTGCGATTGATAGACAGCCATTTATTCGGGAAGCATTCAAAGCCACAGTAATGATGGTTGTAATTACAATGTTAATCGCTGCAATCATTGCATTTTTACACAAAGATGTTGATGTAGATACGCCTTCGAATCAATTCGAAGCAAATTGATTTTCTAGATTATTGAAACTGGGTCAACGTCAACAACCCACCCCTGAGAGATATCTATCGTAGAAAAAAAATTTTGAAGTTCGGGGCCTTTTAAAACAATATTCCATCTGAATTTTCCCCGCATTCTAGATGGATAACCAGGAGTAGGCCCTAAAATCTCGATGTTTGAAAATCCCGCCTTATCTCTTTCAATCCTAATGGAATCTGCCACCCGGAATGATTCTTTCTCCGCTCGGGATCTGTTTGCATGTGAATAAGAAAGTCTAATAAGTTTTGAAAATGGAGGATTGGAATTTTTCCGTCTAAATTCTAATTCAGATGTATAAAATTGTTGATAGTTTTGATCCGATGCAGCATTAATCACATAGTTGTCAGGCTGAAACGTCTGAACAATTACTTCTCCTTTCTTTAAACCTCTTCCAGCCCTACCAGAAACTTGGTAAAGTAACTGGAAAGCACGCTCTGGCGCTTTAAAATCAGGAATGTTAAGTCCCAAATCAGCCAAAATTACTCCAACCAACGTTACCTCAGGAAAATGTAATCCTTTAGCTATCATCTGGGTACCTACCAAAACTTGTGAGTCGCTTTTTCGAAACTCATTCAGCAAATTGAAATAATCCTTGGTACGTCGGGTCACATCACTATCCCAACGCAACACTGAAATCCCTGGAAATAAATTCTTTACTTCTTGCTCAACATTTTGTGTCCCAGGCCCATAAAAATCCATTTTGTGTTTTAAGCAGTTCGGGCATTCGCTTTGCACATTACGCCTATATCCACAATAATGACAAATCAAGATCATCCCTTTTACAGATCTATGTGGTGTCAATGTAATATCACATCTTGCACATTCAACTGATGTGCCACAACTTTTGCATAAGGAATATGAAGCAGTACCACGGCGATTCAAAAACAATAAAACCTTTTCATTTGCATCCAACCGTCTTTGAATTCCCAAAATTAATTTCTCGCTGAAAATCGAATCATTCCCCAATCGCAATTCCTCTCGCATATCTACAACACTCACATCAGGAAAAGAGCCTTCAATCACCTTCAAATCAAGTCCATTAGGGATCGAAACAACACGTTTGGACAATTCCAACTTTTTGTATGATCCAATTTCTGCCAAATAATTTGTTTCAAGATCAGGGGATGCGCTACCTAAAATTAATGAGCATTTAAAAATCTCAGCCATTCGTTTGGCAACATTTCTCGTGTGATATCTGGGTTCGGAATCAATTTGTTTATATGTCCACTCATGTTCTTCATCAAGAATGATTAAACCCAAATTTTTCACTGGAGAAAATAAAGCACTTCTCGATCCAACTATCACCCGAGCTCTTCCATTTCGTATCTTCCACCATTGGTCAAATCGTTCTCCATCTGACAAACCACTATGTAGGAGAGCTACTTGACCAGGGAATCTACTGTTAAACCTCTCAATAGTTTGTTGAGTAAGGACTATTTCTGGAGCTAAAATAATTGCTGATTTTCCAACGCCTAAACAATCTTCAACTGATTTAAGATATATTTCAGTTTTCCCGCTTCCAGTTACACCATGTAACAAAATAGGTCGTAACGGTCGTTTATTATTCTCCAATTCATGTTTAATAGTTCGACGGATTTCTTCTTGCTCACTAGTTAGTTGCAGTTCTTTTGAATCAGAAACGTCAAGATTAGAAAGCGGGTCTCTTTCTACAATCTCATCAACTTTTTGCAACCATTGAAGTTTAAACAACGAGTTTACTGCTGAGTTCCCATGATCTTTTCTTAAAATGGACACTTTAACCGGGGCTTCGAAATCAACCAACCGAAACAAAATCTCCGCTCTTCGGGGGGCCTTAGCAAATTTCGCACTATCAGAAATCCAATCAATTATTTCAGTTTCGTAATCCGAATTCAGTCTTGCCATTTCGATCTTTTTAGTTCTAACTGAAGCTCGACTATCGACCATTACCAATTTAATGGCACTCTTAGTTTCAAGATTTTTAACCGCTTCTCTAGAACCTGATCCAAATAATTCGTACAATCGATCAGAGTTTAATCGCTTTTTATCAATTAAGAAATCTAGAATCTGTTTTTCTAAATCACTAAGCCTTTGCAACTCCTGGATCGGCAATGCTTGAACAAAACGAATCTCCACTTTGTGATTTGCACGAATACCAACAGGAAACATCAATGCAGCAGACTCGAATATGGAAGCTTTGTAATAATTTGAGAGCCATTTCACTAACTCAATTCTAGGAGGATCAAGTATAGGTTCTTCGAAAACTATTGAATCTATCAAGCGTGTATGTGAAACCTCTGAAACTTCAGAAAAACCCATAATCAACCCTTGTAAAAACCTTTTGCCAAAAGGGACTACAACAAGATGGCCTATCTTGAGATCAAAATCTTCTGGTACAGAGTATATAAAAGTGCGGTCTCGCCAAGCCTGGAAATCCACAGCAACGTGTGCAAACATGAAATGTGCCTCACAAGTCAAAGGACATTCAATTGCGAAAAGTAATCAGTCTACCTGCGTTCTTTGATTCTAGCCGATCTGCCAGAAAGTCCTCTGATGTAATAAATCCTCGAGCGTCGAACTTTTCCACGTTTTACAACCGACACACTATCGATCATTGGAGATCTTCTAAGAAAGGTTCTTTCTACACCAACTTCAAAACTCACACGACGAACAGTAAATGAACCATCCGAGTCACCTTTGCGGTTACGAATCACCACACCCTGGAAATCCTGAATTCTCTCTCGCTCGCCTTCACGAACCTTGATTCCCACTCGAACAGTATCACCTGTCCTAAACTCTTCTATTTTGCTATTGTCTTCGACCGTGACAAAGTCTCGTGCTTCCATCTTCATTCCTTAAGTGAGTTCGGTCTTCGATAGTATCACAAATCTATTATTCAAGGAACATTTTTTGCAATGTTGACTAAAAACGCAATTCAACAGTAGGATTGCAAAAAACCGGTTCCGATCTCTATCCATCAATTTTAAACAACTAAAATGTTATTAGGCTAATTATGTGGGAAATTACTGAAGAATCTTTAGAAGCGATTGCTCTCGGTACCGGAATTCTCGGAACTGGAGGGGGGTTCAATCCATACATAGGTTTGTTACGTGCTCGTGAAGTGATTAGAAAATATGGGCCCGTAAAAGTTCTCCTTCCAGAAGAGTTGACCGATAACGACAAGATTGTCTGTGTAGGTGGAATTGGAGCCCCAACTGTTGATATAGAAAAAATTAGAGGTACTGACTCCTATACAGCATTAAGGGCAATGGAAAAACAAACGAATACAAAAGCTACTGCATTAATTGCTGGAGAAATCGGCGGTGGGAATTCGATGGAGCCAATTATAGCCGGTGCTATAGCGAACTTGCCAATTGTTGATGCGGATGGAATGGGTAGGGCATTCCCCGAACTACAAATGATTACATTCTTCATGTTTGGAGTTAGTCATAACCCCACAATTATTTGTGATGAAAAAGGAAATGTTTCAGTATTTCCCAATGCAATTAGTCCAACATGGATGGAAAGAATGAGTCGAGCTGTATGTGTGCAAATGGGTTCAATTGCAACATGGGCATTCGCTCCAATGACTTCCATAGAAGTTCAACATACTGCCATTCCATACACAATGACATTGGCAAAAGACTTAGGCGAATCTATTCTGAAGTCTCAAACCAATAAAACCGATCCGATCAGTGCAATATTCAAAACTATCCCTGGAGTAATACTGTTCCAAGGCAAAATAATAGATGTAGAACGACGAATTATTGGAGGTTTCACTAGAGGGAATCTTTCAATTGAAGGGATGAATTCTTTCTTTGGACAAACTATGGAGATCGAATTCCAAAATGAAAACCTGATCGCAAAAATCTCTGGCAACACAGTATGTACTGTCCCAGATCTAATATGTATTGTCGACACAGAGCGTGGCGAACCAATAACTACTGAATTACTAAGATACGGATTTCGAGTTTCCGTCTTGGGTATACCAGCGCCAGAGCTTTTAACCCGACCAGAAGCTCTTAAAGTAATCGGACCAAAAGCATTTGGCTATGAACATGACTTCATACCACTTAAAATACACACATAAAATCTAAGGTTGAGGGGAAAATGCGCATAGGAATCGACGTCGGGGGAACAAATACTGATGCAGTTTTGATGGACGGTACAAATCTCATTGCACAAATGAAAAGTCCGACAACTTCTGATATCACTTCCGGAATTTTAACTTCCATTGAATCAGTAATCAAAGATGGCCCAAAAGAAACAATTAATAGACTCCAAGCCATAATGTTAGGCACTACCCACTTCACTAATGCGTTGTTAGAAAAACGCGGGTTAGCTCCTACTGGAGTATTAAGACTTTGTCTTCCCGCAACAACATTGTTACCTCCATTAATTGATTGGCCAAAAGATTTAAAAACAGCAATTGGAGGATTTCACTTTTTAGTTCCAGGCGGACACGAATTCGATGGACGAGAAATAGCATCAATTGATCGAAAGGCTATTTTAGAATCTGTCGATGAAATGAAGAAAACTGGAATTGAAGCCCTGACTATAAGCGGAGTTTTTTCTCCAGTAAGTAACTCTCATGAAAAAGCTGCTCAAGAAATAATTAAAGAAGCCTTGCCAGAAATAGACATTACCTTATCATCAGAAATCGGAAGAATAGGTATCCTTGAGCGTGAAAATGCTGGTGCATTGAACGCTAGCTTAAGTAAGAATGCTCAACTAACAATTTCTGGGATTAAAAAAGCATTGCTGTCTCAAGGTATTAATGCCCCATTGTTCCTCAGTCAAAACGACGGAACGCTAATGGATGCGGAGTTCGCAACACGTTATCCTGTTTTTACTATCGCATCAGGACCTACAAACAGTATGAGAGGAGCTGCTTTTTTATCTAATACTTCAAACGGAATAGTAGTCGACATTGGAGGAACTTCAACCGACGTCGGAGCATTAATCAATGGTTTCCCAAGAGAAGCCTCTATTGCCGTGGAAGTAGGTGGAGCCAGAACTAATTTTAGAATGCCTGATGTAATATCAATAGCCATCGGGGGAGGAAGCATCATCAAAACAGACCCCATTGAAATAGGACCCAAAAGTGTCGGTTTTAAATTACTAGAAAAGGCTCTAGTTTTTGGTGGCGACATTCCTACATCCACCGATTATATTGTGGCAAGCAAAATGACAAAATTAGGTAATCCCGATCACGTTAAAAACCTAGATCCAAAAACAGTAAAACAAGTTACAAATTTGATTAAAAAACGCATAGAAACTACCGTCGACCAAATTAAACTGAATGCCGAACCGGTACCAGTAATCCTTGTCGGTGGGGGCAGTATTCTATTAAGTGACAAATTAGATGGGGCATCTTCAGTTATTCGACCAAAAAATGGTGATATTGCCAATGCAATAGGAGCTGCGATAGCTCAAGTTGGTGGTCAGGTCGAAAATGTTTACTCACTGGATAAACTTACACGGCAAGAAGCTATGAGTATGGCTCAAAATGAAGCCATAAACAAAGCCATTTCTGCTGGCGGCGATCCAAAAACAGTGGAAATAGTCGAGGTTGAAGAAATACCTTTAACGTATCTTCCAAGCAATGCTGTCAGAATTCGCACTAAAGCTGTTGGAAATCTATTGGGGATCTCTTCATAGATGTCATCGCGCAGGCCAAAACGCATTTTTTATGGCTGGATTATCGTTGCATCAATGGCTTTAATAAATTTTGCCGGGATGGCAACCGGCAATCTAAACTTCGGATTATTTATTCCTCTTATGGAATCAGATCTTAACATCGGCAGAACAACATTCGGATGGATGGATACCGCAAGAAGATTTACTGGAGGAGCGGCGAGTTATTTTGTTGGGAAAATCATCGATAAACGTGGCCCTAGATTATATATCGTCGTCGCCGCAGTTATTATTGGTTTTTCAATGGTACTCATTGGTTTTTCTCAAAAATCTTGGCATCTGATAGTACTTTTCGGAATTATTGGGCTTTCAGGACTGGCTGCCCCTGGAGGGCTAGTTACATCAGTCCCTGTTGCAAAATGGTTTTTCAAAAAACGTGGCATAGCAATAGCTTTAGCATCTGTAGGTTTGGGACTAGGTGGAATAGTAATGCTACCTGCAACCCAAATATTGATTGAAAATCTTGGATGGAGAAACACTTGGATTATACTTGCTATCGTTTTCATGGTGATTAGCATTCCAATCTCCGCCATCTTTCTGAGACGTCGACCAGAGGATTTGGGACTTAAAATTGATGGTGACTCCGCCAAGGAACAAATACAAGACAACTTAATAGTTCATCCAACAAAAAATGATGAAAATTTCCTCGACGAAATTTCTTGGACCCTCAAAGATGCACTCCATACAAAAACTTTTTGGATGCTCACAATGATATTTGCCCTAGTTGGCCTAGCACAAGGTGGCGCAGGAGTTCACAGGATTCCATTTTGGATAGATAGTGGGTATGACGGAAGAACTGTTGCTTTTGCATTTTCCCTAGATGCGGCGGGAGCTGCATTCATGGCTATATTGTCAGGATGGATTGCTGACAAATTACCAATAAGATACATCGCAACTGCTTCGTATAGTGGCTTCATCTTGGCATTGTTACTTATGCTACTAACATCAAATACATCTGGCAGTCCCATTTGGTTAGTGTTTGCATCGAGCGGAATTTTTGGGCTTTCTGTTGGAGCAAACATGATTGTTACAGGATATATATTTGCAGCTTATTTTGGGAGAGACTTCCTAGGTGCTATCCGAGGAATCACAATGCCAGTATTATTAGTGAGTGCGGGAATCGGCCCCCCTATCGTTGGCTACATGTTCGAGACTACCGGAAGCTACCAAATCGCTTGGTGGATAATGATAGTACTATATGGAATGGCTGCATCGTTGGTAATAACAGTTCGCGCGCCCAAAAAGACGGACATATGAAAACAAATCCTGTTACAAATTTGAGTTTAACAAAAGTAAGTAATAGCCCCATTTGTAGGTTGACATGCAAATTTATATCAAGTAAACTTTCTACTTGCGCCTAGAGCGTAAAGCTTGCTTTATTATCCCAAGCAATTTAACAGGAATGACCTATGCCTACAGTTAATCAATTGGTTAGAAAACCTAGAAGAAGGCGAATTAAGAAATTCAAGTCGCCCGCTTTGAGATATTCATACAATTCTTTGAAGAATCGTATGAGCATCGACTCAGGTTCCCCTCAACGCAGAGGAGTCTGTGTACAAGTCAGGACTCAAACTCCCAAGAAGCCGAATTCTGCATTAAGAAAAGTAGCAAGGGTAAGATTAACTAATGGTATGGAAGTAACCGCGTACATCCCTGGCGAGGGACATAACTTACAGGAACACTCCTTAGTACTCATAAGAGGCGGAAAAGTAAGAGATCTCCCTGGTGTTCGATATCACGTCATTCGTGGCGCGCTTGACGCTGCAGGTGTATCTGGAAGAAAAAAAAGCCGTAGCAAGTACGGTTCAAAAAAATCTTAGGATCTAATCATGGCTAGAAGAAGAAGAGCAGAAATAAGACCCGTAAAAGCCGACCCGAGATACGGTAGCGAAGATTTAAGTCGCTTCATCAATCGGGTAATGCTAAGCGGGAAAAAAACCACTGCACAAAGAATTGTGTATGGCGCATTAGATTTAGCTGAACAAGAAATGAATCGTCCAGGGCTTGAAGTATTCCTTATGGCTGTAAGAAATGCTACTCCCCAGTTGGAGGTAAAGTCTAGACGAGTTGGAGGAGCAACATACCAAGTTCCTACAGAAGTTATCCCGTCAAGGAAATCTGCTTTAGCAATGAGGTGGATTATCACTGCCGCAAGAGGACGAACTGGTTCGGCAATGAAAGAATTGCTAGCCCAAGAATTAATTGAAGCGGCTCGCGATCAAGGCGCGGCAGTCAGAAGAAAAGAAGAATTACATCGAATGGCGGAGGCGAATAGAGCATTCGCACACTACAAATGGTAACACCGGCAACATCAAACTCTCCTAAATTTAAAACGTCTTCTAACATTTCTCAAGAAAATGTTAGAAATATTGGCTTTATCGCACATATCGATGCAGGTAAAACCACTGTCACTGAACGTGTGCTGTTTTTCTGTGGAATAACCCATAAGGTTGGTGGTGTAGACGACGGTACAACTGTCACTGATTGGATGGACCAGGAACGTGAAAGAGGAATCACTATCACATCCGCCGCTACTGCAGCAGATTGGAAGTCTTACTCGATTAACATCATTGACACCCCGGGACACGTTGATTTCACTGCCGAAGTTGAGCGGAGTTTGCGAGTTCTAGATGGTGGTGTGGTTGTATTTGATGCTGTTGCAGGAGTTCAACCGCAATCTGAAACAGTCTGGAGACAAGCTGATAAATATGATGTTCCTCGTATATGTTTTGTAAATAAAATGGATCGAGTTGGAGCATCTTTTGAGCGTACCATTAATAGTATAATCAATAGGCTTTCAGCCAATCCTGTCCCTGTCCAGATTCCTATCGGGGTAGAAGCCAACTTCTCAGGAGTAATTGATTTAGTTGATCAAAAAGCAATTTTCTTCCCTGAAGAAATTACCGATGATATTAAAGTTGAGAAAATTCCTACAGAAATGATGGAGGAGTTCACTCAATACAGGGAAAAATTAATTGAAAAGGTATCAGAAGTTAATGACGATTTATTAGCGAAATATCTTGATGGTGAGACTATTTCCAATGACGACTTAAAATCTGCAATTCGGGTCGCAACAATTACCAATCAAATCGTGCCCGTACTTTGCGGAACAGCACTAAAACACAAAGGCATTCCCCCTCTCCTTGATGCAATAGGAGATTATTTACCTTCTCCCAAAGACATTGCTGCCATTAGCGGAAAAGCTTATAAAGAAGATGTCGAAATAACCCGTGAATCCAGTAGTGATGCTGCATTCTCTGCGTTAGCATTTAAATCCGTTCCAGATCCTTTCATTGGTAGACTTGTCTACCTTAGGGTATATTCTGGATCGATTGAATCTGGATCAAGTGTATTTAATTCTACTCAAGGAATTCGCGAAAGACTGGGACGAGTAGTGAAAATGCATGCAAATGACCGCGAAGACATCCAAACTATTCGTGCGGGTGACATTGTAGCTGCGATTGGGCTGAAAAATACTACAACCGGGGACACGATATGCGACCAAAACAACCCTATAGTTCTTGAGCAAATCAGCTTCCCTGAACCTGTGATCTCTATGGCAATCGAAGCCAAAACACGCAGTGACCAAGACAAACTAGGTGATGCGTTATATAAAATGGCCGATGAAGATCCCACCTTCAAAGTTTCGTTTGACCAAGAATCTGCTCAAACTGTTATGTCGGGAATGGGTGAATTACACTTAGAAATAGCAGTTGATAGAATGCGTCGAGAATATGGCGTAGATTCAAACGTCGGAAAACCAAAAGTTGCATACCGAGAAGCTCTCAAAGCATTGACAAAAGCCGAAGCTAGATTTGTCAGACAATCTGGTGGTCATGGGCAATATGGCCATGTAATATTAGAACTCGAGCCACTTGATAGAGGAACAGGAATCGAATTCGAAAGCAAAGTCGTCGGAGGAAATATCCCAATTGAATACATACCCTCAGTTGAGCATGGGGTGCGTGAAGCATTGAAAACTGGACCCATTTCTGGGCATCCTGTTTTAGATGTTAAAATCACTCTTCTGGACGGCAGTTACCATGATGTTGACTCATCCAAGGTCGCATTTGAAATCGCCGGATCAATGGCTGCCAAATCAGCAATGTCCCGTGGCAAAATGGCGCTGCTGGAACCTGTCATGTCTCTGGAGGTTATAACTCCTGAGGAATTCATTGGTGACGTCCTTTCAGACCTTGGTAGACGCCGAGCTCAAATTAGCGGACTTGAGGGCGAAAATGACACACAAGTCGTCACAGCAACTATCCCGCTCGGAGAAAGCTTTGGATATGCCAGCACTCTAAGATCCCTAACTCAAGGTAGGGCTTCTTACACGATTGAATTCCATCAATATGAAGAAACATCTGCATCAATAATCGAAAAGAATGAATAGGGAAATTTTTTAAGATGGTAACTCAAAATCGACTAAGAATTATTCTAAAAGCGTTCGAACATCGAATTCTTGATCAGTCTGCAACTCAAATTGTTGAAGCCGCTGAGCGTACTGGAGCTAGAGTTTCTGGACCTATCCCTCTCCCAACAACCATTAAAAGGTTTTGTGTGATTCGAGGACCCCACGTCCACAAAAAAGGAATGGAGCACTTCGAAATCCGAACCCACAATCGTCTGATTTACATAGACAACCCCGAAGCAAGGACCATTGATTCTCTTACGAAATTAAATGTCCCTGCTGGGGTAGATGTCACTATTAAAACTTAAACTGAGATCTTCAAATGCCAATTACACAAATTCTAGGGAAAAAAATTGGGACTACACAAGTCTTCCGTGAAGACGGATCTGCCGATTGTGTCACTGCAATTGAGGTCTCTCCGTGTACAGTTACCCAAATAAAATCAGCTGCCATTGATGGTTATGAAAGTGTTCAATTAGGAATTGGAACTACTAAGAAATCTACAAAACCAAAAATTGGTCACACCAAGAAATCTTCCAATGAATTATTCAGATATCTTCGCGAAGTCCGATCCAAGGGTACAGACGACCTAACTCTTGGCGATAAATTTGATGCTTCTATCTTTGAAGCAGGTGAACGTCTAGACGTCACCGGAATTACTAAAGGACGAGGATTTCAAGGCACTGTCAAAAGACACAATTTCAAAGGTGGTCCCAAAACACATGGTCAATCTGATCGCCATAGAGCTCCCGGGTCAATTGGCGCAGGCACGTCTCCAGGCAAAGTTCTTAAGGGGAAAAAAATGGCGGGTCATATGGGAAATGTAAAGGTAACCGTCAGAAACCTTGAAGTGGTTTCAGTCGATGCTGAAAGAAATGCGGTACTTGTCAAAGGTGCTGTTCCTGGTTCACGGCAGGGTTTACTTTTGCTGTCAAAGAGAGGTAAGTAATTAATGGAACTAACTCTCAAAAATATTAATGGTGAGAATCTGGGTAGTGTTGAAGTGAAAGATGACATTTTCAATGTTGACATGAACCAAGCCTTGCTCCACCAGGTGATTGTGGCACAACTTGCAAATAAACGACAAGGTACGGCCAAAGTGAAAACACGTTCGGAAGTTTCGGGAGGTGGTGCGAAACCGAGGCCTCAAAAACATACAGGAAGATCTAGACAAGGATCAATCCGTTCTCCATTATGGAGAAAAGGGGGAGTAACTTTTGGTCCTTCACCAAGGGATTATTCTCAACGAACTCCCAAGCGCGTTAAAAGGCAAGCCCTGAAGATAGTTTTGTCAGACAAAGCACGCGAAAACCGCATCACGATATTAGATAAAATAGGGATTGAAAACCCTAAAACTAAATCAATGTTAAATTTGCTCAAAACCTTAGATGTTGAACCTTCTACTCTAATGGTATTGGATGGTGAAGAAAAAACTCTATATAAGACTGTTAATAACATACCAAAGGTTAGATGTTTACCATCTTCTGCCTTAAATCCTTTAGACTTATTAAACGCTCGATCGATAGTAGCAACTTTGGATTCAATCCGAAATATTGAGAGTTTATGGGGCGGAAATTTTCAGAGGTTCAAAAATCCAGACAACTCTATTGCAGAAACACAGGGTAACTAATAATGGATCATAATTCTTATAACATCCTGCGAAAACCTGTGGTAACAGAAAAAAGCACACGAATAATGGAATCTTCGAACAGGTATACATTTGAAGTCTTACCTTCTGCCACCAAATTGCAAGTCAAAAAAGCTGTAGAACAAGCCTTCGGAGTGAATGTAGTTCATGTGAACACTATGAATATTCGTGGGAAGCGTAAAAGATTCGGTCCAAGATTTTCGATCAAGCCTTCTCGTAAAAAGGCTATCGTCACTATCGCTGACGGCCAAAGCATAACCATATTTGAGGGGGTTTAGGTAAATGCCACTTAAGATAAGAAAACCTTTAACTCCTGGCCAAAGAGGTATGGTCCAGCAGACAACTGAAGATATTACTACTTCAAAACCTAAAAAATCTCTGCTAAAACCATTAAAGAAACGTGGTGGAAGAAGTCGAAATGGAAGACTAACCGTACGCCATCGTGGAGGTGGTCATAAGAGAAGATTACGTGAAATAGATTTCAAACGAAATAAGTTTGATGTTCCTGGCACAGTTCACTCTATAGAATATGACCCCAATCGCTCTGCCAGAATTGCATTAATAAAATATCGGGATGGGGATTGGAGATACATTCTAGCCCCTAATGGATTAAAGGTAGGCAATATCATTCAGGCAGGTGAAAATGCTGAAGTTAAGGTTGGTAATTCACTACCATTAAAATCGATACCCGTTGGAACCACGGTACACAACATTGAACTATACCCCGGGAAAGGTGCTCAAATCGTTCGAAGTGCTGGAACTTCAGCACAGGTAATGGCACGAGATGAAAAATACACTCTCATAAATTTACCTTCAGGCGAAACGAGACAAGTGCTGACAACAAATATGGCTACAATTGGTCAAGTCAGTGCTATTGACCATAAGAATACAAAACTAGGAAAAGCTGGTCGCAAAAGACATCTAGGAAGACGACCTGAAGTTCGCGGAAGTGTTATGTCTCCCCGAGACCATCCACATGGCGGTGGAGAAGGACGTTCTGGTATAGGAATGCCAGGCCCTAAAACCCCTTGGGGTAAACCCGCTTTGGGTTATAGAACCAGACGCAAAAAATCTAGTGATCGATTAATAGTCAGAAGAAGGTATCAAAGGTAAATTATGTCCAGATCAATTAAAAAAGGCCCATATGTTGACGAAAAACTTGCACGTAAAATCACGGCTGCTCAATCCAACCGATCACAACAAGTAATCAGAACCTGGGCTAGAGCTTCAACTATCATGCCAGAAATGTTAGGTCTCACCATAGCAGTTCATGATGGACGTCGACATGTTCCGCTTTTTATAACTGAAAACATGGTTGGGCACAAATTGGGAGAATTCGCCCCTACTAGAACATTCCGAGGACATAGTTCTCGATCTGAAAGGATTACTAGCGCAAGCTAATTACGGAGAACTATTATGCCAATTCGAGCTTTATCAAAAAATACAGGGATCCCAACTACTAAAATTAAACCATATGTAGACCTAGTCCGTGGTAAAAAAGTTGAAGATGCACTAAAAGAATTAAGTGCTATGCCTTCCCCTGCTGCTGCAAGGGTTGCTAAGGTAATTAGATCTGCCGCATCCAACGCAGAGAATGAACTCATGTCAAGAATTTCAGATCTTAAGATCATTGAAGCATACGCTAACGAAGGTCCTACCTTAAAAAGATTTCGAGCTAGGGCTAGAGGGCGTGCATTTAGAATCTTAAAAAGAAGCAGTCATGTGACGGTTGTGGTCGATGACACCGAAGCAAGGGAGGCGCAAGTTGGGACATAAAACTCATGCAACCGGATTCCGAATAGGAATAGTCAAAGATTGGCAATCAAAATGGTTTGCTGTAAAACACGCGGATTACCGGGCTATGATTATAGAAGACAGCAAGATCCGTGACTCAATATTGTCACGATACTCAGATGCAGGTATCTCTAGAGTAGAGATCGAGAGAAACCGTGATGACCTAACTATCACAATTCATACGGCTCGCCCTGGAATCGTCATTGGAAGAGGCGGACAAAGAGTTGAAGAATTAAGACGTGAACTTGTTGAACTAACGAGTCGCAGAGCTGTTCGACTAAACGTACAAGAAATCAGACAGCCTGAATTAGATGCTTATCTAGTCGGAAGAAATGTAGCCGATCAATTAGAAAGAAGAATTGCATTCAGACGAGCGATTAAGCAAGCTGCAGGTCGCACTATCCAGGCCGGCGCAAAAGGTATAAAAATTATTGCATCTGGCAGATTAGCTGGTGCGGAAATTGCTAGGGCTGAAAAAGTATTAGAAGGAAGAGTTCCTTTGCATACTCTCAGAGCAGATATTGATTATTCACTTGTCGAAGCAAAAACAGACTATGGCACTATTGGTGTCAAAGTATGGATTTATAAAGGGGACATTCTACAAACTTCGATTTTGGAAGAGGAAGAGGAAAATATTCAACCAATTGAAGTTGTCTTAAGTGGGGACCAATCCACAAATCAATCGGACTCCACAAAAGAAGTATCTTCACCTGAATCAGTAGATACTGGGAAGGGATCTCAGAACAATGCTTCAACCTAAAAGAGTAAAATACCGCAACCATCACCGCGGTAGGCGTAAAGGATTAGCAGTAGCTGGAAGCACGCTAAATTTTGGCGAATTTGGACTAAAAGCAACCGGTCCTGCATGGGTGACATCACGCCAAATAGAAGCCGCCCGTAGAGCCATGACTAGATACACTCGTAGGGGTGGAAGGATATGGATCCGAATTTTCCCCGACAAAAGCGTTACCGCCAGAGCCGCAGAAACCCGAATGGGAAAAGGGAAAGGGGCTGTTGACCATTGGGTAGCAGTCGTTAAACCAGGAAGAATAATGTTTGAATTAGCTGGAATTCCAGAAGAGACAGCCAAAAGAGCTCTAACGTTAGCTTCATCTAAAATGCCAATGCCCACTAAAATAGTCTCCCGGCACACAATACAGGAATAATAATCATGGCAGAAATAGACGATTTAAGATCACTAAATAACGAAGATTTGTCGAACGAAAGTCAAGAAGCCTATCAGGCAGCTATGAATCTGCGTTTTAGGGCCGCTACCCTCCAACTTTCTGACGTGACCGAAATCACACGAATTAAAAAACGAATAGCAAGAATAAAGACAATCCAAAGACAACGAACACTAGATGAGAACAATAATGATTAACGTAAATCGGAAAGTAAGAATTGGAAAAATCACTAGCGACAAGATGGATAAATCAGTCGTGGTAATGGTGGAGTGGAAACGAAGACATCCTTTGTACAAAAAATTAGTTAAACAAAGAACTAAATTCGTCGCACATGACCATAACAACTCTGGAAGAACCGGTGATGTTGTGCGAATCGTCGAAACACGACCACTATCTAAAACCAAAAATTGGAGACTAGAAGAAATTTTAGAACGTTATGAAGGTTTTGAAACTTCAAAACCGTCATCCGACTAACCACCCAATTACAGGACATCAATATGATTCAACAATACACTAGACTAAGAGTAGCAGATAATTCCGGTGCGAAAATCATCAGCTGCATTGGCATTCCAGGTGGAACTGGAAGAACTTATGCAGGTCTTGGTGATGTAATTGTAGCCAGTGTAAAAGAGGCTGTCCCTGCAGCTCAAGTTAAAAAAGGACAAGTAGTCAAAGCGGTAATAGTACGTACCGCCAAATCATATCGTAGGACTGATGGATCACACATAAAATTTGACGATAATGCAGCAGTCCTAATTAGTGATGAGCAACTTCCTAGAGGGACTAGAATCTTTGGGCCTATAGCGCGTGAGTTACGAGAGAAGAATTTTATGCGAATAGTCTCCCTAGCTCCGGAGGTGCTCTAATGAGAATCCAAAAGAATGATACAGTTCTAATTTCAAAAGGCCGCGACCGGGGTAAAAGAGGAACTGTAATAAAAGTGATTTCAAAATCTCAAAAGCTTCTTGTGGAGGGCACGAATCTTTCCAAAAAACATGCACGAGCTACTGGAGGTACAAGACAAGCTGGAATTATTGATAAAGAAATGCCTATTTCTATATCTAACGTTGTACATATTTGTCCCAAGTGCGATTCTCCAGCAAAAGTTAAATTCCAAAAACAGCCAGATGGTTCTAAGTCACGCATCTGCAAAAAATGTGAGGCCGTCATCGAATGACTCAAAAAAATACAAATACCACCAAAACTACTGCTAAGAAGCCTACTCGCAAAAAAAATGTTGCTAATTCTAAGTGGACTCCAACCGCACGACCTCTTCCAAGGGTGCAATCACAGTTACTAGAAGAAGTAGGCCCTTTAATGATGGAAGAATTCAATTATTCTAGCGTGATGGAATTCCCAAGACTTGATAAAATTGTTGTCAATGTCGGACTGGGAGAAGCTTTAACTAACTCTCGAGCAGTTGAAAATACCATCCGAGATATTGCATTAATTACAGGTCAAAATCCTGTCTCTACAAAAGCTAAAAAGTCTATCGCTGGATTTAAAATCCGCGAAGGAATGACGATTGGCGTTAAAGTCACTTTGCGAAGACGAAGGATGTACGAATTTTTTGATCGATTGATTAGTTCTTCTCTCCCTAGGATACGAGATTTCAGAGGTTTGTCTAGAAACTCCTTTGATGGTAGAGGCAACTATTCTCTAGGAATTACAGAACACGCCATTTTCCCTGAAATAGATTACAACTCCATTGACAGAATGCGCGGGATGCAAATTGTCATTGGTACTACCGCAAATACTGACCAAGAAGGACTGAGACTTCTAGAGCTTTTGGGTATGCCTTTTATAAGAATCAACGATGGACAGAATAATTAAATTTTAAGAAAGGTTTGGTGAAAACACTTGGCTAAAAAATCGAAAATTGCCCGTTGGAAAAGACCTCAGCGGTTTGGTGTTCGTGAATATAATCGATGTGATCGATGTGGTCGACCACGTGCTTACATCAGACATTTTGGTTTATGCCGAATTTGCTTTAGAGAATTAGCATTATTGGGTATGTTGCCTGGTGTTAGGAAAGCAAGTTGGTAGAGAACGGAGTTATTAAATGACAGTAACTGATCCTATAGCAGACATGCTAACAAGAATACGGAACGCGATTTCCGTACGACATGATTCAGTTCAAATCCCTGCAAGCAATGTCAAAACTGAGATTGCGGGTATTTTAAAATCTGAAGGATTTATAGAAAATTTTAATATTATAACTTCTAAAAGCCCTCAACCCATGATTAGAGTTTGGCTTGATTACTCCCAACAAGAGCCTGCAATTCAAGGATTAAAAAGAGTAAGTAAGCCCGGCTTAAGAGTCTATACCTCCAAAAACGAAATGCCTCGTCCATATGGTGGACTAGGAATTTCTATAATTTCTACTTCGCAAGGAATTATGACAGGTAAAGATGCATGGAAAAAAGGAATAGGTGGAGAAGTACTATGCTATATCTGGTAGGAAGACAATGTCACGAATAGGTAACAAACCAATAGAAATATTATCTGGAGTTGAAGTTGCTATCTCCGGAAGTTCGGTAAGTGTTAAAGGCCCTTTAGGATCTTTGAACCAGGATTTCCATCCCGAAATTTTAATTTCAGTTGATGATGGATTCATTAAAATTTCCCGACCTTCGGATGAACGCCACCATAGATCTCTACACGGGCTAACTCGAAGCCTCATAGCCAATATGGTCGAAGGTGTTAGCAAAGGATTCACAAAATCTCTTGAAATAGTTGGAGTAGGCTACCGTGCACAACAAAATGGTGCAGGAGTAACATTAAATGTAATGTATAGCCACCCCATAAACATCGATCCTTTGCCTGGGGTAACCATTGAGGTTGAAGGCAACAATCTTGTTCACGTAAAGGGTAGTAACAAACAAGCAGTAGGCGAAATCGCCGCCCAAATCAGAAAAACACGTCCTCCGAATGTTTACACCGGAAAAGGTGTTAGATATCAAGGAGAGCAGGTTAGGCGCAAGCCTGGAAAATCTGCCCGAAGGGAAGCTTAATGAGCAGTATAAACAATAAATCGAATTCTGGCCGTAGAAAAATGCGCCATTTACGCGTGAGGAAGAAAGTCAATGGTTCTACTACACGTCCGAGATTGGCAGTTTTCAGAAGTCTGCGTCATATATACGCACAAATAATTGATGACTTTAATGGAGCGACTATCACATCTGCCTCGAGCCAAGAAGCGGGTCTTTCGATTGACGAATCTACCAGCAAAACCAATTTGGCAAACCAAGTTGGAGAATTAATTGCTGATCGAGCAAAATCTAAAGGTGTCAAAGAAGTTGTTTTTGATCGAGGGGGCTATCAATACCACGGTCGGGTGAAAGCTTTGGCAGAAGCAGCAAGAAAAGGAGGACTTGGATTTTGACTTACACGCAACAAAACCAATCAAACTATAGTTCTGACAATCTCATTTCTGATACCGATGAATTTCCTATCACTGAACGAGTCGTGAAGATTTCTCGTGTGTCAAAAGTTGTAAAAGGCGGTCGAAATTTAACTTTCAGCGCCGTTGTTGTCGTAGGTAACGAAAACGGGAAAGTGGGAATTGGAATGGGAAAAGCTGCAGCAGTACCTGATGCTATAAGGAAAGGTGCTACTAATGCAAAAAAAGATATGGTAGAAATCGTTTTGAAAGACAGTACCATCCCTCATGAGATAGTCTCAAAATTTTGTGGTTCGATTGTCATGCTAAAGCCAGCTGCACAGGGAACTGGAGTAATCGCTGGAGGTGCTGTACGATCAGTTGTTGAACTTGCGGGTATCAAAGATATCTTGACGAAAGTCAGACGGAGCACAAACCCCATCAACGTTGTCACCGCTACATTCAATGGACTTAGACAGCTCAGAGATATAGAGAAATCTATTGCGATTAGAAAACAGCTCGTTCAGGATGCATCTGCACGCGATGAAGAACGTCGTAAAAAACGTGAGATGAGACGATCATCTGAGAATACAGGATAAAATAAATCTAATGAACAAACTAAAAATTACACTTATAAAAAGTGGTATTGGGAATAGATGGGACCAAAAACGGACTATCGAAAGTTTAGGTTTACGTAAATTAAACCAAACGGTTGAGCATGACGATACTCCTTCTATCAGGGGGATGATATTCAAAATTCGCCACCTAATTGAAGTCGAAGAAACTATATAACTCCAGGATAAAACATGGAACAACATGAAATAAAACCCTTACAACCAAAAAAATCTCGCAAGCGTGTCGGTAGAGGAGATGCTAGTGGATACGGCAGTTATTCAGGACGCGGAATCAAAGGACAAAATTCTCGTTCTGGTGGCGGCGTAAGACCTGGATTTGAAGGCGGACAGTTGCCTTTATTCCGAAGACTTCCACGAATGAGGGGATTCACAAATATTTTCCGCACCGAATATAGTGTCGTGAATGTAGGGCGTCTTGATGATTTTGAAAATGGAACAGAAATCACACCTGAATTGTTGGTTAAAGTTGGCCTAGTCAAAAAATCGAAATCCCTCATTAAGATCTTAGGATCAGGAGATTTAAGCAAATCATTGAACGTAGTGGCTCACAACTTTTCAGAATCTGCCAAAAAGAAAATTGAATCGGCAGGCGGAAAGATCGAGGAACTGAAGTAATGCGACAATCGCAAGGTGCATCTTCTCAGCAACGAGAACAATTAGGTCGCCCACAGCTTTTGCAATCTATGATAGATGCATTAGCTATTCGCGATCTACGGGGTAAAATTATCTTCACTCTAGCGATGTTGGTAATTTTCAGATTTGTTGCCCAAGTTCCTATCCCTGGAGTAGACACTCAGGCTTTAAAACAAGCTTTCGATTCAAATGCATTGCTTGGATTCCTTGACCTATTCAGTGGAGGGGCAATGGCAAATTTGAGCATTGCAGCTTTGGGCGTTTACCCTTACATTACTTCAAGCATTATCATGCAAATAATCACTCCAGTGTTACCTCAGCTTAAATCCCTTTCGCAAGAAGGAGAAGCTGGCCGACAGAAGATTAACCAATATACTCACTATCTTACTGTTCCTATCGCTTTGTTACAGGCTTGGGGACAATTAACATTGCTTCGACAATCCGGCGTACTGCCAGGGGTTGAATTCGGGCTGAATTTGACTACTTTAGGAATTCTTTCATCCATGATTGCAGGCACTATTTTCCTAGTTTGGTTGGGAGAACTAATTACTGAACGAGGATTAGGCAACGGAGTTTCGCTAATAATCTTCGGAGGAATCGTAGCCAGTTTCCCTCGAATGATAGGACAAGGCTTCTTAGAGAGTGACCAAGGAGCAGGATTACTTCTTTTAGCGCTTTTCGGTTTTGGAATAATTTATGTGATTGTACTTTTTACTGAAGCACAAAGAAGAATACCTGTTCAATATGGGCGTAGCGTATTCACTGGAGGTAGGATGCAAAGGCAATCCGGATCTTCATTCATTCCAATTAGAGTAAATTCCGCTGGAATGATCCCTTTAATATTTGCATTCTCAATAGTTATACTTCCCGCCACAATAGCCAGCTATTTCGTGAGTCCGCTGAGCGACGATATATTTTCAAAATTTGCTTCCATTGTTGCAAACGGTTTAAATCCCTCCAACTTTGTATACTGGGCGATTGTATTTGTTCTAGTAATGATTTTTACCTTTTTCTATACACTGGTTACCTTTCAGCAACAAAATCTTGCCGAAAATCTACAGAGAAATGGTGGATTTATTCCGGGAATTCGTCCTGGTCAACCAACTCAAGAATACATCAATCGAGTTGTGGTTAGGATTACGTGGGGAGGTGCATTATTCTTAGGTATCGTAGCAATCATACCTTTCTTTATCACCGAACTAACGGATGTAAGAGCTTTAACTCTTAGTAGTACAAGTTTGTTAATCATGGTTGGTGTTGCACTTGATACAATGCGGCAACTCGAATCACAATTACTGATGCGTAATTATGAGGGATTCCTAAGGTAAATTTCACTATGAATGTAATTCTAATAGGTCCTCCTGGTTCAGGAAAAGGGACACAAGCAAACAAACTGGCTTCTTCATTGAACGTACCCTCAGTTTCCTCTGGAGATTTATTTCGGGAACATAAACAGAGTGGATCAGAACTAGGAAATAAGGCAGCAGAATATATGTCTAAAGGTGAGCTTGTTCCAGATGAAATCACTGTCAATATGGTGATTGATTGGATCAAATCGAAAAAACAAGCTGGGGGATTCCTTCTAGATGGATTTCCGAGGACCCTTTCACAAGCTAAGTCATTAGATGCATATATAAAACCAAAAAGTTCGATCGACATTGTTCTTTATATTAAAGTCAGGACTAAAGAATTAGTGAACCGTCTCGCCGGAAGGTTTTTTTGCACTTCCTGTGGGGCAAGTTATCACATTGAATTCGCACCTCCAAAACTTGCAAATGTTTGTGACCATTGTGAGTCAAAATTGATGCAACGAGATGATGACAAACCAAATATAGTAATGAAACGGATATACGTCTATGAATCAGAAACCTCACCACTAATAAATTATTATCAAAAACAATCGATTCTAAAAGAAATTGATGGTGAAGAGAGTATCGATATTGTAAGCCAAAATTTACAAACCGCAACCATCAGAAACCCAATTCATTAGGTAAGACTTTGCAAGATAACATTGGAATAACAATTAAATCGAAAAGGGAATTGGATTTGATGCGTCAATCTGCCAAAGTATTGGTAGAGGCAAAAAAACGCGTCGCTGATTCAATCACTCCTGGAATTACTACCCAAAAACTCGATAGTATTGCTGAAGATGTTATCCGAAATTTAGGAGCAGTTCCGTCTTTTAAAGGATATACCGGAGGGATGTCTTCAACTGGATTCCCCGGCACAGTTTGCGCCTCAATAAATGACGAAATTGTCCATGGAATTCCTAGCAACCGTAAAGTGAATGAAGGTGATATTTTAAGTATTGATATTGGAGCAATCGTAGGAGGGTTCCACTCTGATAGCGCTTTCACTGTAGGGGTAGGGCAAATCAGTAATGATGCCCAAAATTTAATTGATGCCACACATAATTCATTGAAAATAGGCGTTTCGAAAGCTCTTGGCGGTAATCGTGTGGGAGACATTTCATCAGCCGTACAAGAATATGGTGAATCAATGGGCTACGGAGTAGTCAGACAATATGTCGGTCATGGAATCGGACGAAACTTACATGAAGAACCTCAAGTCCCTAATTACGGAGATCCTGGGAAAGGACCAAAGTTATTGCCCGGAATGTGTATAGCAATTGAACCGATGTTAAATGTAGGTACTTGGAAGACTAAGCAATTAGCTGATGGGTGGACAGTATCTACTGAAGATGGCCAATTATCTGCACACTTCGAAGACACTATTATAATAACTGAAAACAAACCTGAAAATCTAACCTTTGTCGAAGGGTATTACTAAATTTATAGAAGGGATAAAATGGCAGATACAGATAGAGAAGCCATAGAAGTAGAAGGAACTATTAAAGAAGCACTTCCGAATGCAACGTTCCGAGTGGAGTTAGCCAACGGACACCCTGTGCTAGCTTATATTTCAGGTAGACTACGATTGAATTTCATCAGAGTACTACCTGGAGATCGTGTCTTGGTTGAACTATCGCCATATGATTTAGATAGAGGAAGAATCACATACAGATTCCGATAATGGAGAATTTAAAATGAAAGTTTCTGCATCAGTAAAAACAAGATGTGCAAAATGTAGAGTCATAAGGCGCAAACGACGTGTAATGATAATTTGCGACAACCCAAAACACAAGCAAAGACAAGGATAGGAGTCAGATTATGGCAATAATCGTAGGTGTAAACATACCTGACAATAAACGAGTAGAAATTTCTTTAACCAGTATTTATGGCATAGGTCCTGTACAATCCAAATTGATTGTTCAAAAAGCCGGTATTGAAGATAATCCTCGAGTTAGAGATTTATCAGAAACCGATTTGAATCGTCTGCGCGAAATTGTTGACAGCGAAGCCACTGTAGAAGGTGATTTAAGACGTGAAGTTAACACGAACATTCGCAGGTTAATTGAAATCGGGTGTTATAGAGGATTAAGGCATAGACGCTCTCTACCCACTCGTGGACAAAGAACTAGAACAAATGCACGTAGCCGTCGAGGCCCTAGACGTGCAGTAGCAGGCCGAAAAACCATAGTCAAGTAATACACTAACTAAGAAGAGGATTAAAGATGGCAAGAAGACCCAGATCCAGACGTCGTGAAAGAAAATCAATCCCTGTAGGGAGAGCTTATATTCATTCGACTTTTAATAATACAATCGTTACCTTAACGGACCCTCAAGGTGGAGTAATTGCATGGGGCAGTGGAGGAACAAGTGGATTCAAAGGATCCAGAAAATCTACTGCATTTGCTGCACAGCGTGCAGGAGAAGATGCTGCCAAAAAGGCTATGAACCATGGATTACGCCAAATTGATGTTCTAGTCAGGGGACCTGGACCAGGCAGAGATTCGGCAGTGAGATCTCTACAAACATCTGGCTTACATATTACCAGTATACGCGATGTGACCCCAATTCCTCATAATGGAACCAGACCTCCAAAACGCCGCCGAGTTTAATTTGATTCAAAATAATAACATCAAACATCCAAACGATGGGGACCCCCATTTGGAGTATAGTCAAGCAAAATCGCTTGTTCAAATAATTGCATCCAGTTTTAAAATCTACAAATTAGGATTTGTGAATATTGTTTCGACTTCTGCGATTTTAAGCATCCCTATTCTTTTAATAACACATTTGATACTTTTATTATTAAATGAGTCAATTACCAGCAATAGTCCTTACCAATATTTTACTAATTTTGTTGAAGATTTCGGGAAAATTATTATAGCATCTGCCTTGATTCATTGTGTTTGTCAGTATTATTTGTCATCAAAAATTTCTGTTTCTAAGGCTTATACCGCAGTAATCCAAAGAATTTTTTCAGTTGTCCAAATTGCCACTTTAGTGAGCCTTGCTTTAGCACTAATGCATTTAATTAATTTTAGATTAGTATTAGGATTAGAAAAAGCCGACAACCTCGCTCAAGAAATCAAAGCATCTGGTGGAGACCAAATTACCGCAAACTCTACATTCCAATCTAATTTCCCTACCCAAGACTTATTAATTTCTTTGGTCGCTTTAATTCTATTTTTCATTCTTTCAATTTATTTAATTAATATAATTAACTCGATTATGGTTGATGGATTGAACTTAAATCATGCAATTAATCAAACAAGAAATCTTTTACAGAAAAATTGGTGGCGAGCTTGCGGCATTCTCTTAACAATTTTTTGCTTGGGTTCTATTGGAGAATTTATTACGATTGCAGCTATTAGAATCCCAATGGTGGAATTAGGATTACAAGAGACCCTTTCTTCACAAATACTCTACATGTTTTTAAATGAAATTACTTTCTGCTTATTGATACTTCCATTAATGGTAATAGCCGTCACACATCTATTTTTTGATCTCAAAGCGCGAAAACAATTCTCGGCATATTGAAAAATAATTAATTATAAATTTTCAGAAATATTCATCATATAAAAAGGAAAAACAATACTATGGCAAGATATATTGATCCAGTTTGCAGAAAATGCCGTCGCATCGGAGAGAAGTTATTTCTTAAAGGCAATAGATGCTATACACCAAAGTGTGCAATAGATAAGCATCGAAAGCCTCCAGGAGAAGCACAAGCATTTTCAAGAAGGCGACCATCTGATTGGGCTGTTAGACTCAGAGAAAAACAAAAAGCAAGACTATCATATGGAGTGCTCGAAAAACAATTCAGCAAGTATTTTGAGATGGCTAGAGACGCTAACGGATCTACAGGAGATATTTTGTTTCAACTTCTAGAGACTAGAATGGACAATGTAGTGTATCGGCTATCTTTTGCAGACTCTCGAAGTCAAGCTAGGCAGATAGTGAATCATGGTCATATGCTATTAAATGGAAAGCGGATGGACATACCTTCACACCATGTCCAAGTTGGTGATGTAATTACATGGAAGAGATTTGCAAATCCTAGCGACGACCATCCAGATTTTATTTTGTCAATGACTGCTGATGCTCCAAGAAGACCTGTTCCTTCTTGGTTAAGAATGGACATTTCAACTTTGTCAGGCCAAATTGTAACCATGCCAGACCCGTCAGAAATCGGATCTGAGATTGATCCAAGACTAATTGTTGAATTTTACTCACGCTAACCATTTATCCCCTTTTAAGTATTAGGAGTTATCATTATGACTTTAGAACTAGAACCTTTTTCAGGAATTGTAGAATTCATTGAAGAAGAAGAGATACCCATACCGAACCCTGATGTTTCAGAAATTGAATCCGATGGAAAATATGGAAAATTCGAAATCTCTCCACTCCAGAAAGGATTTGGAATTACATTAGGGAACCCAATCAGGCGAGTTCTATACAGTTCTCTACCAGGTGTAGCAATCACTTCAGTTAAGATAGATGATATTTTCCATGAATATTCTACTATTGATGAGGTCAAAGAAGAAGTTCCTGAAATTTTAATGAACATCAAAGGCATAAGAATTCTGAATGAATCAAATACTGATCGTCCAGGGAAAATGAGATTGGAAGTTTCAGGCGAAGGAGAAGTATGTGCAGGTGATATCATGCCCACATCTGATTTCCAAATCGTCAATCCGGAATTACATATTGCCACCTTAAATTCATCTAATTCCAAATTGAGCCTAGAAATGAACGTTGATCACGGAACTGGGTTCAAACCAGCATCGGCAATGGATGGATCCGACATTGGCTTACTACCAGTGGACGCGATTTTTACACCTATTAGGAAAGTAAATTATTCTGTAGTACCTACACGCATTGGTCAAAACACCAATCTTGAGAAATTAATCATTGAAGTTTGGACTGATGGCTCAATTTCTCCAAAGGACGCAATCGCTGATGCTTCAAAAATCCTCTCCGAGCAATTTTACTTCATTTCTACTACTACACAAGTTGTAGATAATGAAGATGAATCATTAGCACCAAATCTAGTGCCTCATGCAACTGCCAACATCAAAGTGGAAGATTTAGAATTATCTTCTAGAACTCTAAATTGCTTAAAGCGAGCAGATATAAATACAGTTGGTGGCATTATGCAAGCCACAAAGAAATCCCTTATGCAAATTCGGAATTTCGGGGAAAAATCATACCGTGAATTAGAAGGAATCCTCTTGGAACTTGGATTGGATCATAAATTAGGAGGCCCCGCCCAGGACCCTGAAACATCAGAGGAGGAACAAGTTGAATCAGATGAAACAATCACACCCGAATAATCTATGACAAATCTAACAAAACAAAATTTTATCTATAATGGAGCGCTGAAATGAGACACAGAATTGCGCACAACAAATTATCCCGCAAACCAGCTCACAGAAATCTGATGCTAAGGTCAATGGTCACCGATCTAATAAGACTTGAATCCATTACTACAACATCTGCTCGTGCTAAGGAAGTAAGGCGAATGGCTGAAAAGGTAATCACCAAAGCAAAACATAATACTTTGCATAACAGAACCCAAGTTGGTGCGATTATTACAGACAAATCCCTTATGAATAAGCTTTTCACGGAGATTGCACCAAGGTATGAAAATCGTCCAGGTGGGTATACCAGAATTACAAAGCAATCATTTCGAAAAGGTGATGCAGCTGAAATTTCCAAATTGGAGCTAGTGTAGACTTTCTACATACGGATTGTTGAATGCATGTAGCATTGAAAATCGAATATGATGGATCACGATATTCAGGTTTTCAATTTCAACCGAATGTACAGACTATTCAAGGGGAAATTGAAAAGTCAATTTCCCAACTCACCCAACTAGGAACAAACATCGTTGGAGCAGGAAGGACAGATGCAGGAGTTCATGCAAAAGGTCAAATTATTGCATTTCATATTAATCCTAAATACTCACTACATACAATTATGAACGCACTGAATTTTTACCTTCCAACTGATATTTCTGTCAAATCTGCACAAGTAGTTCCAAAAGAATTTCACCCTAGACGAGATGCGACTAGTAGGAGATATATTTATACAATACTAAATAGTTTAACCAGATCTCCAATGCTAGAAAACTTCTCCTACCACTCACCAGGAAAACTAAAAATGGATTTAATGAAAAAATCAATTATAAAATTTAAAGGCATACATGACTTTAAACTCTTTTCTGCAAAGCTTGAAGATCCTGATGGTTCCACACTTAGACATATCTACGATGCGACAATTCATAGAACGAGTGATATAATAGAGATCCAAGTTGAAGGTAGTTCATTCCTTCCTCGTCAAGTACGTAGGATGGTTGGTGCTATTTTGGATTTGGGACGGTCAAAGTTAACTTCGGCTCAGTTTGACCGATTATTAGAAGCAAAAAAAACTTCTGCTATTGCACATTCACTGCCGCCTAATGGATTGTGTTTACAAGAAGTCAAATACAAAAATACTCCATACTGGGATAATTAAAATGGCAAATAATAATGGTTTATATGAAACGAAATCTAGCGATCTTAGGCCGAAATGGCATCAATTCGATGCTGAAAATCAAACACTCGGTAGATTATCGAGCATGATAGCTAGAATACTACAAGGGAAACATAAGCCAAACTATGTACCTCATCTGAATACAGGTGATTTTGTGATAGTAACAAATGTAGAAAAAATTCGTGCTACTGGGCAGAAACTTACCGATAAAATGTACTATCACTACAGTGGATTTCACGGTGGGTTGAGAACAGAAACTTTGGCGGATATACTAGAAAAAAATCCAGAGAGGGTGTTACGCCAATCCGTAAAGGGAATGCTTCCAAAAAATTCTATGGGCCGGAAAATGCTCTCTAGACTAAAATTATATTCTGGTAGTGAACACCCCCACCAAGCTCAAATTAATTCTGGACAAAAATAAACTTATCCAAAAATAGGAGACCCCGTTGGTTCAAAAAGAAAAATATTTTTACGGGAAAGGCAAGCGTAAAACAGCCGTTGCAAGAGTTCGTCTATATTATGGAGATGGGCCCATTTTAGTAAACAATAAGCCAATAGAAGAATCACTTCCGTGGGATTCTTGGCAACAACATGTCAGTGAACCTTTCCGTGTCACGAAAACTGAAGGCAAATTCAGAGTTTCGGCCAAGGTATCTGGAGGAGGTCCTGTAGGTAGAGCAGGAGCAATTAGACATGGAATAGCTCGGGCGTTACAAGAAGCTGACCCCTCACTAAGAACTCCTCTAAAAAGAGCTGGATTGTTAGTCAGAGATTCGAGAGTAAAAGAGCGAAAAAAATACGGCTTGAAACGTGCCCGCAAAGCTGAACAATACACCAAGCGATAAACATGGCTGATGAAGTTTGGATTCGGAGGGTTTGATTCGATGAGTCCAAAGTCAAAAAATCAAAAACGTGCCCTGACAAACACTGAGGTTGTGTTATCTCCAACAACGGAGAATTATCTGCTTACAATTTTCCGCATGAAAGAATTGGGCGAAAAAGTCACCCAATCAGAATTAGCTGAGCAGCTCAAGTCTTTACCATTACATGAACGTCTAGGTACTACATTGCCTTCTGTAAGAGGTATGCTTAGTAGAATGACTAAAGAAGGCCTAATAAAAACTGACCAAAATAAAGAAATTATACTAACTACATTAGGGAGAAACTCAGCCGAGACCATTGTACGCCGTCACCGATTATGTGAATGCATGGTAGTTGAATTATTAGGACTAGAATTATACAAAGCACATGAGCAAGCTCACAGGCTGGAACATGCTATCACCCCAGAACTTGAAGAGAAAATAGTCAAGAGACTAGGTAATCCAAAAACTTGTCCATTTGGCCATCCGATTCCTGGAAGTGGTTATCAATCAACGAAAAAGTCTAAACCCTTAGACACTCAAAAACCAGGGATGAAATTCAATATTTCGCGGATCCCTGAAGATGACCAAGATCTTCTTAAGTACTTCGTTGAACATGATCTTATGCCAGGTAAATCAGCCACAATAACGAAATCAGAACCCAGCCTCGGCGTTATCACACTAAAAACTGAAAACAATGCTGAATTAGTTTTCAGTTTTGCAGTAGCGAAATTAATCCATATTTCAGAACTCTGAGAGACAAAATTACAACCTGAACCATAACTGCAAAAACGTGGTTATTGTGAAGGGCGTTGTTGAACACCTCGCAAATACATTACCAAATTCCATCGTTCATCTTCAGTCAACAAGTATCTGAACTGTGGCATCCATGAAGGTGTTGGATTTCCCTGTACGGCAGAAGCCAAACCCGAACGACCCCCAAAACTAATATATCCAAAAAGTTCACCGTCTGTCGCAGATATCGCCGCCTCATCTAAAAGATTCCTCGGAGCTATACTTCCATGATCAAACTTGATGATTGGTCCATTCCCATCAAGTAGATAACCATGACAAACCTGACAATTGGTCGCAAATAACTTTTGAGCTGATACAACATTAGATGGATCTGAATTCCAATTATCTATCAGCTGTTGAGTTGGTCCCCAGGATGTGTACTCCTCTAAGGATCCTTTATCAATTTCAGCACCGGTAATCGGAACCGAATCAGATGCTGGCAAAAGTCGTGGTATTTCTTGACTCCCAAATGAAGGCTGATAGTGCATCTCAGAAAATACTACGACTGCATGAGAGCCGGTTTCTGGAAAAGCAGGCAATTTAAATCTTATATCTTCACTTACAATCACATCTCCAGTGTTATTATTGTAGCAAGCAGTCAAAAATAGAGACAGACTTAAAACAATTAATAAAACAAAGATATTTATTCGAGTATTCTTCAAGAAAATCAATCCTTCCAACCATACTTGATATCTTCGGCTCCAGATTCTCGCAATTTTTCCTCTGCAAGTGCTATACGATCCTCTTCACAAGTAACTGTGATTCCGATATATCCTTCTGTAACACGTTCGTCATAAGCTCCCATAAATAATCTCGGTAGCCTTGATTCAAATATTATCCCAACAACAGTCATGATGATTGCCCCAAGCATGGAACCCTCGTACATGATAATAGACATTGCAGGCAAAGATAAAATTGGTTTACCACCAACTACTAATGGATAAGCTAAAGAAGTCCCAACAGTAAGAATCATAGCAACAGAAAATCCACAGGCAGCTCCAAATAAAGGCCACCTAAACAATTTATGCACTGGCTCACCCTCACCAAAAGTTCCTGTTGGATAGGGTGTGTCAGTCAATATGTCATATTCATTATGCTGATATCCTGAATCTTTCAAGGAATCAATGGCATCAGCAGCCACATCAACATTATCAAAAATCCCAATTATGCTACGTTTATTAAAAGAAATCATATGATCAACTCCTATTCTCGAATGGACGCGGGAACTGTACGTCGACCCACTTTAATTTCATCACGGAAAACCTCGCCTTCCTTCACATCAAAAATAGGAACAAGAGGGAAAAATTTCGAAAAAACCAAAACTCCCAATGTTACAAATGCAAAAGTAAAACAAACTAAAGAAATTTCCACAATACTGGGATGATATGTACCCCAATCAAAGGTGAATGGAGTTTTCCTAGCAAGACCAGGAATAATTATCAAAAACCTTTCAAGCCACATACCAATATTTACGGAAATTGTAGTCAAAAACATTCCCATCGGGCTTCTTCTAACATTCTTGAGAAGCCACAATGGTACTGGAATAAAATAAGACGCAACAATAAATACAAAGAACATGGGACCATATGGCCATTCAAAAACCTGCATGGTCCTCAAAGCAATTTCAGGATCTTCCAAAGTATAAATTGCATAAAAGAATTCTAAAGCGAAAAAGAAAAACCAAGTAGTAGCAACAACGATCAGCAACCTTCCTATAGCATCGAAGTGATCTCGGGTAATATAATTCTCCAATTTCCAACCCCACACCATCAATGCCATAACCATTGCCACCGCAGAAACTCCAGAATGAATAGCGCCTATAATAAAATAAGGCGCAAAGATCGTAGAATGCCAACCCTCCACGGACACATTCACTGCAAAGTCCCAAGAAACAATACTATGAACGGAGACGAACACCGGCAACACTAACGCGGAAAGCAAAATCCCTGCAACAGTTTGCAATTTCCACTGCCTAGGAGTACCTCTCCACCCTAAAGACAAAAATCCGTAGACTCTTTTAGCAGTTTTGCCTGATACACGATCTCTTATTACAGCCAAATCAGGAATCAACGCTATAAATACAAACAAAGAACTCCCGATTAAGTAGGTACCAATTGCACTAGGGTCCCAAATGAAAGGCGACCTTACATTCGGCCATACACCTCTTGCAAAATCGTATGGTGGAATCCAAAGAAATCTCCATGGTCTACCAAGGTGGAAGAAAATATTAGACAATGCAGCCAAAAGAGAAAATAAAGTAAGAACTTCGGCAGCCCTGGTTACCGGACGTCTCCATTCTGCTTGGGTAAGTCTCAGAATGGCAGAAACCATTATCCCAGCGTGACTTATCCCAATCCAAAAAACAAAGTTCGCAAGATAAAAGCCCCAATAAACAGGTCTATTAATCCCTGCTACTCCAATACCTCTATTAAGCTCCCATCCATAAGCACACATAGCAATCAAAATTACAAGTAACGCTACAGACGCTATCGGCATCCACCATCTCGGCAATCCCAAGACACCTGCAAGTAAATCTCGATTTATTTTTTTTGGACCATGTTCAATATATTCTTGCACTATATAACCTACTCCGGTTTCCCAAGCACTTGGACTTCAGTCCTATGAAATCGCTTATGAACCTGATAAATTGACAATTCTCGTTGTTCCCAAATATTTATTACGGGAATCAATCTAGTCCCTAACATATAAATTAGCACAGCCCCAGCTATCACTCCAATGGTAATGAGAATATCAAAAACATCGGGATAAACGGCTGCAGGAACCAAATCTAAAGGAATTGGTCCATGCATATCCGCATCCGCAGGTACGGAGTATGCCGCAACATAAAGTCTAATTCTGTCAAAAAGAGTACCTACTAAAACAAAACATGCAATTAATGGAGGACCCCAAGTACTTCGCCTAACAGGATTCCAAATCAATGTAAAGAATGGAACAATAAACACTAGAATGAAGACAGCAATAAACAGCCACAAATATGGACCTGTCATCAATAAATCTAAAGTGTAAAGTTCATTAGGTTTTTTACCAAACCAAAAAATCATAAAGCTTGAAAAGGAAAACCAAATCCAAAGTAACGAGGTTGCAAGCAATAATTTACCTAACCCCCACATCTGATCAAATTGAATAAAATCAGAGTAGCCTCCAAATTTCCTCATCACAAACAGGGTTACTAAAACAGTAGCAACACCCCCTTGCAAAGCATTAAAGGCATGTGTAGCCGGGAATAAAGCATCAATCCAACCAGGGACGAAAGGCATCAAAAAGTCAGCAACAATGACAAAATGTGTAAAAACCAACATCATAAAGTAAAATGCGCCAAGTATTCCCATTCTATGGTTAACCATAAACCACTGCCAAGAGGTCCCCTGCCAACCTCGCGCAAAGACTTTAGCCCATTTTTGCCGCCAACCTGTCTGATGGTCTCTGATATAAGCCAAATCTGGCAAAGAACTCACCCACAGCAAAAACAATCCAGCAAGAGCCATAGCAACTACTGATAATGCTCCTACATAATGAGGGATATATCGCGCTACTTCACCCTCATGATAAAACCAAAATGATCTTCTTCCGTCTTCCAAACCAGGTAAAACGAATATTAAAGGAACAAAGACAAGTGTTGTAATAAATCCTGATAAAGCCCATAATTCTGCAGCTCTAGAGGTTGAACGCCTCCAATGTGCCTTAACAATTCTGGGGGCAATGGCAACCATGGGAGCACCTTGCGCAGTAGTCAAAATGAATGCAAACACTGCAGCATAGTAACCCCATTTATCATTATTGGAAGTTCCGTCAGTAGTAATACGTAAAACAAATCCAGCAATACCCAAAACAAATAAAATACTCAATATAACCGCAGAAATACGAAACAAATTACCCGTATGGGAATGCCTATTAACCAAATCCAAAGTCACGTCATTTGATGTGCCGTGATCGGAAGCACTATTTTGACTAATGTGAGTCATGATGCAATTCTGCGTCCTTATCTACCTTTTTTAAGTATGTGATACTAGGATGAGTTCCATAGTCTTCCAGCAAATGATATCCTCTTCCGTCATGTTCCAATTCATCATGAGCAAGTTTAGCAATTTCACTTTCTGGGTCATTCATATCATAGAACATTAACGTATTTGTTGGACAAGAATTCACACACGCAGGATCCAGTGCCCTGATGTCCAAATCATTTCCGTCACGAATTTCTCTACCCTCAGATTTAGCATTTCGTCCGGCTTTGTGAATTCTTTGAATACAAAAGGTACATTTCTCCATAATACCTCTACTACGTACAGTTACATCAGGATTCAATTGGTTTTTTAGCGTCTCTGGCCAACTAGGTTCCCAAAAATTAAAAAACCTTACTTGATAGGGGCAATTGTTAGCGCAAAAACGTGTCCCAATACATCGATTATAAACCTGAACATTCAAACCAGAAGAATTATGGTATGTCGCAAAAACCGGACAAACTGGCTCGCAAGGAGCATCATCACAATGTTGACATAATACAGGGATAAATCTCGCCTTTACATCAGGGAATTCTCCTTCCCAATAGCGTTCAATATGAATCCAAGCCGAAGCACGCCTTTGATTGTACAAAGGCTCATCATTTATAGGAACATTATTCTCAGACTGACATGCTACTACACATGCCTGGCACCCAGTGCATTTGTCTAAATCAATCACCATTCCCCATTTTTCATTCGCCATTTTATTCTCCGTTAAACATCCAATTAATGATCACTGGAACTCTCGTCGGGAGTGACCTTGATAATATGTTGATTTTCATCACGCGGGAATTCTGAGAATGTATTTTCTAATTTTGGAACCCTCATCCATTCACCCGTCTTTTCTATACGAACTTTTGTAGCAGCCCAAGCTAATGCCCCACTTTCTTCATCGACATTCGGAGTTAAAATACTCATGATATTAGACCCACGATCTTCAGAATAACGTCCTCCCGATATATGCCCTTGACCAATAGGAACAGAAAGAACCCCTGGAGGAACCCCGGGATGCGGAAATGCTAAAACGTCAATTGACTTCCCGCTAGCAGAAGTAACACTAATTACATCCCCTTCGGAAATTTCAAGTTTTTCAGCATCATAAACATTAATTTCGAGCCATGTCTGCCAAGTTGCTGTAGTAATTGGATCGGGAGTAGCTTGCAGCCACGGCAAAAATGCCCCTTCCCCGTCACCAATTCCAGTAGAGGTGAAAGGAATCAAATGATATGGAAACTGACTGGGAGAATGATCGAATTTTGGAGATTTAGGATTTGGAACATTCGAAACACTGGGAATAGTCCCTTGGTATTTTGAATCCTTATCCCACCATCCTCCTCGTTGTAATACACCATACCAAAAAGAGTCAAAATCAGCGGCCGTAATCGATCCTCGATTTTCCCTCCAAAGATCCTCAGCACCCGCCTTTAGAATCTCAGTGAATGTTGTGCCTGGCAGTGCCAGATCTAAACCTAATTGCGGGGCCAGACCGATCATAATATCAGCAAAATTCTTCGTCCCGAGTTCATCACCTAAATTCTCATAGAAAGGCCTTACAACAGGTTGCTGAAATCCTATGAGTTGATACCCAGGAGCAGGATCCGGGATATCACTACCCCAATCCTCAAACGCGTCATTTTCAGGCAATATTAAATCAGCCATTGCCGTAGTATCATCTAAAAAGTTAGATACTGCGAATATAAATGGAACTTCAAAAGTGGCTCGCCTAAACCCAGAATCTTCAGGCAATCCGTACCATGGATCAGCACCTCTGATCATCAAGGCACTAATCTCTCCTCGAGACATTTCTTGAGAGAGATTTCGAAAATCTTCAAAAGATGAAGAATACTTACCAACTGAGGGAACAGGAGGTTCAGGATTGAAAATTACGCCCCCTTCAACTCCCACACTCCCAACAAGATAATTCAACCAATAGACAGCTTTCATATTGAAAAGCCCATTTGTGTGAGCTGCAGCAGACCCTCCTCCAATTGCCAATGCAGGAGCATGTGATGAGAATTCATGGGCAATCAATCGAATCTTGTCAGCATTAACACCCACATCTAGAGAAATTTTCTCAGGAGTGTATTGATCTATAATAGCTATATCATCAGGACTCAAACTACTTCGAATCGAATCACTCACCAATCCATCAGATAAAATCACATTCGCAATCCCAAGAGCCAATATCCCTTCCCACCCAGGATTGATCGGAACCCATTGATCAGCATTCGCTGCCGTCGCTGAGAATCTAGGATCAACATGAACAAGAGTGCCTCTTTCCCGATCTTTTCCTTGTCTAAATTCACCATAAGCTCGCATATATCTTGTAGGTGATGTCCAAGTATTTAACCAGTCAGCCCCAAAAGATAAGATATAGGCTGAATTAGAAATATCAAAGTCAGGCATTATTTCCTGAGAGTAAACCTCTTTCATCGCACGTGAAATATTTGTCCTCTCAATAGTCTCATATTGCAAATGACGTCCACCAAAACCAGAAACAAAACGTTGCGTCACATCCCCTAAATGAGCAGAAAGCGGATCAGTAATCATCACGAAGCCATTTTGTTTATTCTGAGTTTGTAAAATCTGGAGTTGATTAGTAATTCTCGCGAGAGCATCACTCCAACCTATCTCATTAAATTCCCCTTTACCCCTGTCACCGACACGAAGTAGTGGTCGATCGATTCGGTCTGGATTATACAAAGATTGCAGGCTAGCCTCGCACTTCGCAGAATGCTTACCAAGATTGATAGGATAATCCACATTACCCTCAACCTTTTTAGCACGACCTTCTACAACTCTCACAACCAAACCTTCTGAAGTAGTACATTGACGACACAAGGTTGCATACCAGTTATCTAGACCGGTAACCAAATCTTCAGGCATCTGATGTGGCGAATTAATATAACGTGATTCCTCGGGAACCCCACAAGCTGCAAACAAGACTGCACCAGTTGCAGAACCACCAACCATCTGAAGAAATTGTCTTCTTGTTAAATCCATAATATTTTCATTCCTAATAGTGACACACTGCACACTCGGCAGGCGCATTATTATCTCGGTGACAATTAACACAGTCACCCATCTTTAATGGGCGAACTTGCTTTACTTTTGACATTGAAGCCACATCTCCATGGCAAACAGCACACACCTCAGATGATTCGATGTCTTTAATATCCCCAGGGTTAATACTGGAGTCACGTTTCATCTTTTTGGCATCCTCCAAAAAAATTTGAGAGTCAGGATTCGTCATAGTTTCTACTACAGTTTTTCCTTCGCCAGAGAAATGTTTAATATGTGCATCATGAACAAATTGAACATGATCTGGGACCCTATGTATCCTGACCCAATTTATGCTTTTGCCAAGATCGTAATACTCCCTCAATTTTGCAACCTCTTCAGAATCGTCTCCCACAACTTTGTGGCAAGTCATACACAATGAAACAGCTGGAACTGAAGCAGAAGCACCTTTTTCAACATTCCGATGACAGAAAGTACATTCCATTCCCAAATCTTGAACGTGGGTTGTATGAGGAAATGCAATAGGTTGATCAGGACCTTCATCATATCCAAAAACAATTGGTCTTGCCCACCAAGATGAAAGAATGAATGTAAGCACGAAACCTAACACTACTAAAAATCCAAGAGTGGAAGCCAAAGCCACCAAGCCCAAAACCACCCTTTTCCGAGTGGGTTTAAGAATTTGTATGTCAAAATCACCAGGAAGCAACTAAAACCTCTCCTTAATTATATCCAATAATTCGGATAAAAAGTGCTAATAACCTTTGAATAGCCAATCACTTTCCACATAAAAAATGCCCCAGACGAAATAGATAAAAATCCTAACAAATAGAAAACAACGCGAAGCTTGGAAAAGCTTTCAGGCAAATGAGCAGTAATTACCAATGAAGGAATAATCGCGTGTGCAAGTAGTAATGTGGCAGCAGCCGAAAAAACAAATGCTACAACTATCCATAAGTTGGTCAGCATCAAGCCAATTTCAGCCCATTGGGCACTAGTGATAGGGGTTGGATCCATAAAAAATTATTAGTACCGGCTCTCCGGTCACTCCCTTCATCGTCGCTATAAAGCTATCATAGCATTTGACTCAGTGTCAAGTAATGAAACACTTAATTTGATAGAAAATATCGTGAATAGACTATTATCAATTCTGTTGTTAAACTCAGTCGGAAAATAAACTGATTAATTTGACAAATATAGAAGAACCCTATGAAAATTTCCGATATAAAAACATTCCTTGTCCATCCAGGAGTAGCAAAAAACCTTTGCTTTGTGAAAATCGAAACTGACAGTGAATTCTATGGATGGGGTGAATGTTACACACAAACAGACAGAGATACTCAAATTGTGGCTCATGTCGAACAAATAAAGCGTTACTTGATTGGAAGGGATCCTAGAAATATTAAACACTTTACTCAATCATTTTTTAATGATTTTGCCGGCAGAAGAGGTTCAATGGAATTTTTCTGTGCGATCAGTGGACTCGAGCAGGCAATGTGGGATATTACAGGAAAACTACATAACGCTCCTGTTCACCAACTATTGGGCGGTGCTTTTCGGGAAAAAATAAGGGTTTATGCTAATGGATGGTCTTCAAAAAGTATATCTGGAGAAAAAAATTTAAATTCAACTAAACCACTATCTCAACCCGAACGACTAGCAATTTTGGCAAAGGAAACTGTCAATGCTGGATTTACAGCCTTAAAATTCGACCCAATACCAGGCCCATGGAGAACTCATATCGACAAAAAGACAGAATTTCAAGCAATAGAAAACGTAGAAGCTGTACGTGATTCGGTCGGGAATGATATAGATATCCTAGTAGAAATCCACAGGCGTTTGGCTCCTTATCACGCAACAAAAATTGCAAAATCAATCGAAAAATTTAACCCCTTTTGGTTTGAAGAACCCGTATTAGCAAAAAACCTGAAAGCATTGGAAATGGTCAAAAAATCAATTTCCACACCTGTTGTTACCGGTGAAGAGTTATATACCAAATTTGAATTCAGGGAAGTTTTCGAACGTCAAGCAGCAGATATTATCAATCCTGATATTTGCAATGTAGGGGGAATTTTAGAACTTAAAGAAATAGCTGCTATGGCAGAACCTTATTTTATTGGGGTTTCACCACATAATTACAACAGCACAACCGTTGGTTTAGCAGCAACCTTACAGTTGTGCGGTGCAATACCAAATTTCATCATCACTGAATATTTCACTAACCTCGAGGATTTTGGAAATAAAATTGCCGAAAATCCTTTGAAAGTAGAAAACGGATATATTAATTTACCCAATTCACCAGGACTAGGAATAGAATTAAATGAATCAATCTTAGGAATGTACCCTTATAGGCAATTTCCACCAAATCCTCCAGCTCAATACTTTGACGAAGGTCCGTAGTTAGCTCAATTGTAATAATTGCAGGAAATTTCCGTCTGGATCTTTGAAAGTACTAACCCATCCGCCCCAATGTTCACGAGTTGGGATTCGAACAAATTCAACTCCCCGAGATGACAAAGTTTGAAAAGACAAATTTATATCCTCGGTCAGAAAATTCACCATGATGCGAATTGAATCGTTATTCTCCTGAGACACTTCCGAATGTATTCCTATACTTAATCTCATCTCTCCCCAGCGAAAAACTACAAAATCAGACTTCTCTTAGTGAACATGCAGGCCTAAAATTTGAGAATAAAATTTCACCATTTCTGGAAATCGTGTATTTTCCGTCCAAATTATTACTCCACCCATAGAAGTTATCATCAGGAAATATTTCTCCAAATTCTTACCGAATTTTAACCAATTATATCTAATAAATATTTATTTTATTTTCTATTGTTGAAGTGTATAATCACGGCAGAGACATTGTGGGGTGTGTTGATAGTCGAATAGAGGTCTCAAGAAAGGAGGTAAGAAATTGGATAGTAGTATACGGAGGTGGACTAGATAGGTGTTCTCTAGGACACCTCTAACTAGTAGAGGGAGGCGCTATCTTTGACAGCGCCTCCCTCTTTTTAATCTCTCTTCAAAAATCTACGTAAAAGATCTAAAGAATTTAAAGACATTCGAGTCCTATCAGGGATACCATACCCTGCAAAATTATATGACTTTTTTGCAAATCTTTCTCCATCAGTTATGGAAATGAAAGTTTGGCCTCTACTCAAATTTTCAACATATTCTTCTTGTAACACAACGGCATGAATTGCTAACCCTAATTCAGATTTCGAATTTTCTCGGATCATAATTGCCATATGATCCGCCATTTCTTGCGAACCTTTTTTAAAATTTTCATAGTTAGGAATCATACGAGAGATTTCAGAGTCTTCTAACTCATGATTCACAATTAATCCTTCGCAAAAATCACGCCCCAAAGCTTCAAAAAGCATTTGTGATGCAATCCCACCCGTTACATCTTCGCATATTGATAACGAAAATTTATTTTGATGTAATAATTTCGCAACCACTCCTGGTAGTGTTTCTTCGTCCTCTGCGAAAATGTTATCACCTAGTAAATCTCGGATTTTGCTCTCCACTGGTCGAATCAAATCATGCGCTTCAGATAAACTTTTGGCTTTAGCCGTAATTCTCACATCAACCTGTCCAGGATGAGCTAGGACCCCAACCGTAGGATTATTTGAATTAGCAATCAAATCACCAATCTTGTCATCTACTGCACTCTCTCCAATATCAGCCACTTTAAGAATTTTATATGTGATCATTTGCTGTAAATCAAATTTTCTACGCAAGTAAGGGACAACCTCATTATCAAAAAGCCATTTCATTTCAAAAGGCACTCCTGGCAATGCAATCACAACAGATTGCTTGTGTTCCGAAAAAAACGCCGGAGCCGTTCCATTGGGATTCTCAATCGGCATGGAGCCTTCTGGGATGTCTGCTTGCCGAGCATTATTAGATGTCATAATTAATCCCCGACTTTGAAATCGTTCATCAATTTGTTTCACAAGACCAGAGTCTCTAACTAGATCTACAGCCAAAACTTCCGCTATGATTTCACGAGTGATATCATCTTGGGTCGGACCTAATCCACCTCCTGCAATTACGATGTCAGAACGATTAATCGCCCTAGATAACACCTCCTTCATTCTGCCTGGATTATCACCAACAGTAGTCTTGTAATACAAATCTACTCCAACATCAGTCAGTCTTTGAGCCATCCAAGATGCATTTGTGTCCACAATTTGACCAAGCAATAATTCAGAACCTATTGAAATTATTTCTGCCTTTACCACGACTACACTTCTCTCTCGAAATCAATTAACCGACTTATTTCTGGCAAGACTTTTTGAGATACCCTTTCACATTCCTCTAAATGGGGGAATCCGGAAAGAATAAATTCATCAATCCCTAACTTCCAAAATTCTAATATCTCCTCGGCAACTTGTTGATACGAACCAACAATAGCGGTGCCACAATTCACTCGAACTTCAGAAATTCCATTCCACAACCTGGGAGATAATTTGTGATCACTTGCAACTTGGACTTGTGCTTTCTGTCCAACCATCGGGCTGCCATCAATCGATTGCTTCCTTTGAAATTTGACTTTATCTGTAGACTGAGACAACAACTCCTTTGAAGCTTCCCAGGCAGCGGCCTCTGTGTCACGAGCTATTATATGGGTCCTAAGTCCAAACCTTAATAATCTATCATTCGAAACTGCACATTCAGTAGCTCTGAATATTAACTCTTTGATTTTGTCTATAGGTTGAATCCACATCAACAAAACATCTGCATATGCACCCGCAAGACTCAATGCGTTCTGAGATGCACCCCCTAAATAAAAATTTGGACCTGATCCATTCGGCCTAGGAGAACATATCGCATCGTACAAATTAACGTATTTTCCGCGAAAATTCACAGGATGTTGTGAAGTCCACATTTCTCTGCAAGCCAGTAAAAATTCTTTTGCACGATCATATCTTCCTGAATGATCTAATGTCTCTCCGAATCTATCAACATCTCCTTGAATCCCTCCAGGAACCAAATTAATATCTAATCTAGAGCTGCTGATATTGTCGAATGCAGCGGCCATTTGAGCAAACAACCCTGTAGAAATATATCCGGGACGCACAGCTACCAAAAATCTAATTTTTTGTGTGAGAGCCATCAAGGCTGTAGCGGTAGTCCAAGTCTCTGCCAAAGGAGCCGTTTCTTCAAACATACCATTCGAAAATCTTGTGGGGATTAACATCGAGTAAAATCCTGATTCTTCAGCCATTTTGACAATATCACTGAGGTAGTCAAAAGTCGGAGGTCGTTCAGGATCAATGGTTCCAATATGTATTCCATCTCCATCAATGGGAATAAACCAATCAAATTTTGGTTGAGGACGTGAACATCCCTTTTTCATAATTTATTCCTCTGACTTCCAGGATGATTTCCAACGATCTACAGCTGCTTGAGCCCTTGGACTAATTGCCCTTTGGACTGAAACGTTTAATAGCGACGGCCTATTAAATTTCAACGCTCTTTCAAGCGCATCAGGAAGTTCTTCAATATTTTCGACATTTTCTCCATAGCCGCCTAACGAACGTACTAATTGGTCATATCTACTTGGCAACAAGTCAGTTGCGACAGAACGATTATATAATTGTAATTGAATCTGCCTATCGATTCCCCATGCCGAATCGTTACCCATAATACAAACAATCGGGAGATTATGTCTTACTGCGGTATCGAATTCAAACCCATTAAATCCAAATGATCCATCTCCACTAAATAATATTACCCTACGTTCAGGATAGGCTATTTTCAATGCAAGAGCCGTAGGCAAGCCAGACCCCAACATACCCAAAGGAGGTAAATACCACCAACTACGTGGATTTATTGCTGGAAAATAAGCTCGAGCAAAATGACAAAAATCTCCACCGTCAAATACCAGAAAATCATCAGGCTCTAAAAAAGATTTAACAGTATTATGTACTGCCATAGCATGTAACGGATTCTCAGTCAGCGCAAGTGATTCTAATGCTTCAAAATGGTAACGTCGTGCCTCGGTGAATTTTTGTATCCATGGTTTAAAAGAGGACCAAATTCTTTTTTCTGAATTATGTATTACCATATCCAAAACGTTGCTGATATCTCCGCAAATCCCAACATCAACAGATCTGTTCCTTCCAATTTCTACCTGCGATGGATCAATCTGCATTAATGCCGCCTTTTCTGAAACTAAAGGCGGCGCAGTATATCCAATCACAAAATCTTGCTTTCTACCCAATAACAGCACAGCATCTGCATCAGAGATCAATTTAGCAGCAGTATTCAGCGCAGTATCGAAAAAACCAAAACAAAGCGGATGATCATCCGAGACAATTCCCCTAGCGTCACCCTCTGTGAGTAATGGAATACCAGAAATTTCAACAAATTTTTCTATTTTCTGCCCTACATCACCATAAGAAGCAGCAGAACCAGCAATAATTAGTGGTCGGTCAGAGGAAACTAATATGTCCAACAACTGATCAATTTGTTTACTAGAAATAGATCGCGGGACATGATCAATATTGTCTTTAAAAGATTTATATGTAGGAAACTCATGAGTTTGAATTTTTTGTTCTTGAACATCAACAGGAACAGTCAAATGAACTGGCCCACGTCGTCCACTGTAAGCTAGTGCCAACGCCCGGTTTATCATGTCGGGAATCTTCGAGGCATCATCAATAATCCAAGAAGCTTTTGTTACAGGAGCAGCCATCCCGATCTGGTCAATCTCTTGCATCGCTCCTTTGCCCAATTCCGAAAGTTCTGCGCTACCACTAATAGATAGCATCGGACTTTCTGCATGAAAGGCACTTGCAAGACCAGGAATCGCATTTGCAAAACCCGGAGTCGTGGTCATTACAATCCCAGGGGTATCAGTTGCTCTAGCCCATACATCTGCCATATGAACAGCAGCTTGCTCATGCCTAGTATCAAAAAACCTGAAATCAAAATCAGCCATGACATCTATGACAGGAAGAATATGATCGCCTGCAAGAGTAAAAATGTTCTTTACTCCCTCTTTAGCTAATACATTGGCAATAAGATGGCTACCAGTAATACTACTCATTTAACGATTCCTTTTAAAAACAAACTACTCGATATTTCATGCTAATCTAGCTGAATTCTAATATCGTCAAGCAATGTGTCAAGTACATCAAGTTTTTGCAAATTGATTCTACATGACTTGAATGATAGAATCATCGTGCAGCCGATCCTTCGGGAAGGTGAGCATCGATATAATGGTTTTTCTATTGTTCACCTCCAGCTGTATAACACTTAATACGCAAAGGTGATTACATGATCGTTTTTAATGATCAAATATCAATAGGGATCATTGGAGCTGGTGCCGTTGGCGGTGCATTGGCTATATCTCTAAGTTCTGCTGGCTACAACGTGAGATGTGTTGCGAGTCGTTCCATAGAATCATCACATCGATTAGCTGGGAATATTCAATCTTTAAAAAGTGCTAAAACTATTCAGGAAGTGGCAAATACGTCTGACTTTGTTTTTATTACTACACCCGACAATATCATTGAACGTGTCGCGAATGAAACAAAATGGAGGAAGTCACAAGGTGTGGTTCATTGCTCTGGAGTCTCTTCTCTAGACATATTGGGTAATGTGACGTCATATGGCTCAATACCTGGATCATTCCACCCTATGCAAGCGTTTGCAGATGCGCATTCTGGTGCAAAGAACATTCCAGGCATCACCTTTGGAATCGAAGGTGAAAAGCCAATGGCAGATTTCCTTACTCGAATGGCCGTGAATCTAGATGCAAGACCTATAGTTCTTACCTCAGAAAGTAAGCCTTTGTATCACCTAACAGGTGTAATGATGGGAGGATTATTAACAAGTCTTGCAATTGGAACGGCAGAACTTTGGACAAAATTCGGCTTGAAAAGAAACCAAGGAATTGATGCACTAATTCCTATGATGATCGGTGTGACAAATAACCTCAAAACTCTCGGTGTTCCAAAAGCAATTGCTGGCCCATATGCGCGAGGAGATTTTGGAACTATCAGGACCCATATGCTTACATTACAAAAACAAGCTCCCGAGATTTTACCTTTGTACTGCGAAATGGCATTAATGGGATTATCGGCGGCGGTTGAAAAAAATACATTAGACAAAAAGACTGAAGAAGATATCAGACAATGTATCCTCGAATTTAGAAAAGGGGAATAGAAATTGAAAACCCGAAAAACCATTCAAGAATTCCAAAATCAATCAGATAGCGGTGAAAAAATCGTTATGATCACAGCATATGATTATACTTCGGCTAAAATTATTGAAAATGCAGGAATTGATTACATTCTCGTTGGTGATAGTCTTGGGCAAGTAATTTTAGGATATGATTCCACTGTTGAAGTATCTATAGAAGATATTTTGCACCACCTAAAAGCAGTAACAAGAGGTACAGAAAAAGCTCACATTATAGCTGACATGCCTTTCATGACATTTCAAATTAACCCCGAATCTGCCATATCAAATGCGGGAAAATTACTACAATATGGAGGAGCGCAATCTGTAAAAATTGAGGGTGGCGAACACATGTGTCCCACAATTAAAAAAATTGTGGCTGCGGGAATTCCAGTGATGGGCCATCTCGGGTTGACTCCTCAATCTCATAACCAACTAGGTGGATACCATTTACAGGCTAAAACCCTTATCAGTGCTGAAAAAATTATCGAAGATGCTTTAGCTATCGAAGATGCTGGCGCATTTTCCTTGGTTCTTGAGTCCATTCCTTCAGAAGTGGCGAAAATAATTACTGGTAAATTAAAAATTCCTACCATAGGAATTGGAGCAGGGCCACATTGTAATGGGCAAATTCAAGTTTTTCACGATTTAATGGGTTTATTTTCGGATTTCCAGCCTAAGCATGCAAAAAAATACGTAGATCTAACTGAAATAATTAAAAATTCAATCGAACTATATGCGAGCGATGTCAAAACAGGTAAATTCCCAAACACAAATCATAGTTTTAAAGCAAAAACTGAATTAGTTTCAAAATTAGAATCCAAACTAGGCCTAAAGTAATAATGCAAATAGTTCATTCAATTGACAAATTTCGAGACAAATGTTCATCCTTGAGTCGCTCATTAGGTCTTGTGCCAACTATGGGTGCAATCCACGATGGTCATTTGGCATTAATTAAACAAGCATCCCTAGAAAACAAATCTGTTGTAGCCACTATTTTTGTGAATCCTAAACAGTTTTCAGAAAACGAGGACTTCAATGACTATCCCAGACCAATTGAATCCGATTTAAAATCGCTTGAAAATGAAAACGTTGATTTAGTTTTTGTTCCCTCAACTGATGAAATTTACCCTTCATATCATTCAACACATGTGGCGGTAGGGAAAATTGCAGAAATTTTGGAAGGCAAATCAAGACCGAATCACTTCCAAGGAGTTTCTACAATTGTTACAAAACTTATTTCTGTTTCTAGACCCGACAATACATATTTTGGGCAAAAAGATGCACAGCAATGTGCAATAGTTCAAAAGATTAACAGAGAACTAAATCTGGGAACTAATATCAGGATTGTTCCTACTGTTAGAGAAAAAGATGGTCTTGCAATAAGCAGCCGAAATGTATATTTAAACAAGAAAGAAAGATCTGCATCCACTGTCTTGTTTAAATCTTTAGAAAAAGGAAGAAGGTTGAAAGGGAATGGACTCACCGAAATCGATGCCTTGATTGCGTGTATCCGTGAATATATTGTTTCAGAACCGTTGGCGGAAATTGATTACATTTCAGTAGTCGACCCAAACACATTAAATAATTTCAGTGGCCCAACAGATCAAAGCAAACAACTTTTGGCTCTTGTCGCAGTGAAAATTGGCAACATCAGATTAATTGATAACATGATATATGATTAACTATTCCCAGAAAGCTTACAAAAAATTGAAAATACTTTTAACAAATGATGATGGTATTGATACTCCAGGAATTTGGATGTTAGCAGATCAACTTTCTACTTTTTCTGAAGTGATAATTATTGCACCCGAATCCAATCAGAGTGGCGTGGGTACTTCCATAAGTCTACAAAATCCTATCACAGTTTCACACCATTCTTCTAAAGATTCAAAACTCCAATCAATAAAGTCATTTGCAATTAGTGGCACTCCTGCAGATTGCGTAATTTTTGGAACGGAAAAACTTTCAAGCCCCCCTTTTGACCTAATCATCTCTGGACCGAACAAAGGGTTTAATACAGGTTTCGATATAATAAACTCTGGAACTTTCGGAGCTGCAATTCAAGGGTTCTCCAGAGGTTTTAATTCTGTGGCAATTTCAATAGGAAATTTAGAGCCAAAAAGATCCCAGTATATACTTGCATCCAAAATCTCCTTAGCAATCACAGAATTTTTCTCTGATATAAAGATTGAAGAGAAACTCTTATTAAACATTAATCTTCCAGATTGCGAATCTATCAATATCAAAGGAATAAATCTAACTAATTTGGGACCTAAAGCTTTCTTAGAAACTATAGAAAAACTAGATGCCTCAAAAAATGAAATGTACGCGGTAAAACATAACAGACCCATAAATCCCGAAGCAGATCATCAAACAGACGTTTGGTCAGTGAAAAACCATATTATTTCAATCACACCAGTCAATCTTCTCATTAGTACTAATTTTAATCACCAAAAGCTCGAACGATTAGTCAAAACCATTTCTCAAAAGTTGTGAGGTTATTGACTGAATTACCAGCACTCTGATAGAGTCACACGGTAGTTAGCCTCTTGAGAAGAGAAATAAAAATCACGGGAGCCAGATATAAATGTCAACAAATAATACCGTTACAGAACCAGGTAGAGACTTACGAGTATACGCAGAATGCGATGTTCTTGTTATTGGTGGTGGTCCGGCGGGTTGTGGTGCAGCTGCAGCAGCTGCTGATGCCGGCGCAAATGTAATTTTAATGGAAAGATATGGCCATCTTGGTGGAATGTCTACGGGTGGTTTCGTACTATGGATTGACAGAATGACTGATTGGTCTGGAAACCACGTCATTTCAGGATTCGCGACAGAACTACTAGATCGGTTACCTCCAGAAGGTCTTCTCGGACCCGATCCTGAATTGTGGGGTTCTAAAGATCAAGCATTAGTAGATTATTGGGGTGATCGTTCAGCTGCATACCAAGGAGTCGTAACTTGGTCTCCTACAGTCGATCCTGAATTATTAAAGAATGTTTCAATCGACGTATTAGAAGAAAAAGGCGTGAAATTATTAATGCACTCATGGGGTGTCCAAGCATTAGTTGAGGATAACCAAGTTAAAGGTGGAATCTTCGAAAGTAAATCTGGTAGGCAAGCAATTCTGGCAAAAGTTACTATCGACGCGACTGGCGATGGAGATGTTTTTGATTTTGCTGGTGCGGAACATGTAAACGATGTTGTTGAAGACAATATCCACCATAGGATGAACGTTGCATTCCTTTGGGGTGATATTGATTACGACAAATGGCTTGATTTTAAAAACAATAACCCTGATGACTTTCGTGCTGTCATGGCTGAAGGTTCCAAGGTAAATGTTGTTGACCGCCCTCACGCAATGCCACGAAATGACATGGCTCTATTTATGGGACCTAGATTAGCGGGTTATAGTTGTATAGATGTAGACGATTTATCAACTGTAGAAGCTGAATCTCGTCGCAGAATGATGGAAATGATTGATTTTTATCGTAAAAAACTTCCCGGATTTGAAAATGCCTATGTGCATACTACTGCACCTCAAATGGGTACCAGGCATAGTCGACGCTTAGTAGGTGTCACTGAAATGAAGAGATCAGATTGGACATCTGGAGTGATACATGATGATGAAATAGGTATTTCTCCCGCACCAAATGCAAGGCATCCCAATGTATCCGTTCCTTACAATTCTCTTGTACCTATTAAGGTTAATGGTTTGTTAGCCGCCGGGCGCTGTCTAAGTACCGATCCTATTACTCACACTTTCATGAGAGAAGTTCCGCAAAGTTGGCTTTTAGGTCAAGGGGCTGGTGCAGCTGCGGCACAGGCTGCCAATAAAGGCATTGAAGTACGAGATGTCAACATTCAAGAATTGCAAGCAGAATTACGTAAACAAGGGGTAATTCTTCACGATAATTAAAACTATTTTTGGCTTTTATCGAAAGAGACTTTCCGAGGGTTAAATGCAGTTCGAATATCTTACTTATTCTAAAGAGTCCCACATCGTCACTCTGACTCTTAACAGACCTGAGCGACTTAATTCAATTTCCCCTCCAATGAACTTGGAACTTTGGGAAGCACTCAATACTTTTCGAGAAGATAAGGATGCTTGGGTATGTATTTTAACTGGTGCCGGTGACCGGGCATTTTGCGCAGGAAACGACCTTAAATGGCGTTCTGAGAACCCCGGAGTTGAAACGCCTGGAATTATACCGGGTACCGAATATCAGTCTAACCCAAAAACACCTGGACCAGCAGGAACATTACCGACTGAATTGTGGAAACCCCTCATCGCTGCAGTACATGGTTATGCAGTCGGTGGTGGAATGGAATTAACCATGCACTGCGATATTGTAATAGCATCAGAAGATGCTAAATTTGGAGTTCCTGAAATTAAGAATATCGGAGGAGTTCCTGGAGGAAGTGGAATCCTTAGATTGCAACGCCAATTACCATACAAAGTCGCCTTGTGGATGCTAATGAGCGGGGAGTTTATGTCTGCAGACTACATGTATAGTCTGGGATATGTAAATGAAGTGGTTAATAAAGATAATCTTCTCAGTACAGCTAGAAAATATGCCGAAATTCTATGTAACAATCCTCCAATTGGAGTACAAACTGCCAAGGAAGTTGCTATTCGTTCATTAGATCTTCCAATAGACCATCCTCCAACTGCTTGGCAATACCTTTGGACCGGACTCACTGATAAAATGAGAAATTCCGAAGATGCCCATGAATCAAGACAGGCATGGTTGGAAAAACGCAAGCCGAACTACAAAAACGAATAACAGCTCTTAAATCGAGTCAGTGATTGGCTATGTCAAATTACTTAAATACCCTTCAAGAAGCAATTGATATTCTCTCGAATGGTACTCATTCTTGGATGGAAAGACTTTTCTCTCAAGGACCCACATCAAAACTTAAAAACCTGAGTTCTATGAACGTTTGGAACGGGTGGATGACTTGGCAAGAAGATTACCGCCCTGCAGACACTGGTTATTTAACAGGAAGATTGTGGCTACTCTATCTTATTACAGGAGAAAATGATTTCAAAAATTGGGCACTCGAATTGATCAAAGGAATGTCTCCCGATCTAATCAAGTATCCTCAGATAAGTCATGTTTCGGGAGTAGACACATATTATGGCCCAGCTTGGGGATATGACATTACTGGAAATGAAGATTTTAAAACCCTCTCTTTGAAATCCGCGCAGAATCAAATTGACTCAATATTTAGTGAGAAAACCAACGTATTTTATTTATCGCATGGTAGAAATGTAGTCAATATAGATTGCACTGCTTTTTTACTTGATCAGCCATGGGCGGGTAGATATGACAATAAATTTATGGATTATTTTAAAAAGCACAATGACGAAATTTTAAACCTTCGCATGGTAAAAAAAGACGGCAACTATTTCCAAGTAGCCTATTTTGATGCAAATGAAGAATTCGATTACCTCACCACACACCAAGGGTGGAGAGTCGATAGTACTTGGGCAAGAGGACAAAGTTGGGGAATGCACAATTTTTGTGCCGCATACGAATCAACTGGAAATAAGAACTACTTAAATGCCGCTATCAAGATGTGTGATTGGTGGGTTTCTCACAATCCTTCAGACTACATTCCATTCTATGACTTTGAAGATCCAGAAGCATATAAAAGACCAAAGGATTCCTGTGCCGCAGCAATGGCTGCAACTGCCCTAATGAGAATATCAAGATATGCCCCGGAAAAAACTGCTTCCTACCAACCTATAATTGAAGGAATTCTGACAGAATTAACGGAAAACTATCTCAGCATAGGTGGGCAATTATTACATGGGAGCTGGGGAAACACTGTTGGTAGGTGGAGTAGAGAATTACGATTCCCACAGGAAGATATCGTCGCCTACGGCAATTACTATTTCGTGGAATCGGTTTTCCGTCAGCTAGTTCCTAACTGGAGTTTATTTGAATTAAATCCTAATAACACAAAAATGAGCCCACAAATTGCCCGAGACATGATTAGCAACCAAATGGATAATCACAAATGAATGAATCAAAAGCCTTCCGATTTAATTCGGAACCCGAAAACCAGAAATACCTCGACACATTAGATTATTCCATGAACATAATTGCAGATGGTTCTAATTTGCAAATGAAACATTTATTTGATGCAGGGAATCCAGGAAAAATACAACACATGAATACTCGTACTGGTCGTTATAGCCTTGGCCCAAATTACGCTCCAGGAGATGTTGGATTATTGATTGGAAGATTGTGGCTGTTATTTTTGTATACTGGAAAAACTCAATTTGAAGAATGGGCTTTACATTTAATTAAACAAACCAAGGAAGATCTTTTAAACAATGCATCATTCAATGATGCATCTACTTTAGATATATTCTTCGGATTGAACCACACTGCTAAAATAACAGGTTTTGAAAAATGGAAATCTCTTTTCTCTCAAATCTCCTCAAACATATCAAATGAATTTTGGAACGAAAGCGCACAATGCTTTTTTTCAGGAAATGATGAAGAAAAACAATTATCTATGGATTTAACAGGAGGAATGATCGCATTACATTCTGAAAACATTTCTGAAAAATCCAAAGAAAGACTAATTGCCCATTTCGATAGAACTTTAGACTTAAACATGATTAGAACTGATGGATCTGTCAGACAATGTGCTATTTTCGATTCATCTAACAATTTTTCTCACTACTCAACGAATCATGGATATGAAGTGTTCGATTCGGTTGCCAAAACTCATGCCTCAACAATGTTAAACTTCATTTCTGTTTATGAATTGACTGGTCATCAAAGATTCCTGAACCAAATAATAAAGTTAGCAAACTATTGGTGCGACTCAATTCCCGAAGATTGGGTTCCGAGATACGATTTTACTGACCCTGATCCAAAAACCAAACCAAAAGATTCTTGTGCTGCATCAATTGCTGTTGTCGCAATGATCCGCTTATGCAAAATTCGTCCGGAACTAAATGTACATTATCGTTTAGTTATTGAAGAAACCCTAAAAACTCTCTCTAAAAAATACTTAGCCGAGGGAGGTATTCTTTTGCATAGTAGTTGGGGCGACCAAAGATGGCATTCCGCTCTCAAATTCGAACCAACACCATCAAACTTGGTTTTTCCACAAGAAGAGATTCTTCCCTTTGGAAATTATTTTTTCGTCGAGGCTATTTTTAGAGAACTAAAGCCTGATGAAAACATATAAACTCATTTTCTGCCATCAAGTAATCTTGACATCTCAACTGCAAACCAAAGAGCCAAACTACCTGTCCTATCATCATAACCACAAACAGCTGTACGATCTAAATAATCACGGATAGATTCCATTGCCCCCGTACTAATACACCCATCCATCACATCCCCATTGCCAGCTATCCTCTCACTCGCTCCAACCCAAATTTTGTTCACCCATTCCATATTTGAAGAATCAATCCAACCTTTCCGCAAACCTCTAGCAACTGCATAACCGATCATACAAGTACCAGTCATCTCTTCATAAGAGCCTTTCAAGTCAATGATTTCTAGCCAACGTCCAGAAGGTTGTTGATAACTTTTTAATCCCTCCAACAATCTCCTGTATGAGTTTAAAATGGATGGCCGTTCAGGATGATCTTCAGGTAGAACAGACAAAGTTTCAGTCAAACCTATAGCAGCGAAACCATTCCCCCTACCCCAATAAATGTCAGTATTCCGATCATGCATAAACAGCCCATCACTTTTTTGTGTTTTCATATTCTTAAGAAAGGTAACCAGTTTTTGCAGATAAGCTTCTTCACCAGTTAAAGAATAGGCTCTTCCTAAAATCGACCCTAACATAAACATATCCTCAGTCCTCCAAAGAGGATCAGCCGGATGAGGTGGATTAGATGCACTACCTTCCTCAAAAAGATTCGCAGCATCAATGATAGTTTGTTTATATCGTTCATCTCCTGAAGATAAAAACATTTCATCCGCCCAAACCATTCCAGCGATATGCGCAGACCCTGCAGGATTATCAGCATATGGATCAATAGCACCTGAAACATAATTTTCTGTGAGGCCAGCGATTTCGTGAATCGGGTTATTAGTCACACCTCCATCCATTTCCCACAATCTTATTCGACCACTGATTCCTACTCCTTGGACATAATTAATGGGGTTATCAAGTTTGTGCCCATAAGTTGAAGCAAGTAAACGTGCGGTGGCAATTGGAGATCTTTGTCTACGAGATTCAAGCGTTTTTCTGGCTTGTGAAATAGGGCTTGATCCAGATAAAGCAATCAATTTGGTGAGTTCAGACACAACAGAACCTTCGGGAGCGGACAAACGAAATGCAGGAATGGCACCTAACCCACTCGCCCTTGAATATCCTAATGCATTAACGAAAGAATCATCTTTTGAAATTGGATTTGCATTCAACTCGGTTGCTATCTCCTGTGCAGCAAGATTTGATTCCCACTCAACGACTTCACCATTACAAATTTCTACGACGACCTCAGGAGCCAAGTAAGAGATCCATCGCCACATATATCTCGATTCAGGATTTTCTTCATCATTGAAAAATCCATCATCTGGAGGATATCCTAAAGACGGGCTTCCTCCAGATGAATTATTCGGCGATTGTAATTGTTCGTAACCATCAATATTTATACATGGAGCTATACTAATGTTAAGTGTTGAATCAACACACGCTTCAATAGCCTTTATTGAAGTATTGACGTCTGCCTCACCTCCAACTAACCCGCCAACAACCACAATATTAACATTTGGCGTATGAACACTCTCCAAAAAGGGAATCTGAGTCTCTAAACGAGTTACCCCAAGAGCCGAAGTATTCCACTGATTGGGATTTTGCTCAGAAAATTGCTCGACTACTGAATGAATGTTTTTAAGATTTGACATAATTTCTCCGCAAAATGAACTAAACATAAATAATTAATCGGTGCCAAGCATACTTATGAACCCCAATTTGGTCAACCATATGAATCCAAAAAATTTCTTGGCATTAATTGACCAGTCAGACTCTCTAATATAGACTTGCGGTCTGGATAATTTCAAAATTTAATATGTTTTAGGAGTCTACAATGAAGTTACTTGTTTTGAGTGGAGGGAATCATCCTTACGAAGAATCCACTCCTGTTTTAAAAGAATTTTTAAAAGAGGCGGGTCACGAAGTCACAGTTACCGAAGACGCCAATCAAATCAACTCTGAAAACTTAGCAAATTTTGAAGTACTCATCTTTAACACAATGCGCGCAGCAGAAATGACTTTAACTCGTGCTCAACAAACAGCGATGACGCAATATATTGGCGGGGGCCATGGATTCGTATCATTGCATATTTCCAATGTCCGACCAGATGATTGGCATGAGTACCATGATATTACCGGAGGAGGATGGATATCGGCTGAAAGCTGGCATCCACCTTATGGACAATTCGAAGTAAATGTAACCAATTCTAATCATGAATGTGTAGAAGGAATTTCAGACTTTTTGACAAATGACGAATTGTATATGGGATGTGCTTTCAAAGATGGAAATAACTACTTTTTACATGGGGATTCAGAGGATGGCACTCATAAATGGAGAGACAAAGAAACATTTATGCCGGGCGGTACATTCCCTCTTGGTTGGACTAGAAAGTACGGGAATGGAAAAGTATTTGTAACAAACTTAGGTCATAACGGACTTAGTTTTAAGACCCCTGAATATCAAAAGCTTGTACTAAACGGAATTAATTGGGTATCCTGAATCTCACAAATCCGTGAATCTCAAAATAGACTAAGGTTCAGTTCATGAAAATCACAGAGGTAAAAGTTTCTACTTTATCTTATCCCGAAGGATCAGCTGTTGCAGATGCCACGATGGCTCCAAAAAAATCCAAAGGTTATACATTTGTACACATATTAACTGATGAAGGTATTACAGGACTAGGGATTGGAAAATCCGCACCCGGAATCAAAGAAATCGTTGAAAACATATTTGCTCCTATCCTTATAGGAGAAGACCCCAACAACATAGAGAAATTATGGGATTTGATGTATTGGGCTATCAGGAGCTTTGGAAGGAAAGGTGTTGCTTTTCAAGCAATTTCATCTGCCGATATTTCACTATGGGATTTAAAAGCGAAATCTTTAAACTTGCCACTGTATAAACTCCTTGGAGCATACTCTGATGCTGTACCTATTTATGGCAGTGGGGGTTGGACAAACTATACATCAGAGCAACTTGTAAGAGAAATGACCGATTATGTAGATCGTGGAATTCCAAGAGTAAAAATGAAAGTAGGCAAAGATTTTGGCAAATCCGAAAAAGAAGATCTTCATAGACTGGAACTCGTTAGGAAGGCAGTTGGAGATGATATTGAAATTTTCGTAGATGCAAACTGGGGGTATTATCCGAAACAAGCAATCATGATGGCCAAACAATTCGAGAATTTTAATATTGGATGGTTTGAAGAACCAACTACCGCGGAAGATATCTCAGGATTGTCTGAAATCAGGCACTCAATTTCTATGCCTCTTGCAACGGGAGAACTTGAATATTCCAAATATGGATTTAAAGATTTACTTTACAATGGAGGTTGTGACATTGCACAACCTGATGTTGGAAACGTAGGAGGAATCACTGAATGGTTAAAAGTTGCACATCTTGCTCACGCGTTCAACATTCAAATAGCTCCACATGCTCATCAATTAGTACATTTGCACCTTGGATGTGCAACTCCAAACTTGAAAGTAATCGAATACATGAATACTTCTTTAGAAATAGATCGGATCTTCTTTAATGAGTTCCCCCAACAAAAAGGAGGGGTGTGGAAACCTTTCCATGACAAACCAGGACTGGGATTAGAATTAAATCCTAAAGCTGTAGAAAAATGGTCTATTTAAAAACTCTTTATTCCGAAAGATTTGAACGGAACGCCCAATGTCCCTGATTCACCGCTCTAAGAAAGTCTTCAACAACCCCATTGAACAAGATCGGCTCTTCAATATTTATTGCATGACCGGATTGTGGAAAAGTTACCAAACCCGATTTTTGAAAGTTTCGTTTCATAAATAAAGCAGGTTCAATGCATGGATAATCCTCATCACCAACCAGAATTAAAACTGGTATTTGACATTTTTTAATTTCGTCTTCGAAATCGTACACGGATTTGCGCTTTCTTTGTACCCCTTGAAATGTTAAAGCTGAGCCAATATGTGAGTGCTCAAAGAGACGGGCGCGAAATCTTTCAAACGCACTAGCATCCTTCCTTATGAGTTGTGTCCTAGTTTCTCCTCTAATATAAGAGTCTAGTGCCGGCATCCCATCAGAAATTAACTTGGAAGAATAAAATTCAATCATTTCTATAAATCCATCATTTTGATTTGATCCACTCCCCGCACCAGCAATTATCATTGAAAGGGTACGATCGGGATGTTTCAATCCGAAAACCAAGGTGGTTCCCCCACCCATTGATAGCCCACCTATATGGGCTTTTTCAATAGACATTTCATTCAGAAACCCGTACAGGTCCTCAACCAAAATTTCCTGCGAATATTGATCCTGCTTTTGAGGCACCCCAGATGGTGGGTATCCACGATTGTTTAAAGAAATCACTCTGTAGTCTTCGGACAATTTTTGAGTCAAGGAATCCCAAGATCGATAATCATCTGCGAATTCATGAAGCAAAATCAAAGGAGTCCCTTCTCCTTTTTCTTGATAAAAAATTTCAACTCCATTTACAGAAACTGTTGCCATTCGATACTCCATATCTTGTGATATTAAACAGTAGCAGTATAATGTATTCATAATCTTTTTGGCAGTAGACTATGGAATCAAAAAACCCTCGAAAACTTACACTACTTGAAGCAATTTCAGAAAATAGAGTTATGATTTCTGATGGTGCAACAGGAACGTATTTGCAAACTCATGGACTAGAACCCGGCGGTTGTCCCGAAGAGTTTAACTCAAGCAATCCCGGAATCATTAGCCAAATGGCTAATGATTATTTTAATGCTGGTTCCGATTTAGTACTAACAAATTCATTTGGTGGAAGTAAATTCATGCAAAAAAAATATGGGCATGGGGACAAAGTTGCAGAATTTAATCGTTTATCTGCAACTCATGCCAAGAGTGTTGCGGGGCCTCAAAATTACGTTGTTGGCTCAGTTGGTCCTACGGGAGAATTTTTAGCACCTTTAGGAGATGTTTCTGAAAAAGAAATGTGTCTCGCTTTTGAGGAACAAATGGTTGCGCTAAAAGAAGGTGGAGTTGACGCAATAATAATTGAAACCATGACTGCAATTGAAGAAATTTCACTTGCTATCCGTGTCGCAAAAGAAAGTACAAATCTGCCTGTGATTGCAACTATGGTCTTTGATAAAGGGCCTAGGGGATTTTTTACAATGATGGGAATCACTCCAGAACGAGCTGCCAAAGAATTGACATCTGCAGGGGCTGATATTATAGGTACAAATTGCGGAAATGGAATCGATTTAATGATTGAGATAGCCCAACAAATGCGAGAGTCAACAGATAAACCAATGATCGTGCATTCAAACGCGGGAATCCCGACAGTTAAAAATGGGCAAATAATATACCCCGAGACACCCGAATACATGACAGAACGATTCGTGCAAATCGTTGAATTAGGGGTTAACATCGTTGGTGGATGTTGTGGGACTGGACCGGAGCATATAAAGTCATTATCAAGAACCCTCAAGACTTCACCATAAAGGAACTACCATGTATTCAGAAGATACAACAAAGCAATCAAAGATTTCAGAGGTTTTTGAAAAATTGGGCAGGTGTCTCGAGCTAATCCCTATGGATCCTCACTTCCAAAACATTTCCATTGGATTATATGTTCAAAACTCTATCTGTTCGCTCTGGTCATTCAGCCAGAAAGATGGGGTCGGAAAAAGAATCGAAGGGATTCGAAATCAAATGGTCGCTCTTGGCGATTTAGAACCTGTGCATGACGCATCTAATCAAGCCAGATTCCCATGTGGAAAAGTGCACCAAAGACCACTAAGGTTTTTACTATCCCAAGCTACCAATAAAACTCCAGATTTCAAGCATCCTTCAGGGAATATTGCAATTCAAGACTCGAAATCTGATCTCATGCTATCAGCCACCCCTGAGGAAAAAAATGGAACTTGGCACTATGAAATCCAGGGGCAAGGTGAATCAAAGAATGCTTCTCTTAGAATTAAAATGGTCGTTGCTGGTTTTGTAAAATATGGTGAAATGATAAAAACTTCAGATACTTCTGTAGCGTTTGAGTGTGGGAAAAACCATGAAAATTTGATGAGGATAATTTTGCCTTATTCAAGAAATATTTCTAGTGTCGAAGGAATGATGGCAGCAGAAGCACTCAGAGGACAGATGACCACAGGAACACTAGGGTTTAGTGTTACATAAAAAAATTTTAGTAATAAAATTTGTGAAGGAGCCAAAATGATTACAGAAAATCCAATGACCTCAAAACAAAGAGTAATCAATGCACTTAATGGTCTTCCTACAGACCGGACTCCTTGCGCAAACCCAACAAGTGTTGCAACTGTTGATCTTATGGACCTTGTGGATGCTCCATTCCCTGATGCTTGCAGAGAGCCGGAGCTTGCCGCCAACCTTGCTGCTACAGGCTACACAGAATTGGGATTCGATAGTATCTCTCCATATTTTTCAATTATTCAAGAATCCTCCGCACTCGGATGCGATGTCCAATGGGAAGGAAAAGACAACTGGCCGACTGTAAGAATGTATAACCCAATTTGGAAAAGTCCTGCAGACATTAAAATCCCGAAAAATTTCTTAGAACATCGCGATACCAAAGCCCTAACAAAATCTATAGAAATCCTTAGTTCGGAATTTGGAAATGAAGCTGCTATCATTGGAAAAACTATGGGTCCTTGGACCCTTGCGTATCATGTATTTGGAGTAGAACCGTTCTTACTAATGTCAGTAGATGATCCAAAACTTACGTTAGATGTTCTTCATAAATTAAAAGAGATTTCAGTCATATTTGGCGACGCCCAAATTGATGCAGGTGTCGACGCTCTGACTTTTCCAGATCACGCCACTGGAGATCTCGTAAGTGGTGAATACTACAAAAGATTTCTTATGGAAATTCATATGGAAATGGCTGAAAGGTTAAACGTTCCCTTGATTTTACATATTTGTGGAAACACTCTTGATAGAATGGAATATATTTCTAAAACTGGAATGGCATCTTTTCACTTTGATTCAAAAAATGACCCACAAAAGGCCATGGACACTGTAGATGGAAAGATCAGTTTGGTAGGAAACATCAACAATCCGGCGACTTTATATTCTAGAGGGCCTGCAGAAGTTCGTGCAGAAGTTTTCAAATGCCTTGACGCCGGGGTGCAAATGATCGCTCCTGAGTGTGCTGTGCCTTTATCTACAAAACTTGAAAATTTATTAGAAATTCCAAGAGCTGTAAAAGCTTGGCACAGAAAAAATTAATACAAAGGATTTAAAATGCCAATAAACCACGATGGTTTGAACCAAGAAATCGCCTATGTTACTAAAGAATCAGAACTAGAACACATCAAGGGACTTTTTGACAATTCTGATCCTAAAATGCATGAAATTGCACATAAGCTAATCATTGGTGACCAACATTCAGTTGATGAATTAACTCAAAAAGCACTTGATGATGGATTTAGTGCTAATACAATTCTTGATGATGGACTAATTTCTGGAATGGCAATAGTCGGAATCAAATTTCGTGACAATATTATTTTTGTACCTGAAGTTCTAATTGCTGCCCGAGCTATGAAAGCAGGGATGACCCACATCGAACCGATCTTATCTGCTTCGGGAGTTAAGCCAATTGGTACAATCATTATGGGTACTGTAAAAGGTGATTTGCATGACATAGGTAAAAATCTATGTATCATGATGCTTAGAGGGGCTGGATTTACGGTTCACGACCTCGGAGTCGACACGCAGTCTGAAGAATTTATTGAAGCAGTAATGGAACACGAAGCACAACTTCTTGGAATGTCAGCACTACTGACGACAACAATGCCCAACATGGGAAGAACTATAGATGCATTTGAAGAAGTTGGAATGCGCAGTAATGTCAAAATTCTAGTAGGTGGCGCTCCTTTATCACAAGAATTGGCAGATGATATGGGTGCGGACGGATATGGGAAAGACGCAATTGAATGCGTAGATCTTGCCAAAAAGTTTGTTACAGCCTAGGAATTCAATTAGTATCATTCTATGGGAATTAAAGACGCTAAAGACAAAATTAATGGAGAACTAGATAAAGATCGATACATCTCCAGTATGAAAAGGATAGATGCGATCATGCGTGGCATCTCTCAGACAGTATCCGAAGTATCTTCGAAGAGATGTCCTTACAGGAATGCTAACGATCGTTGTACAGCAAAGTTTGGATGTAGGAATCAGAACAGAAATGTGCAACCGAATGAATTATTCATTTGCCAAGATGATCAGAAGTTAGATTATCGGAGCGCATGGGAAATCGAATCTGAAATATAAACATACTCAAAAATTCGATAAGCTCCATGATACAATACCCACATGTCTCCTGTACGATGCTCTGGACAAGTCATAGAATCAAAAATCGGATCCTCTTTATTCGATTACGCTGATGCAATTAATGTGCGTGTCCCTACATCTTGTGGAAGAAATGGGCAATGTCATGAATGTATTGTCGAAATTAATTCGGGACATGATTCATTAAATAATCCTTCTGAGGAAGAATTCTTCCTTGGAAACAATTTTCGATTAGCTTGTCAAACTAAAATTACAAATACCGATAAGGTAATTGAATTTTCCATCTTACGTCGACAACCCAGAATTCTTATTGAATCTATTAATCGTCGTGTCTCTCATGATCCTATGGTGCAAAGAAACGGAGATACGGTAAGTTTTAATGGTTCCTATCTAGACAAATATAGAAACTCCATCCTAGGTATAGCTGCCGATATAGGAACCACCACAATAGTCATGAATTTGGTCGATTTAGAAACTTCGAATATCTTGGGCACTTCCTCATTTGAGAACCCTCAAAAATTTGGTGGAAGCGATATCATGAATCGCATCTCATATGATGGCGGTAAATTCAGTGGTGAATTAAGACAAGTAATGCTCTCTGCCTTAAATTTTGAAATCGGAGAACTCACCAAACAAAGTAATCTTCACAGAAGGCAGATCTACGAGGCTGTATTCGTTGGTAACTCTACAATGAGAGATTTACTATTTAATTACGATGTGCAATCAATTGGACAAAAGCCATACCGATCAATCACTGAGAGTCTTTTTCTAAAAGGAGAAATCGATTCAACTGCACTAAACATTAAAGCCAAGGATTTCGGATTAAGAGTTTTCCCTGATGCCAATATTTATGGAGGTCCTTTAATAGGTAGTCACGTAGGATCAGACGTTGCAGCTGATATTCTAGCAACAGCAATGGGCGAAAATGAAGAAATTTCAATGCTTGTAGATATTGGTACGAACACTGAAGTAGTCTTGGGAAACTCAGACAAGATGATTGTAGCTTCTTGTCCCGCAGGTCCGGCATTTGAGGGAGGAGAAATTTCATATGGTATGCCTGGGTATGATGGAGCAATAGAATCACTAACATTTTCTGAAACCGGCACAAAGTATAAAACTATTGGGAACAAAAAGCCTCAAGGGATTTGTGGATCTGGTTTGATTCAAATTTTGTCTGAGTTGATACGCACAAAACAGATGAACGAATTGGGGGTTTTTGAGAAAAGCAAACAAAAAATTGTTCTAGCACCCGACCAAGAAATTTCGATTTCCAGGTCGGATGTAAGTTCATTAGCTCAAGCAAAATCAGCTAATTACTCTGGGCAATTCATAACCATGCGTTCATATGGGGTGAATACAAATCAAATTTCAAAACTTTACTTGGCTGGAGGATTTGCAAACTATATCATTCCTGAATGCGCGATAGACATAGGATTTCTACCCAACATCTCTTCTGAAAAAATCACAAAAGTTGGAAACGCTTCCCTAGAAGGAGCAACAATAATGTTGAAGTCAAAATTCTTTCGTAAACAAATTGAAGAAAAAGTTAAACTCATCGACCACATAGAATTAGAAACTTGCGATGATTTTTTTGAAATTTTCGTAGAAGGATGCATGTTTAAACCCATGCCGAAAATCCTTGCATAAGTTATCAATGATTCTCGAAATGGAGGACAATTATGTCATATAAAATTTTGATCACAGATTATGTCTGGTCGAGCATTGAACCAGAAAAGAAAGTACTCTCATCCATAAATGCTGAAATTATTGTTGCTCCAAATACTGATGAAAATACCCTTTGTAAACTCGCTAAAGATGTTGATGGAATTTTAACTTGTTTCGCACAAGTCACAGAAAAAGTAATTCGCTCCGCAAAAAAATGTGCCGTCATAGGAAGATATGGCGTTGGTGTGGATAATATTTCAGTAGAAACGGCGACTGAGTTAGGCATTGCTGTGACATACGTGCCCGACTACTGTATGGAAGAGGTTTCAGATCATGTTATTGGATTAATGTTATGCTGGAATAGAAAGATAGCTTTTTTCGATTCCGACACAAAACAAAACGCTTGGGGCAACTCACCTCTAACGATGCGAATCATGAGACTGAAAGGCAAAACCCTCGGGATCGTTGGTTTCGGCAGAATAGGGAAAGCAGTCAGCCAGAAAGCAAAAGCCTTCGGGATGGATATTGTTGCTTTTGACCCATTCGTTTCACAGGAAGAAGCCGAACAATTTGGAGTAAACTCAACCAGTCTTGAAAACCTACTTCAATCTTCTGATTTCGTTTCTCTGCACTCACCATATACAGAAGAAACACACAATATGATAGGAGAAGAACAATTAGACATGATGAAATCTGATTCATTTCTAATCAATTGTGCCAGGGGGCCGTTAATTGACGAAAATGCATTATTTGAAGCTTTAAAGTCCAAAAAGATTGCTGGAGCAGGTCTTGATGTAATGGTTGATTCTATACCTTCAACCGATCATCCTTTCATGTACCTGGACAACATATTAATCACTCCACACATTTCATTCTTCTCACAAGAATCCGTTCTCGAACTTGAAAAGCGCGCTGCCCAAGAAGTAAGATCCGTATTATTAGGCCAAATGCCAGAAAATCTAGTCAATAAACAAGTTCTCACTCACTCTCAGCCAAGACACAAACTATCTAATTAATTTTAAGTCGATCTAATGCGTCCAAGCACCATACTCGTAAAATTTCACGAACCCGCACTTAAAGGTCGAAACAGACCTGTGTTCATCAATAAAATTTTGCACAACTTGAAATTAGCGACTAAAGATTTGCCTATAAAAAATATTTGGCATAAAAGGTTGATCATTGGTTTATCTATAAATCCAGAAGCTGAAATCTCAGAGATTGCAGAACGAATTACAAATTGTTTTGGAATAGCAAAATTCTACCCTGCATATGAAGTGGAAAAGAATCTAGATTCCATATTCAATCTATTGAATGAGATTTTACCGAATATTAAATTTGATACGTTTAGGATTACTGCCAAACGCCCAAGCAAAAACTTCAACCTAACGTCAGATGAAATCAACCGGAAAGTTGGCACTTTTGTCCAAGAATTCTCCAAATCAAAGGTTCAACTCAAAAATCCTGACTTAGAAATTTTCATTGAGATAATGGAGGATAAAATATTTGTCCACACCGAAGAATTCAAAGGTTTCGGTGGAATGCCCGTCGGAGTGAGTGGTAAAGCAATGGCACTAATGTCAGGAGGGATTGATTCCCCTGTAGCCATTTGGCAAATGCTTAAACGAGGGACTTCTGTAGACATGTTACATTTTCATAGTTATCCATTGGTGGACAAATCAAGTATAGAAAAAGCATATGATCTAGCAAAAGTTTTGAATCACCATCAATATAAATCAACACTTTTTTTAGCACCTCTAAGTAAAATTCAACAAAAAATCATTGTAGAAGTTCCTCCTGCATATAGAGTTGTACTTTATAGAAGATTCATGATTAGGATTGCTGAAAAACTCGCAATATCGAAAAAATCTATCGCTCTAATCACTGGAGAAAGCTTAGCGCAAGTAGCTTCTCAAACCCTTGAAAACATCGCAGCAATTGACGACGCTTCTTCAATCCCAATATTGAGGCCATTAATTGGCACTAACAAAGATGAAATCATAGATCATGCTAGAAAAATTGGAACATTCGATATTTCTATTCGCCCTGATCAAGACTGTTGTTCACTTTTTGTTCCCAAGCACCCAATTACTGCAGCTAGAACTGAAATATTAGAATCATTTGAAAATTCTTTACCAATGGACCAAATGATTGAAAATTCAATCGAAGAAACAACCGAAAAGACTTTTACATACCCTTAAATGCAAAAATCACTGCAATTAGTTTTTAATTCTAGAAAAGGAGAAAATAATGGACTTACAAATTGAAGGGAAAGTAGCACTTGTAACAGGGGGTAGCAGAGGCCTAGGAAAACAATGTGCAATTTCTTTGGCAAAAGAAGGAGTGAATGTAGCAATTTGCGGACGTTCAAAGGAAAGTTTAGATGAAACCGTAGAGGAATTAAATGCTTTCGAAGGTACTGCAATAGGAATCCAAACTGATATTTCCATTAGCGAAGCGCTAAATAAACTACCGTCTATCGTAAATTCTAAATTGGGGCCTATAGACATTTTAGTAAATAATGTCGGAGGATCCTTGTCTAGGGAAGATATTCAAAAAACATCTATAGAAGACTTCAAAGCAACATTCGATCTCAATTTGTTTGGCAGCTTTGCATTGATGAAGGCAGTAATCCCTCACATGAGTGAACAAAAATGGGGACGGATAATTAATATAGCTAGCATTTGGGGTCGTGAAAACGGTGGAAATATTTCTTATATGTCCGCAAAAGCTGCACTGATTGGAGCTACGAAAAACACAGCTATTTCTTTAGCGAAAGACGGAATTTTAGTAAATAGTATTGCCCCAGGATCTATAGAACATCCTGGGGGTAGTTGGGAAAGATTCCAAAATGAAAACCCTCAAGATGTCGTGGAAAACTTCATTGAAACGAACCTACCAATGGGTAAATTCGGATGGCCAGAACCCGTAGGTGATGTAGTCGCTTTTCTATCATCTGAGCGCGCCAGTTTGATCACCGGAGCTTGCATAGTAGTAGATGGAGGGCAAAGTCATTCCATGATCTAGTGATTTGCTATATCTTCAATCTTTAAAGATTGAAAGGAACCGTGTGTTAATT
>Ga0315338_1000420_pt1 | contig 101952 bp, 92 predicted proteins | sample ASW8metaG_FD_204518 | JGI IMG/M metagenome (GOLD analysis project Ga0315338, IMG submission 204518) | Ammonia-oxidizing marine archaeal communities from Monterey Bay, California, United States - ASW #8 | ecosystem: Environmental > Aquatic > Marine > Coastal | place: USA: California | collected...
CAGAGTGAAGGCGAGATTGTTGCGCACTACGGAGCGCGTCGTCGATGCGAGTACGCTAACACAGTTTCGGCCTTCGAAGTTTCATATCGACGCTAGTTAGCTATCCGAAATTCAAGCCCCAGGTCGATGCCTCATGTGTTAGTTAGCAAGTTGCCAGATTTGTGCCTAGAACGTCGATTTTGACCGATTTTGGGGCTGCTGTTCGTGCAGGAGGTCATCGACACCGCTGTCAGTTGGCCTCCCCCGATATTAGGGGGACTCTATCGTCCGTTTCTGGCGTCGGTCAGATACACCGACGCTAGTTGGAGATTTGCTTTCTTGCCCGTGAGGGTCACTCCTGTGTTGGATAGGGGATGGTGTCTATCGCCCCGCAGTGTGCGATGGCACCGAACGTCTCAACGGCCCGTCACCAGTGGATTCTGCCCTCCCGCTGATGGCGGGTTTTTTTGGTGGATTTTCCTTGACATCCCACCCAGACTCGCTACAAAACAACCCTGTAACCACTCGCTGCGGCGGAATACGTCGCGGGTAACAGTTAGGTTTTCGAGAAGAGGCATTGTTGGTCTGTGCAAACGCTGCACAGGGTAACGGTGGCTTTTTTCGTTGCACTTCGACATGGCCGAGATACGCAGTTTTTGCCAAGGAAAGACTAATGACGCGAATATTAACTTGTGCGGCATTGTTGGTGTCGTTGATTTGCACTTGCGAGAGTCTAAATGCCGCGACGATGTATCTTGGAAACAATGAGAATTTCACCGGCAACGGAACCATGTACACTGTGGACATAGGTAGCCAGAGTGCGGCGGTCTTGGGATCGGCCGGCATCAATTTCGACTTCGGCGGCCTAGGATTCGCACAAGATGGCACCTTGTATGGCTGGGAGACCTCGTCAGATGCGCTTTACACCGTGAACACATCCAACGGCCAATGGAGTCTGGTTGGAGGGTCCGGCCCTTCCCGAGGCGAGACCTTTGACATCAACCCGGTAACCAATGAAGCGATCGTTACGGACATCTTAAGTCAGCTCTATACGGTAACGCTGGCAACGGGTGCTTCGGTCCTGAAGGTCAACTTAACCAATTTCCAGGTTGGTGCGGGTTCAGCTTTCGGGCCAGACGGCACCCTCTATTATCTTGACATTCTTGGTGACAATCTTCGTTCTGTCGATGTCAGCGATGGCGTGGTAAGTCTCGTCGGTGCCACTGGCATTAACGACACATTTACGAATCTTTCCTACAATCCTGAAGATGGCATGCTGTACGCGGTAGCTACTAGAGGCAACAGCCTTTACAGATTCGACCCTAATAATGGCGCTGGCGCGAATCTTGGCGCGATAGCGAATCTCCCCGATACTGGTCAGTACACAATGGGAACTATTCGTGTCCCCGAACCAACCACCCTCACCCTCACCACCCTCGGCCTGTTAGCCATGTGCTGCTGTCGTCGAAGGCGGACGTAGTTCTTCACATGGTCTCCCTAAAGCCGCTAGGCTAACCCCCGGCGGCTTTTTTGCGTCCTCTGTGACACGGCCCTTGCTAGGGTTGACTCGGAGCACGAACGTGCCGCATATGGCCGTGACATTGGGCACTTGGCCGGACCACGTTCGCGACACAGGACACATCGTCATTGGTCGGAAATGGCCATTTACTTATTGACATTATCGTACGGCGGCGTGCACACCCGAAGCCAGAAATGAACGTTAGCTAACTGACAGAGGTTGTCCAAACCGCTGTCAGTTTGGGCAGCAATTTAGGTGCGGAGGTGTCCTGACCGCTGCCTCGAAAGAGCAGCAGATTATCTAACCCAGGAGTGACCCACATTTTCCGTCACCTGTCGATGCCTCCTGAGCTATTTACCAAGGCAACATTTCTGACCTCGGCAGGAATGGGCGATGCCTATTGAAACGGGTTCACTTTAGTAGCCTCATCATTGGCCGCGATGAATCACTGGCTGAATGGCTTAGCAAGATTGCTAACCCCATTGCACCTAAAGCGACCAGCAAATCCGGCAATTATCTGCCCGATTGCGTCTTTTGTCAGCTCACTTCGTCTACCTGGGTGACACACAAACTATTGAGTTCCCCAAAACGAAGGAGAAGAGCTATGAATGGTCAGACTGCCGTCGAATTTCCAGGTAATAGCCGAGTTCACGTCGCACTAGCAGTGACAGATTTGCAGCGTTCACGAGTCTTTTACGAAACGCTGTTGGGCGTCGCTCCTGCAAAAGTGAGGCCTGGCTACGTTAAATTTGAACCGCAAGACCCTTCTGTGAATTTGACGCTGAATGAAATAGCTGAAGTTGAAGACATTCACAAGCCAGCAACCCACTATGGGGTCCAGGTCAAATCTACACAGTCCGTCCAAGATGCAATTTCAAGGTTCGCTGAGGCTGGCCTGGACACCTCCGTCGAGGAAAACACGACCTGCTGCTATGCTGTGCAGGATAAGGTGTGGGTATCCGACCCAGACGGAAACCAGTGGGAGGTGTTTGTCGTTTTAGAGGCGGATGCCAACCAACGTAAAGATGAGTCGTCAAGCTGTTGTGCTACTGACCCGAAACATGCATCAACGAACGTATGCTGCTAGACTAATCGTTGTAGTTTTACCGCATGAACAGCGAATCACCATCAACTGAACAGATTTGGGAGCTTCTCAGTGCAAGGCTGAGAAGCTTCCTTCTTCAACGTGTATCTGATGAGCAGATTGCTGAAGACCTGCTTCAAGAGACATTTGTACGAATTCACAAGAATCTGGATGACATCGATGACATGCAACGAATCACGTCTTGGGTATTTCAGATTGCTCGAAACTTAGTCATCGACCACTACCGTGCTAAGTCCCGCGATGCAGCATCGATTGCACATGATTTGGAAGCTCAGAAAGATGAAGAAGAGAGCGTTACCAATCTAGTTGCAGGCTGGTTACCTCAGATGATAGCTCAGCTACCAGCAAATTATCGCCAAGCGGTTGAACTTTATGAATTAAAGGGAGTTCCACAGCAGGAGATCGCAGATCAACTCGAGATTTCATTGTCTGGAGCGAAATCAAGAGTCCAACGCGGACGCGAGAAATTGAAGTCACTTCTATTCGACTGCTGCTCTTTTGAGCGAGACCGGCGTGGAAATCTTATCGGATATAGGAAACTCGAGGGTGACCACGGTTGCGAAGATAGTTGCGACTGCTAGTTTTCTCGCGCAAACCCATTCAAGTGCGCCGATTTCTTGTCGATAGTTGAAGACACAAAGTGAAGCTCCGTAAGTCGCCTCAGATTCATCGATCGGCACACTTTGAAGCGCAAGAACACCGGGCCTAGATGGGCCCATTCATACGCGCTGCCTGGCACCGGCAATTGACTTTTTCTTCCCCGCCGGAAATTGATCTCAGACTCGTGGGGCAGCTCCCTGCTTCTTGTTTTCTACGCTTTCTCCCGCCAGGCTCTTTTTCTGGTAACATCCGCCGCGACCGTTCGCTTTTAACTGTGGAACGAGTGCTGTGACGCTCATCTTTGTTCCACCGGTTACCCTTCGCGGGAGAACGATCATGTGGCAGCTCTCGGTAATACTAGCTCTGACCCTGATCTACTTTGGCCTGCAAGAACTATTGCGACGCTGTAGGCAGCCAGTTCTGTGGGGACTGTTTTTCATAGCGCCGTTAATCCTTACTCCCTACTGGATCAAGTCCAACGACTTCGATCCCTTCCTATGGATTAAGACCTACAGCATTATGTTCTGCGTGAGTTGGGGAACTTGGTTGCGTTTCACCAACGCCGGCGATAAATCTTTCTTCCGTCGTACGATTGTCTGGCTCCTGGCAGCGAATATCATTGAGGCCTTGGTGTTGGACATCCTTGGTACGGGGATCGCTCACAACCTAAATGCCCTGGCAGGCATCCTCCTGCTGGCAACGATGCCGTGGTCGGCAAAGCGCACACGCATCGATCGGGCGAGCCGGGATCAAGACATCCGCCACGACTTGCCCCTTGCTTGGATCGTCGGTTACACGCTCTGGAACTGGGTGTTCGTGTATCTCAACTATCCCGCACTAGCGGGACATCATATTGCGGTTCTGTCAGCCGCATTGATTCTCGCCTGCATCGATCCGCAGCGCTGGCTGCAGACCCGTGCGGCGACCTTGGGCCTGAATCTACTTTTCATGGCAACAAGCTATCAGGGGACCCTCGCCGTGAGCGACGCAACAGGCTGGTTTGACGAGCGGATTGCGATCATCGCAGCTTCACTGTCCTTCGCCTGGTTGGTGATCCATGCCTTGACACAGCTCGAGCTCGCGGCACAGGTTGATTGGCAGTCGGTGTTGTGGGCGCACCTGTTGGGACGGCCTTCGACTCGCGATCGGGCGGCGCGGTCAGCCGAAGTCGGCCGCTTCTTTCCGAGCTCAGACGCACGCGAGAGTCGTGTCTCACGTGAATGGCACTCGGATTCTCTTAGTTCCCTCTTCGGTTCTTGATTGGCATCGAACTCCGAAAGGGTACAATGCGCCCACTTGGTTCGCGCTTAACTCAAACAGGAGACTCCGAAATGCAATCCAAAGACCTCGCTGTCTTTAATGAAATGCCGTTCTTTGCTTGGGCGAAAGACGAAGCGGGACGATATATCTTTGCCAATCAGGCTCTCGTTCAATTTGCGGGCGTCGAAGTGGTCGGCAAACACGATCGGGAACTGCCCTGGGCCGCCAATGCAGAAACCCTGCTCGCCGATGATCAGCAAGTCCTCGACAGTGGCAAGGAGCTGCGCCGTCGTGAAAACGTCGATATGCCCGACAGTAAGAAAGCAGCCCTTAATACTTGTAAGTGTCCTAAGGAACTCGATGGCAAACGCTGCACGTTTGGTATCTCATTCATTATGGACTAACCACCTGATCTCCCACTCGGTGGCTCCATCGTTTTGAGAAGGGCCTACCAAGTATCAGCCTGAGTTTGCTTATGCTTCGCTTTCTGTTATTTCCGATCGAGACGTTGGTCTACGGCATTTCGTACGGCTATTTGCAATTCAATATTCGCTCGCCTAAACCGCTGTTGGCGGAGCCGACCTGGCGGGCGCTGACAACCGAACTGCCGTACGGCCTGCGGTGGATTCGCAACGCCTGGCCATTGCGGCCGCTGCGCCGGTTAACCGTGGCTGCGAAGATGAAGCAGGACCATGTGTTAGGAATCTCTGCTCATTACGACGTGTCGAACGAGTTTTATGAATTGTTTCTCGACAAGCGATTTATGTTTTACACCTGTGCCGACTTCCATAGCCCCGAGGAAACACTGGAAGAAGCTCAGCAGCACAAAGCCGACTATATCCTCGACCTGATCGATCCCCAGCCGGGCGAAAAGATCCTCGAGCTTGGCTGCGGTTGGGGGTCCATGCTCAAGCGGATTTATCAGCATACCAACGACAAGGAAAACCTCCACGGCATCACCCTCTCGAAAGAGCAAACGAAATACAATATTGAGAAGAATGGATTTCAGGTCGAGTTCGGCGACTTTATCACGCGCGACTATCCGACGGAAGAGTACGACGCGATTTATTCGATCGGGGCCTGGGAACATGTCCGACCAAACGAGATCCAGCAACTCCTGGAGAAACTCTACCGGGCGCTCAAACCAGGTGGTCGCCTCGTGCAACACTTTTTTTGTGGCGTCACTGGGCATCCACTGGCCGCGGTGGCTGCCTCGCAGATTTATTTTCCGGGTTCCATCGGCTCAAGCTTCCGCTTTCATCGCGAGGCTCACGAGAAGGCGGGATTTCACATCGCACACTGTTCGGTGCACGATTACCGCCCGACGTGCCGCGCTTGGTTCAACAATCTGGAAGCGGAGCGCGATCGTGCCTTGGAATTGGTCGATGTGAAGACCTTCAACCGTTACATGACCTTCTTCTGTGCTTCGTGGCGCTATTTCGAAGACTGCTCTGGCATCGTTACCAGGTGGGTTCTTGAGAAGCCCGCAGACTCCAGCACGGCCATTTAGTATTCCTGAAAGAACTGGTAGAATTTCGGCACACGCGGCCGGCTATGCACTGGTTCCCTCCCGACTGTTATTACGAAGTCTCTGGTTGCCGAGAACTCCTCTTAGACACGAGATACACACTCTCGTGAAAATATGTCCACACCTTTGCAAGACGCGGTTCACTACGTTCGGAACAGGCTAGGAGGCTTGTTGGCCGTCCCTCCCAGTGTTGAGCGGTACGATTACCGAATGTATTTGTCGATGATCATGGCGAATTACATTGCCCTGCTATTGCATTCATCGTGGGTAGTCACCTTTTACATGCTGGGATTCAACACCCTTAGTCTAATAAACATCGGCAGCGTCATATTCTGGATTTTCAGCATTTGGATTCTGCGCCGGTGGGGTGCCATGCTCACCGCGGTTGTTCTCGGCTCGACCGAAGTTTTAATTCATCAGGGCCTGGCGGTTTACTACTTAGGTTGGGGCTACGGGTTTCAGTTCTACCTACTGGTGATCGTTGCGTTTACTTTCTTAATGAACTTCAAGTCGGTGATGTATATCCCGGTAGTGTTATTCTTCGTGTGCCTATTCTCCTTTCTCGGCTTCTATTACGAGGTTCAGAATTGGCATCTGCCCCACGTCGACCTGGGGGAGACCGTGCGCGAAGGGTTCTTGATGATTAATGTAACTAGCGCCTTTGCAATCCTCGCGATTATGTCGTACGTCTACAGCGAGGCGGCCCAAAAGGCGGAAGCTATGCTGGAACTTGAGCGACTCAAGTCGGAACGACTGCTGCTGAACATCCTGCCGGTGTCGATCGCCCAACGGCTCAAAGAAGACCGTTCGATTATCGCCGACCACTTTGAGTCGGCCACCGTGATGTTTTCCGACATCGTCGGCTTCACCACTCTTTCGGAGCAAGTAGCGCCCAAGGATTTGGTGGCCCGATTGAACCGTATCTTCTGTGCCTTCGACGACTTGGCGGAGAAGTATGGGCTTGAAAAAATCAAGACCATCGGCGACGCCTACATGGTTGCCGGCGGGCTTCCGGAACAGCGAGATGGTCACGCTAACGACGTTTCCCATATGGCCCTGGGCATGCTCGATGCTATTGTCGAGTGCAACCGCGATTACGAGCAGCCAGTTGACATTCGCATCGGCATCCACACCGGGCCGGCGGTGGCGGGCGTGATCGGCATCAAGAAATTTGTCTACGACGTATGGGGCGACACAGTAAACACGGCCAGCCGCATGGAGTCAAGCGGCCTACCGGGGCGAATCCAGCTCTCCGAACAAGCCGCCGCGGTACTGAACGACGATTTTGTAATCGAAGAGCGTGGAACCGTTGAGGTGAAAGGTAAAGGCAGCATGAAGACCTTTTGGTTAATCGAGCGACGCCATAATTCGATGACGCCAGAACACGGCAGTTAGCCGCCGGTCGTCAGATCTCACACGGAGTACGTTTCCGAAGGCAGTTCGCGTACGGTCCTCGGACTTCGTAGGATGGTGTGCTCGCACCCATCTTTTCGTTTAGCCCAACAAAGATGGGTGAACCTGTCGGCGGATAGTCTTTCAAGTGATTACACGTTCTTGCCGACAGAACCACCCATCCTGCCGACTACAGTTTCTGCGTCTCGGTGTTTTACTCCAACTCAGGCTAGGCACGGTACTACTAACTTTTTGTGGACTGATGCCTAGGCAGCTATATGCTAGTCGCCAATCTCACTTTGAACCTTCCATGTCCTAAGCTTGACATCATCCACATCGCTTAGCTGCATTCGCACTGATTCCGCTATTTCGGATGTTGCCACGGGAAAGAGATCTGCTGGCGAAGAGGAAACGAGCCTGCCTTTCGGAATCTGTGTTACAACAAGAGATTCCGATTTAAGCGATGCTGTCAACGTGAGCAGGGTTGGTTCTTTTTGATTTTTGAAAATTGGAGATACGTACTCAAGACGAAATGTTCCGTCTTCGCGATTCTGAACTATTTGAGCTGATACACTTACCGAGATTCCTAGTTCGGGCCTGAGATTATCTTTCGGAAAATGCGGCATCAGTTGGCAGTATTTCAACGCCAAGTCTCCGGTCAACTCAAGAAACACAGTTGTGCCGACACCAAGAGATGGTTTGTCGTTGGCACTCGCCGATATGGAAGTCAGTAAGAAAGCAGAAATCGCGACGCACAACGTTTTGTGAAACATTTCAGACCTCCGTTTGCTGATTGCTGGTAACCGGCAGACGATATCTCAATCGGTCGCTATGGCACATACCGATTCTGATTCAATGCTTCTATCTGTTGTGCTAGCTAGATAAACAACGTGCTACCCGCGACACCACTACGTTCGATAAGGCTAGCTGTCACGGCCGCAATCAGCCGCTTGTTTGGGCAGCATCGCGCCGTACGGTCGTCCAGATTCCGATTTCGGAGCGCCCGACGATCACACTGCGGTTTGCCATCACTTCTTGGAGCAAACGGTCGCGAAAATTCTCGAGATCGACCTCCTCTGCCGTCGCCACGCCTAGCCTCAACATAGTCGGTAGAAGGCTTTCTACGATATCACCCATTGCCATGAGCCACTCACGGGTATTTGAATTGCCCGCAATGAAAGTGTGCATACGCATCGTGGGAGGGGGGAGGTCGGCTCTAGTGAAAACATCGTGAGCCTTGTCCAGAAAATTCCAAGACTGACCGCTCAATCGTGTCGTGTCGGCGATCCAACGACAGGCTCGGTCGTACAGCGGTGCCGGAGGAAACGAACGAACGCTGGTCCAATCAGGTTCATGAAAGACGAGCAGACCACCTTCGAGCAAGTGCCGGGCAAGCCCGCGCAGCATTACCGAGGCATCAGCCTGAAACGGGAGTACATATCTGCCGACCACAGCATTAAAGGGCCTTTCGAATGTCATCTCCGCCGGATTGCCTTCTCGGAATTGAACATTACGAAAGCCACGCTCTTGAGCCGCTAGTGTTGCTGCGGCAACGGCGGCGGGAACCTTGTCGGTGCCGATCACGATCCCAGTCTCACCAACAAGTTCAGCCGCGAGGAATGCAACATCGCCGGCGCCGCTTCCAACGTCGAGTACGCGCATGCCAGGGGTGATGCCAGCTTCGCGCAGGAACTGCCTTGTATCCGACTCAAGCAGGCACGCTTGGGCGCGCAGGCGATTGAGCTCGTGATCGGAGTGACCCAGGACGTAAGTAGGACTCGAGTCCTCCTTGCTATTGCTCATACGTCAGTCCTCGGCTTCTTCGTTCCAAGCGTGCCAGCAATTCGTCACCCGTGCTTTCAATTATCGCTTCCGATGCATCCTAGCAACACGCGCATCAGATCGCACATCCAGCACGCCCAGTTACTTCCCTCGGTCGTTATAACCCTGGGGATGCGCCTGGTGCCATCCCCAGGCGCTGGCGACGATTGACTCGATGTCGGTGTACTGCGGTTGCCAGTTTAATACTTTGCGGGCAAGACTCGCATTGGCGACCAGCTCAGGTGGGTCGCCAGCGCGTCGCCCGACGATCTCGGCGGGAATCGGATGTCCTGTCACCTTTCGGCCGGCCTCGATGACCTCCTGCACACTCGCTCCCTGCCCGGTGCCCAGGTTGAGTTTCAATTGGCTGCCAGTTTCGAGTTGCTCTAGTGCCGCCATATGAGCGCTTGCCAAATCGTCGACGTGGATATAGTCGCGAATGCAAGTTCCATCTGTGGTTGGATAATCATCGCCGAAAATCTTGATGTTCTCGCGTCTTCCCAGCGCCACTTCCAGCACGAGTGGAATCAAGTGTGTCTCCGGCTCGTGGTCCTCGCCGATCGAACCATCGGCCGCGGCACCTGAAGCGTTGAAGTAACGCAGCGCCGCGTACCCTAACCCATAGGCGTGCGAATAGTCGGCCAGCGCGTGCTCGATCGCTAGCTTGGTGAATCCGTAGGGATTGATCGGGGCCTGTTTTTCGGATTCGGTGATCGGCACTACTTCGGGCACGCCGTAGGTGGCGCAAGTGCTGGAAAACACAATCCGACTGACATCAGCCGCGCGCATCGCTTCCAGCAGCGAGAGCGTGCCCACGATGTTGTTCTGATAGTACTCAGCCGGATTTGTGACCGAGACGCCTACATAGCACGAGGCCGCAAAATGCATCACCGCATCGATTTGGTGCTCGCGGAACACCGATTCCAACAGGGCTCGATCTATCAGCTCGCCCTCGATCAAGCGTCCCTCAGGCACGGCTCCACGATGACCTTCGCTCAGATTATCAAAGACCCAGATCTCATGGCCCCCGCGCTCGAGCGTCTTCGCAGCATGGGAACCCACGTAACCGGCGCCACCGGTGAGTAGAACTCTCATATCCGTATGTACTTTCCTCAGGTTTTATTAAGTTAGTATTAATGACGAATGACGAAATACTCAAGCACGAAAGAATGTCTAAATCAGAATGACGAATAGGAATTTCTGATCGTCATTTGTGCTTGGTGATTCGTCATTCATTACTCATTGGGTATTTCGTCATTCGTCATTCTAAATCAAGCCCCGTCGTTGCAACGCGCTCAACAAAACCGGCTCCACTTGGCGACGGATCGCATCGTTGGCGTAGCCGGCCCAGGCGACGTCGGTTTCCACGTCGAGCGGCGCGTCGAGCGGCGCGCCTGACGGATCAGTAATCTGTACTCCTAGTTCTTGAGCAATCAACATGGTGCAGATGTCATAGGGATGACAACAGTGGCCGAGGGTCTCACCCCGTTCGGCTGCGATGTAGCGCAACAGGGGCCGTAGGTCGGCAATGAAACGGTCGGAACCGCACAGCAGGCTATAAATCTGCCCGCCCGTGCTTGGGTATTGATCTTCAAATGTTAATGTACCACCAGGCGGTTGTGGTCCCAACGCCCCTCGAACCACTTCGTCGTCGATCGCGGCCGAGACATCGCGTAGCCCAGGGAAAAACCGGCTAATCGCGGCGTAGCCAAACTGAATTGAATCGGCCTGGGTAGGCCGTAGTTCGAGCGGCACTGTCTCGCTGGTGAGACGATCGTAGCGCACCGCCTCCGCCCCTTGGTCGCGAATCGCCCACAATTGATCGCACAGATGTTGCTTCAACAGGGGCAGCTCCGTCTGCACGGCAAGCACGATATCTTGCAGACCAGTCGCGTCGCCTCGATTCGGAGCGACGCCCGTAAGCACCCAGCCACTGCGCTTCTGAAACATCAAACAACGGGTACCATCGATCGGGTCGACGATGATCCGCCAGCGGCAATCGGCCTGATCGGCACCAGCTGGCAGCACGACTTGGCCCTGCGGCAAGCCCTCGGCCACGAGGACTACCGGCTCGTGGCTGGCCAACTCGTCGGCCACGAAGTCGAGCAACACAGCCTCGCTTACTCGATCGATGGCGAATACCAGGTCGCCCCCTTCCTCGGCCACCACGCGCGACAGTTCGTCAGCCGACTGTTGTGCGGTCGCCTCGAAGACCCGCTCGCGAATGCGATCGTGAAGCCGACGGATTGCTAGCAGGATGTCATCGAGTTCAAGCATGGACTCAACATACCACGGCGGCTGGTTGCGAGGCGAGGTGTACACCTTGTTGAAACTTGGTTACCTGTCATGATAGGCGGCGAAGGATCACAAATTTTTATGAGTGAAGCAGCCGACAGCACCGCGACGAAGAAGAAACCACTGCGGTGCCGACCGCACGGAAATTTCGCCGAGTGGCTAGCTGCTTCGGGCGGCAGCGTGGCAATCACGACTTATACCTCTGGTAAACTGGTCCTTGTCGCTAGCCGCGACGGCCTATTACGATTTCGCACCCTGCCCTTCGCCCGGCCCATGGGTATGGCCCTGGCGGGACGTCACTTGGCACTTGCCGTCCGCAACAGTATTCTGCTTTTCCGCTCAAGTACGACCGCCGACTCAGAGACGTCGCACTTCGAACCGAAGCAGCAGTTCGTTACTGGCAAGCTCGACGTGCATGACGTCGCGTTCGGACGCCGCGGGATATACTTTGCAAATACCCGTTACAACTGTCTCGCGAGAGCAACGACTCGCTGCAATTTCTTGCGCAACTGGCAGCCGTCGTTTATTTCTGACATGATTCGCCAAGATCGCTGTCACCTGAATGGTCTGGGCATGCACCGTGGACGACCAGCCATGGCAACCGCCTTCTGCGAAACGGGCCACGCGGGCGGCTGGCGAGAGGAGAATCGATTTACGAGTGGCGTGCTCATCAACGTCGGCGAAAATCGAGTCGTCGCTCGTGGCTTGTGCATGCCGCACTCGCCCCGTCGTCACGAGGGCCACTGGTGGCTTTGCAACTCGGGCCTCGGGACGCTCTGCCGTTTTGATCCAAGCAGCGAAGGGTGCGAAACCATCTGTTCGCTCCCCGGTTTCACGCGCGGCCTATGCTTCGCGGGCAACCACGCATTAGTGGGCTTATCGAAAATTCGTGAAAAGCATGTGCTCGATGCGCCATTAGGTCCCGGGCAGAGCAGCGAGTCGCGCGCCGGCGTGGCATTGGTCGACCTGGCTACCGGCAACCAAACCGGCATGCTCGAATTCGTCGGTGGGGGACGCGAGGTTTACGAAGTTGTGTTTCTGCCGGGCATTCGCAGGCCTGCGCTGACCGACTTCGTGGAAGAATCAACTGCTTGAAGCTAGTCTGCCTGAGGATCATCGATGGCGATTCGCTCCAGCGCCCTGATGTCGCCATCAATCATCCGCTCCAATGCAAACAGCGCAATAAAACCGATGATTCCGCCACCACTGACTACGAGCAAAGGCCCTTTCACGTCGTCGGCGCTGCCGCTAAGTGTCACCAACAAAACAGCCAACATTGGTACCAACCCAGCCAAGGCAAGATGCACGCGATTCCACTTGCGCAGCCGCTGCATATCGTTCCAACGAGGGCCGAGCACCATGTTGTTGCGCACCATCGCGGGGAAGAACCAGCGCACGGCCAGCACCGTCAGCAGAAAATAAGGATATGCCATAGCCGCAAAACCGCACAGCGCCAGCGTGGCGAAGAAGTGCATGTACAGTTTCAATACTCCCACTTCGCTTAAGCTCAGATCCAGCGCGATCGGATAGACCAGCCCTGCGAATGTCCACAGCGATAGCGTCAGCATCGACACAAACAGCCCAAAGAACAGTACGCGTCGTCCTGCTTCGTCGGATCGGGCCAGATTCCGCGCACCGACAAGCCGAAACACATTCACTGCCACATACAATCCGTAGCCCAATCCAACCGAAAACGCGAGCGCGTTGACCCACAGCAGAATCGTATCGAACCGCTCGATGAGCTGCGGAAAGTACTTTCCCATCCACACTCGGTAGTAGTAGAGCTTGAATGCTAAGATCAGCAGATTGGGGACTAAGCTGGTGATCACAGCCGCCAATAGCGGCGCCTTCAGAATCATCATGCTCAACGGATTCTCGGCCGGCTGCATCATCTTCCAGGTGCGCGGATGTAGGCAAAGCCGCAAGTCGCGGGCGACCTCCTCGGCACTCTGATAACGCTCCTCGCGCCGCGGTTGCAAGCAGCGCACCAGTACTTGCCTCAGCGAATCAGGGCAGTCGTCGGGCAACTGCTCGGCCAGCTCGTCGAACTTGGCGTACTGCCGCTGATCGACCATCCGTTGCACTTTGGCCAATGTTTGCTCTTCGTCCAAGTCGGCGAACGGCCGCGTGCCGCACAGAAGCTCCCACAGCAACAAACCGAGCGAATAGACGTCGCTCGTTTCGCGCACCATCTGCGGCGATCCACCCAACACCGGGTGACAAGCTTGCAACTGCTCGGGCGACATGTACACTAGCGATCCGCCAAACGTATCGGAAGGATCTTCGTCTGCCCGGCCGCCGTTGTAGCTTACGTTGAAGTCGGCCAACTTGGGCGCCCCCGAGGGAGTTAGCAACACGTTGGCCGGCTTGATGTCGCGATGCATCACGCCCTTGGCATGGGCGTAAGCCAACCCGTCGGCCAGCTGCGCACCAATCTGGCAGACCGCCTTTGGCCAAGAAGCTGCCGCGAGCCAATTGCGGTTCGCCGACCCTTCCGGCCGTGACGAGCCATGCGCCGCTAGTTTTTCGTCGACCACCGCCAACAGGAGATCCCCAGATCGCGCGCGGGGATCCGTCCGACGAATCATCTGCACAACCGACTGCAACGTCCCGCCTGGTACGACTTCCATGTACAACAGCCGCATGGCCGGCTCGCCGCTTTGGCGTTGGTCGAACACCCGTACCAAGTTGGCATGATCCAACTGAGCCAAGGTTTGCGGCTCGCTTCCTTGGTGTTTAGATATTTTTAGCGCGACCAACCGTTCCATCGAGACTTGCCGCGCCAGGAAGACTTGGGCAAAGGCCCCTTGGCCCAACTTAGTAAGCAACTGAAAGTCGTCGATCTGTTGTCCCGGCGCAAGTTGCACTGGCTCGTCGCCTGACAGCACGACGTCGGTCTGCATTTTCGCAATCTTAACCGTCTCGACGAAGTAAGTTTGCGTCGGCGTGCCTGCAACAGCCATTCCGCCCACTAGGTCGCACAGCGCCGGCGCTTGTTGTGGGAATCGCTCGTGGATCTCCTCTTCACTTACTTCCCGCCCGGCTTGCATTCGCACTTGTAATTCTTCGTGAATCAACTCCAGCGGCAGTTCACCTGCGGAGTCGCGCAAAGAAAACTCCGCTTCGTATGCCTCCAACTTCTGCGGCGATCGATCGTGCTGCCAGCGATACTCCAGATCGGCCTTAATCAGCTCCGGCAGAACGAGTGATTTCAACTGCTCGTCCCCAGACAAGAAGTCGGCCAACTTAGGCTCCGCGCCTGCTGCCGATATGTGCTTCTCCCACGCCGCCGAAAGCGCATCAACGGCCGCCGCCACCTCCTCCCAAAGGCGATCTTCGCTCTGGGAACCCGCGACAGGTTGGCTAGAATGAGAATCGGTGGGCATCGTTGCGCTCGAAGCTATGGTCTTTGATGTAATGACGAATGACGAAATACCCAATGACGAATAGAAATCCCTCTTCGTCATTCGTCATTAGACATTACAATCTCTCTTATGTCAGACCATGATACGAAAATCCTGGCCGGGGTGCGATCCGGAGATGAGCAGGCTTTGGTCGAGTTTCTGCAGGCGAATGAGCCGGCGCTGCTGGCCTTTATCCGCAGCCGCGTGGGCACGCAGCTGGGCCGTAAGATCGAACCCGAGGACGTCCTGCAGGAAGCCTCGATGGAAGCGGTGCGCACGCACAAAGAGACAGATCTTTCGAATTGGGACCCGCTCAACTGGCTGTTCCACATCTGCGAGCGCAAAATAATCGACGCCCACCGTCGCCACTTTGCCAGCCAAAAGCGCGACGCTCGCCGCGAAGCCGCGCTGCCCACCGGCAGCGACGCCGCCGGCATTGCCGACCTGCTCGCCGCCAGCATGACGACCCCCAGCGCCGCCTTCTCTCGCGATCAACGTCAATTGCGCATGCTCGCCGCGCTCGACACCCTACCCGAACACGAACGCGAAGCGCTCCGCTTACGCTACCTTGTCGGCCAACCCTCCAAAGAAATCGCCAAGAAGCTCGGTAAAAGCGACGGGGCGACCCGCGTGATGATCTCGCGGGCACTGAGTAAACTGCAGGAGATTTTGGCGGAGTGATGTTCGGGGTATGGCACTTGGCCGAATCAATTTCGCGCAGTCTGGGCAAATATCAGAGTTGACCTGGAAAACCGACCGTTTTAGGAATAGCTGAGCCAACAGGTCGATGGCCAATTACCACTTCGCATGGATTGTACCAGATCGCTACAATAACTCCCTCTGCTTCTTCGAGCAATATTCACAGATAGATTTGGACGGGATTTCGTTTCTGAAAACCTTGCGTATGGGTCAAAGCCATGGGCATTGATGTTTACTATCAACCAATTGACGTTGAATTCGTTCAGAATGAGGTGCTTCCATTCGTTTCGAATCAACGAGACGACCCAAGAATCATTTCAGCGGTCAACTGTGGGAATATTGAAGCAAGTGGAATAATGCAACTGCGAGATGCTCACTCATGCCTGCAATCAGGGGCGGAATACTACAGCATTCCGTGGGGACGTTGTTACCCTGATGAATTCATTGCGGACAACTTGGTTAGAAAAGTGCTCGAGTATTGTAGAAGTATTTTTCCGAGTTGGCATGTCCGGGCAATCACTTCAATTGAGCTATTGCCTGACAAGTTTCCTACGCTTGAGCATTATCAAATGCCTCTGGAATTGTTCTCCCCAATTACTGAGACGTTTGCCGATGTTGCATGTCAACTGGAGACGATCGCGGACTGCGAGGACATGGGAGGTGTAATTCCAATAGCAAGTGTGCCGGCAGTAAGAAAAGCGATTCGCGATACGCATTCCTCAGCAGTTCGAGACCTCGAAGACCCGTATTGTTACGATGCGACAAATTCTCTGCTGAAAGCTCTACAGTATGCGGAAGAGCATGATTTGTCCTTCACGGAGGCTATATGTTAGCCAGTAGGGTAGGTGCCTCACCTGCCAAACACTATGCCGCAAAGATCGACCGTCCCGCAAGTCCAGAAATCAGGTGAACCTCTTGTTTCCTGTTGCGTCGAATTTCTGAGCAGTGACCAGTTCCATTATGGGCCCGTTTAACTGCGCCCGAACGATAGAGAAGAGTCGGTCCAGCAGATAATTTCTGTCCACCGATCACCAATGCATCTCACTCTATGAACACACATTCGATCCATATCGAAGCCCCGCTCAACGATGAGGAGCGAGATACCTTGCGCGCGGGAATGCGCAGATACATCGAACAACATGTTCCGTGGGAGACCTACGAAGAACTCACGATCGTCCTTCGCGACAGCAGTGGTCAATTCTTTGGTGTGGCTATGGGGGATGCCGGGCGCGGTTGGCTCAAAGTCGTCATGCTATGGGTCCACGAGGACGTGCGCTGCAACGGCCACGGCGAACAGCTTCTCAACACACTCGAGTCCGAAGCAATTAAACGAGGCTGCCGAAATGCTTTCTTAGACACATTCGATTATCAAGCAAAGCCCTTCTATGAGAAGCGCGGGTACAAAGTGTTCGGTACACTGGAAGACTATCCCGCTGGCCACAGTCGCTACTATATGCGTAAGCAATTGGCTACGCAGCATTCTCCTCGACTAAATCTTGGGGCGCGATGATACCACCGACGATAATATTGGCCCGCAAGCCAGCCCGACCCACTAACCCGGGAAGTACAGCAGAGGTGGTGAGCTCAGCCAAATGCGCACACGGCTCGCACAGGCGGACTCCCTCTAGCAATGTTTCGCCGACAGAGAACTGTTTGCCCACCAGATCGTTGAGCCTGACGCCTGTTGTAACCACGCACCGTCGAAAATCGCCGTAATCAAATGCGAACCCGCCTTTTGCGTTAAAGCGGTCAATCTCCTCGGCCTCAATCAGTGTCACTTCGATACCGGGCTTCCCGGCGAGTTTCTCCGAGAACGTTCCAGCATGCGCATAGTACCGATCGCCAACGATCCCTCGGCCCACTTCCAGGTGCGCGGACTCAACCTCGATCATAGGGTCGCCAGCATTGGCCGCAATGTAAATTGCTTTGATCTGCGAAGGCATAAAGGTGCCGTAGAGCAAGATGTGGATGGAGGGTACCTCGACCTTTTGCAATCATAACGAAAACTCAATTTTCCACCTAGTCCGTAGGCTAGTTGCCGCACCTGGCCTGCATACCGATAAGAGAAACGGGCAATCATCGGAAATGGGCTGTTTTCCAATCGGAGAAAATTTCGCCAATATTTGGAGTTCGTCGACGAAATAGCTCTTAAGTAAACCCATTTAACCCCTGAGGAACACAATGAACAATCTCGATTGGCAGTGTCCGAAGTGTGAGAGTCATCACTTTGAGGTCGATGAAATTCGTACCACTGGCAATGGTCTTTCTCGGTTCTTGGATATACAGAATCGAAAGTTCTCGGCCGTGAGCTGCGAGCAATGCCGATATACAGAGTTCTACCAGGCTGAGAGTTCAGCGCTGGCAAACGTATTCGACTTCTTTACATCCTAACGGATGAGCAAGTCTGCAGGTTGCTATCCACACCTGCTAACGAAAACAATAACCAAGAGTTCGAGCCTCACTCCCATCCGGGAGCCTGAGGCTCTTTTTGATTTTGTCTGAGAAGAGGTGATCTCTAGCAGGCAATTCCTGTCAGGTGCGGCACCTGAGCTACATATTAGATACAATAGCGCTATCCAGTCACTTATCACCTGTGGGCTACCCTCAATGCTCAGTTTCCGCTTTAGATTCAGCCTACGATTGATGTTTGCGGCTATCACCGTAGTCGCGCTGTTGTTCGGCGGATTCGTCTGGTTCGTGATGTTCCTATCTCGAATCCCGCAAGGCGTGGAACTTGTCACTGAGATTACACCGTCATCTTCAGGTGACCACATTGCATTTGTCGCATATCACGGAGGCTACGACGACAAGTGGTCCGGAGTCCGAGACTTCCTTGCTCAGTATACGGGACACTACGCCTACCCCGAAAGCGTCCGACTGCTGCTCATGAATACTTCGGACGGCAAGACCACAGACCTCGGCCCCGGGGAACTCGCCAGTCGTTCTATTGCATGGACGAAAAATGATTCATTGTTGGCATTTGTTCCCGGCGATTTTCGCCCATACGACAACCGCAATCGAATTCACTTTTGTAAAATCTCAAGCGGTGTGTCTGAAGAGGTTTTTGTAGGCAGCGACTGGTACATTCATTCGTTGTGCTTTTCCCCCGATGGAAAATCCCTCGCCTTTGTTGAGAACTACAACAGTAGGAACCTGACAATATTGGACCTTGATGAACGATCCACAACTGTATTGGCTTCTGGCGTCAACGGCAGCTACCTAAAGTGGTCGGTCGACGGCAACAGCGTGTTCTGTATTCGGAATGGATTAGAGATATGGGAACTTGGAGTCAATGAGCCGTCAGAAAGCCTTTTGTTCAAGGGGAAGGACATGGACGAGAACTACCCTTATTTCCTAGTTCCATCACCAGACGGCCAGCAACTAGGATTCGGTTTCGACAGGGGCTTTCATTCGCTCGATTTGTTAACTGGAAAGACTGAAAAATGCTTTGATTGCGACCATTACTTCCTAACGTTTGACTGGAGCGAAAGTGGAATATGTTACCTGGACGCCATGGCAAAAGAGAGAAAAACAGCAGCCCGTGTAATGGTCTATGACCCTATTACTCAAGCAAATAGAGAAGTCGCCGTTGGCCCATTTGCCGACGTATCGTGGCTCCGTAAGGGAGTGCTCATCCTTCGTAAGGACAACGATGAACTGTGGGAATTGACGATTCACGACAGAAAGATGAAGAGACTCTTTCCTGAAAGCGAGAATTAAGCTGGGCTGAGGAATTGTGTGGAATTGACAGGTGCGGCACCTAATAACTGGTGAACTGTGTTGAGGAATAGTACCGGTTCTTATGAGGTTCAGCACGTGCGCCTGGGGGCAAGTCGTAAGCTATCCTTGATAAGTAGAAGAGAAGGGGGATTCGTACACAGTTGCTTCTCGCCGCGTTGTTTCAGCCAAACTCTCCCTGTGAATCGAATGAAAAAATTCTACACCACCGACGTAGGGCGGCCCTTGCGGTGGTTGGCGATTGCAGCTCTGTCGCTGGTCACGCTCTTAATGGCAGCTTGCGCGTTGGCCAATATCGTCTTTCTGTGTATTGGTGGTCACCAGCACCCCATAAAGTGGGTCCTCTGGGGCACGGCTCTCGCGATCGTGGTAGTGCTCGTCTGTGGTTGGATGCTGATTAGGCTGGTGCGCGATGTACGCGCAGACAACGGTAAGACGGTTATGCCTGAATGGTTCATTCAAGGCTTTGGAGTGTTTTGGCTGCTGTTTCTCTTACTCGTCGCATTTACAGATCTGCAGCCGTGGCGATTAGTGGAGGTGATGAGTATCGCCATAGCCATGATTGGCATCCGTGGACTTTTGCGCGCCTCGAATTCTGCTGAGGATTGAGTCTGTAGAGTAAGTGCCGCACTGAACAACCACTCAATGGCCAAGCTCAAGCCTCACTCCAATCCAGGAGCCTGAGGCTCTTTTAGTTTCCTGCTAGGATGAGATGCTGAATGGAAGACAATCCTTGTTGCGTGCAAAATCTAACTTAATTACTACTCGAGAAAGTGCGATATCTGCGGATACATATGAGTTGTCGACCATGAAAATTATGGCAAATTTCTCAGGTTCGGTATAATCAATCGTTGTTTAACGACTCAAGTCAAAAGAGCGTGGATTCATGATCAACACTCCACCCAAGAAATCCGACTGCTTATTCCAGCTTCATAGAGTGATTCTATTGATCGTGACTATGTCGGCTGGCTGCTCGAGCGACGAACAACTTAGACAGCAGAGGACGATGGAGCAAATCGCTAAGATCTCCGCGGGAGAACATCAGTATTTGCATAACCCGGTTCCGTCACTCGTTGGCAGGATCGTCAACGACCCGGCGTGTCAGGGAATAGAAGTGCTTAGTCTTACCGATCCTCTTGAATTGTCGGATGTGAGATTTCAAGAGCTAAACAAACTTAAGAATCTCTGGACGATTAGCTTCTATTGCACTAGAGGAACTGATACCTTTCTAGCCAATCTTAGTGGCATGAAATCCGTCACAGCACTGCAATTCGACATGACAGATTTATCAGATTCTGGCATACATTATATCGCGAAGTTTCCGAGTCTCAGGACAATAGAGTTTATCGATGAAAAAGTGTCTGAAAAAGCGATGGAGAATCTGAAAGTATCACTACCCAATTGTGAAATTATCGATAGTAGCGAATATCAGTGAACCGCAGGTGGCACCGATAGTCGTTCGGAGCATGCGTAGCCACTAAGCGAAACTCTATTCGCCGGGTGCCACTGCTAGCTCGTCTAGCAGTGCGAGGTAGGTACCCGGTTTCCACTGCTGGACTAGGTTTTATCGATACGTAAAGTTTCTTGCGGACAAGTGTCGCTGCCACCCATAATCGGCTCAGCCGCAAAGTGTGCATTGTTTCACGAACCTGGAAGCTATCCTACCTAATCGAATTTCATCTCAGCAATGACTTCCCGCGCCGCATCAGACAGCACGTCGCGGAACATGCGGTCAGGTTCGTCGAAGATGGCAATAGCGATGCCGCCATCGACGGCGTGGGTGGTTAGTAGGGTGATCATCGGTGTGGACAGGGCATAGCGCTCCATATAGGCTAGTCGTGCGCCTTCGTGGTCGACGCCCAGGACTCGTTCGAAGTATTGTTTGGCCAGGCTGCCATCGCGGGCGAGCACGGCTCCCTTGATCGTCACGCGTAGCTGCTGCCATTGGTCGGGTGGAATCTCTTTTTTCCAGGCCATCACCTGTTGGTGGATCGCATCGAGTTCGCTCTTGGCCGCGCCGCGCAAGTTTGCCTTGATCATGGGTAACATGCCTCGCGTAAAGGCATACAACTCTTCCATGCTTACATGCCGCTGCTCGATGATTTGTTCGAGAAACTGCTTCGACTCGGTGAGCATCTGTTTCTGCCGTTGCAAGGCAGCTCCTTCCAGACCGATATTGTCGATGTGTTTCTCGACGCAGAGCATCTTCGCACGGTAGTTGCAGAGCCGGCGTATACGCTGAGAGTCGAGCTCGCCGACGCCGGGCGGGCCGAGCATCAGATACAACGTCACCGGCATATGGGCAAACGTTTTATAGACTTCGAACTCGGGATGAATGATCTTAACGGCCGTTTCGGTGCCATTGCGAACTAGCACTAGCTCTTCGCCACGGAGCAAAATGATTGGCCCACCGCTGGCGAGGTTCAATTTCTGAGCAACCCCATGCGCGCCGATGAACGAGTTGTTCAATGAAAACAACGCAACATGGGCACGGTGGCTAGGCTCCGCTGAGTAGACCGGGGTTGCTAACAGGATAGTAACAAAACCGGCGATTAAAGTTCTTCTCATTTTCATCGTCTCCCAAGCAAGAAACGTTCCGTTGGTCATGCTCTAGAATAATTCAAATATCACTACTGCTTTGTGATTGTTAAAGATTCGGGTTGGTAGCATTCAGCCGCCACGCGTTAGCGTTCGGTTTTTTCCTTCCTAAACCGGGTGCTAAGGCACCGCGGCTAATCCGACAATTTAGTGGCGACAAAGCTCTAGGTATCCAATTCCAGGCAGACGGCACAGTTGCCACGCCGGCAAGTGTAGCTGAGACAATCCAGGTTCGCCATTTCCAAAACCGGAGGAAACACGCATTCTTGTCCGTCGCCGTGATGTCTGTTAATTGAGAGTAGGCGTGAGCGCGTGAGGTTTACTGAGGTGGCCAAGAATCGTTGCTGAAATTCTGTGGTCGATTCTTAAAATGGAGTGTGACGCGCCAGTGCGCCCGGCGATGAGTCGCATCGGGGCTATTTGTTTCTAGCTACTAGTTGCTAGTGACTAGCAACTAAGCACCAACACCTATTGTCCACAGAAAGGAGGTCAAAATGACCTAAACTCAGACCAATTTGTCACGGTCGACTTGCAAAATCGGCTTCTATACTCGTCGTCGATCAATTTGACGACGGACAAAACCCTTGAGTTTTGACCGCAAACATGGGACCCCAGGCATAGGGACAAAACTGGTCGAAAGTCGAGTGCCTGGGGACGAGAGCTAGAACGGTTATTCGTTTGTAAGCGACTGAAATGCTTGGCTGCGGAAGTCGCGGAGGGTATCGATCAGCTCCTGCATGGTTGAGAACCGATCGTCGGGCGATTTTTCCAGCGCCCGCATGGCAATCGCGGCCAGCAGGCGGGGGATTTTTCGATTCGGTGCCCGTTGTTCGGGCGGGATGGGCGATTCCTTGAGAATCATCTCGAAAGTTTCGTTGACGCGTTCGCCGCGGAGTGGTTCCTTAAGCGTGAGGATTTCGTAGAGCACCGCGCCGATGGCATAGATGTCGGTGCGACCGTCGATCTCGGCACCGCCGCCGCGGACCTGTTCGGGCGACATGTAGAGCGGTGTGCCGGGGCGCTGACCGATGTCGGTAAGCTCTTCGTGTTCCATAAGGGCCTGCTCAAGATCGTCGTCTTCGTGCGCCCAAACTTTCGCCACACCCCAATCCAGCAGGATCACTTCGCCATAGGAGCCGATGTGCACATTTTCTGGTTTGATGTCGCGATGCACGACGCCATGGTCGTGGGCGTAAGAGAGCGCGTTACAAACTTGGATGAGAATACCCAATTGCCGATCGAGATTGTAAACGCGGCAGGCTGCCTCGTCGCCGAGGATCTGTTTTTCCAAAATGTCACGGAGTGTCTCGCCATCGAGCTTCTTCATCGTGAAGTAGAGACGCCCCTCGATATCTTGACCGATTTCGTAGACAGGCACCGTATTGGGATGCATCAACTGGGCTGTAACTCGGGCTTCGCGCAGGAATCGAGACCGCGCGTACTCGCTGTTCGCCAAATGCGAGTGCAGGGTCTTCATCACGACCGTGCGGCCCAAGTTGTTGTCGAGACAAGTACGCAACACCGCCGACCCTCCTTTGGAGAAGTCGGCCATGTCGGAGTACCGCATGAAGCTATTAGAAAAGTAACGGGGCAGCTGCCGATCGGTGTCCTTGGCATCGATTTTCGGAGCGTCGGCTTTGGTGGAGGTATCGGTCGGGCGTTCGGTCATGTTGCAAAATCCGCTGGTGGTTCGCTGTCTGCTGGGTGGCGGAGACATGCTGTCCAGTATGCTCTGCTATGCATAATCTTAGTGTCCAACGCCGAATTACCAAGAGCGACCTGGCACGACTGTACTGGTTGGGAAGGGAAAAGATTGCCAAGCTGTGGCCAATTCTCTCTAATTACAAGTAGACAGAGCACGTTTTACCCATGTTAGAGGCACCCAGGAGAGTTGCTATGGAAAAGCACAACAAGAACATCCAGCGCCGAGAATTCTTGGAGCAGTCGAGCAAGACTGCGCTCGCAGCAGGCGCTGCACTCTGCGGGCCAGCACTGGGCGCCTGGGCCAACGACGCGGCGACCGTCGGTGGGCCGAAGCCGCAGCCCGAGTCGATGGTAAAATCGCTCTACGAGTCGTTCACCCCCAAGCAGCGAGAAACGGTCTGCTTCGGCTGGGACCACCAGGATGCAGAGCGAGGACTGCTGCGCACCCGCGTGGCCAACAACTGGGATGTCACTGAATTCTACGTCAACGACGACTTCTACACAGATGATCAAAGGGCTCTGATCCGGACGATCTTCGAAGGACTCTACCAAGACGATTGGCACGAGCGGATTGATCGGCAGTTGAGCGACGACTCGGGCGGATTCGGTGATCAGAATAGTATTGCCATCTTTGGCGAGCCCGGCAGCGAAAAGTTTGAGTTTGTACTGACTGGCCGGCACATGACAATCCGCTGCGACGGCAACTCGGCCGAGCACGTCGCGTTCGGCGGCCCCATCTTTTACGGCCATGCCGCTGATGGTTTTGATGAAGGGCCAATGCACGAGGGAAATGTTTTTTGGCCACAGGCGGTTGAGGCGAACAAATTGTACCAGGCGCTCGATGGCAAACAACAAAAGTTGGCCCTAGTACAACGTGGGCTGCCGCGCGAACAGCGAGTAGGTTTCAAGGGCCACGAAGGTGAGTTTCAAGGCATTCCGCTCTCGGAACTCTCGGCCGATCAGAAAGAGCGCGTACAGGAGGTGCTTCGCAAACTGGTTGAACCCTACCGACAGAGCGATCGCGACGAAGCGATTGCTTGCCTTAAGGCTCAGGGCGGGATCGACGCCTGCCACTTGGCGTTTTATCGTCATGGGGATATCGGCAAAGACGGCGTTTGGGACAACTGGCGGCTGGAGGGCCCATCGTTTGTTTGGCATTATCGCGGTGCGCCGCACGTGCATGTTTGGGCGAATGTGGCGGATAGTGCCGAAGTAAAACTCAACGCTTAGTGAGTGAACCCGCTTTACGCGGTGATCACTTCGGACAACTGTGCTCGAAGATCATCAAGACGCGCTTGGTCGAGAACTTTGCGACCATGACGATCGGTGACATAGAATACGTCGACCACTTGATCAACCGAAGTGCCGATCTTGGCATGGTGGATCACCAACGCTAGATCGTGTAATCGGCGTGCAAGGTGGTAGAGCAGCCCGGCGCGGTCGAACGTGAACACCTCGATCAGAGTACACTGGTCGGAAGCACTGTTGTCGATCCGAATTTCGTTGGAGGAGGCAGTTAACTTGATCGAGGCCTCGGCCTGCTCCTGTCCCCATTTTCGACGGAAGCGAGGTGGCTCGTCCGAGTCGACGGCAGCGACCAAGGCGCTGCAGATCGATTCCAGTCGTTCTGGAGGTGTTTGCTCGGGATGCAACAAGTCGATCGCCTCGTAACGAAGCATCAGCAGTTCGTCGGCCATGATGTCGGTGTAAGCAGAGAGAATCTGCATTCCCTCGCCGGAAAGTGTTCCGGCTAGTTTGGAGAAAATACCACGGCCCACGGCACGGCTGACGCCGGCTGTGAACTGGATGGTTTTTGTTTGAGATTGATACGAGCACCAGGCGTCTGCGGCGCCTCCCTCGAGCTTGCGGAATCGCCGCAAAGTTTCGACAACCTCAGTGGCTTCGCGTCCAGTAAGGTAGCTGTTAGGCAAAACGGCAATCTGCTTGGCAAACCAGTCGTCGGATTGCTCAGCAGAGGTGAGCTGCTCGCTGACCACGAGACGGAGGGAGTCTTGCGGCGGTTTCGATGGGGATTCAACCGCGTCCTCTAAATATTTCGCCGAGCGAACATAGACATCGGCCAGCACGTCGACTTTCCAGTCGTTAAGTACGCCTGGGCCCACTGCGGCGAGGTCGGCGCAAGTAAGCACGAATAGCATTCGTAACCGATCGATGCTACCAATTTCAGCAGCGAAACGCTCAATCATCTGTTCGTCGCTCGTATCGCGGCGAAACGCCATGTGAGACATCACCAGATGCTTATGCACTAGGAACGCGATGTCCTCGGAAGTGCGTTCGTCGAGTCCTAGCAGCTCAGCGGTCTCCTCAGCCCGACGGCGGCCAACTTCACTGTGGTCTTCTTCATAACCCTTACCCAAATCATGCAGCAGTAGCGCCAAGTGAAGCACTCGCTTGTCGGCCACATGGCGGTATGCCTCGCCCAGTGTATCGCTGCGATCGTAGAAACGAGCCGCCAGCCGGACTGCCCGCAGGCAGTGTTCGTCGACCGTGTACTTATGGTATTCGTTAAATTGCAGCAGACAGCGTGCATGCCGCATGGCGGGAATGATCTTTTCTAGAAAGCCGAGCTCGTGGAGTACTCGCAGCGCCTCGCCGACATGTGCGGGTTCGGCGAGTAGATTGTAAAATTGCTTATGGACCTCGCCAGCAACGACCTCGGGAAACTCCGGAGCCGCCAATAATAGAGCCGACCATGTCGCATGATCGAGTGGTTTCGCATATTGCATCGAGAGTTCAACCAGCCGCACCACCTCGCGGACATCGCTGCGCAGTTTGGCCAACCCGGCGGGGGTAGCTGAAATTTTATTGAGGCCAATACGAAAGTCACCCGCCACTGTCTTGCTCAGCATTGGATCGAGCACACGAGTCACAGGCGAGATAACCTGTAAGCTGGCATCGCGTCGCCGCACGAGTTGCCATAGGTGATTCGTGTGGCGAAAGTAGTCGCGCATGAACCGCTCGACCGGCAGCATCCCCTCGCCACCTCGGAAGCCAAACCGTTCTGCGATTCGGAGTTGCTCGGATCGATCGAGCAAGTCTCGGGATGTGCCGGCATGAAAATGCATCTCATTGCGAAGCCTGAGTAGAAACAGCCGCGCCGAAAGGAGTCGGCGGTGGTCAAACTTCGAGAGGGCGCCCAGCAGATGGAGGCGATCCGGGTCCGAAGCGTCATGCTCGGCGAACCCCAACCAGCGCAATAAATTCAAATCTCGCAGGCCACCGCGAGATCGTTTCACATGGGGCTCCAGCAAATAGACGGTCGTGCCATATTCATCGCGTTCTGCAGTGCGGGCGTCAAGTATTGTGCGGAGTACCGTCTTGCGATTTCGTCCAACCATTTTAGCGAAACCGGTGCGGAACCGTTCGTACAGATCCTGATTACCAATCAACTGCCGCGTGTCGATCATCGAAGTGCAGATAACCGGATCCTCGCGGGCCAACTGTACGGCCTCGGTGGAGGTGCGCACGCTGTGCCCCAACTGCAAACCGACGTCGAAGATCCCTTGCGTCAGTGGACGTACCAAGGTCATCAGATCGTCACTGCTTTTCAAGGAATGCAGGATCATGAGATCGACGTCTGAGTACGCCGCGCACTGCCGCCGGCCATAACTTCCCAAGGCAACGATTGACACATTGGCACGGAGATAGTCAGCTGTCTTCGGGTCGCAACACTCTTCGAGCGACATATTGAATAGCCGAAAAACCACCGTATCAATCAGCGCAGCCAGCCGTGCCGAGATCTGGGGGCCAGGAAGGCCTCGGTCGTGAAGCTGACGAACCTCCTCCCGCTGCTCTCGAAGTTCGTCGCGCAACGACTGGACGATAGCATTGATTCGGGAAATATCCGACACGCCGGGGCCTTTTCCTGGGGATGGAAGCGAGCCATGAAAAGGGCCGGCGCGAACCGCACCGGCCCCTATATGTTAGTAACCGTCCGGGAGTCTATCGAACCGGTTCGGCTAAGTTAAGTTAATTTGCATCTTCGCGGCGCACTACAGAGCTTCGCCGCCCGTTTCGCCAGTGCGGATACGAATAGTATCGGTCAAGTCCGAAACGAAAATCTTTCCGTCGCCGATCTGGCCTGTCTGAGCCGTCTTGATGATCGTGTCGATAACTGCTTGGGCCTGATCATCGGACGCTGCGATCTCGACTTTCACTTTCGGCACGAAGTCGACGGCGTACTCGGTACCACGATAAGTTTCGGTGTGGCCTTTCTGGCGTCCAAAACCACGGACCTCGGTAATTGTCATGCCCGCGATGCCATGGTCGCTCAGTGCGTTTTTGACGTCCTCAAGCTTAAAGTGCCGAATCACTGCTTCGATTTTCTTCATCGCGTGATTTCCCTATGAATTTGTTCAGGCGCCAGAGCGCCGTGTCCGTAACACGATTCTACAGGAAGCGCCAAACGTTCCCTACCATTCTACGTGAAAATGTAACCTTCTTCACCATGCTCGCTAAGATCGAGACCTCTTGTTTCGTCGATTCCACTGACGCGTAGTCCAACTGCGGCGTCGAGTACTAATAAGATGATAAATGTAGCTGCGATACTGAAAACCCAGGTGATAACGACCGCCACTACCTGACCCGGCATGACGCCACCACTTTCGATCAACCCCAGGGGCTTACCTTCCGCAATATCCCAGCAGGCCCGGGTGGCGAACACCCCCGTGAGCACCGCCCCCAACGTTCCGCCCACCCCATGGACGCCAAAGGCGTCGAGCGAGTCATCGTAGCGGAAATGATTCTTTAGAGCTCCACAAGCCAAGGCACAGATGACACCAGCAGCAAAGCCCATCAACAGAGCTGGCATCGGGTTAACGAATCCGGCTGCTGGCGTGATACAAACCAACCCCGCCACCGCGCCGGAAGCGGCGCCCAATACACTCGGCTTACCATGAGTAATCCATTCGTAAAAGGCCCACCCCAATACGCCGGCCGCAGCTGAAAAATGGGTTACTGCGAACGCACTCGACGTGAGATGATCGGAGAGCAATTCGCTACCAGCATTGAAGCCGAACCAGCCAACCCACAGCATCGCTGCGCCAAGGACGGTATAAGTCATGTTATGGGGTCGCAAGTCGGCACTGCCGTAGCCTTCGCGCCTGCCAATCAGCAATGCACAGATGAGCGCCGAGACTCCCGAACTAATGTGCACAACGGTTCCGCCGGCGAAGTCGAGCGCGCCGCCCATGATCGCGTGTTTTGAACCGAAGGCGAGGATCCCGCCTCCCCAAACCCAGTGGCACAACGGACAGTAAACCAAAGTGCCCCACAATACACTAAAGAGCACCATCGCACTGAACTTCATCCGCTCGGCGAAGGCTCCACAAATCAGTGCCGGAGTAATGATGAAAAACATGCCTTGGAACAGCATATGGGTATATCGCGGAATGTCTCCCGCCATCGGTTTTACCGGTGCTCCAGATGCCTCATCCCAGGTACGCTCGACCCCCTTCATAAATAGATAGTCGCCGTTGCCGATTAAGGCTCCTTCCCCGCCAAAGGCGAGCGAGTAGCCATACAATGCCCACAATACCGTCATTAGTCCCATCAGGAACAGACATTGCATCATCACGCCCAAGACGTTCTTCTTGCGGACCAAACCGCCATAGAACATCGCTAGGCCTGGGGCTGTCATGAACAGCACTAGCGCGCAACAAGTGAGCATCCAAGCATTGTTTCCGGCCAGCAGCGCGGCATCAGCCTTCTCATTGACCGCAGCCAGATCAGGCGAATCCTGGGCGAATACACAGTCTGCCTGCCAAAACACTCCCCCGATTGCCAACAGCGGCGCCAGCCATCGTAAGACTCCGACCATGTCTATCCTCCACCATCGTTGTTTGAATATCGTTGCTTGAATGCAGTGAAAAGACGCCTTACCCAGAGTCGCAGGTTTACGGCATCTGCCATTCGATTCTGCCGGCGAAAGGACAACTAGAAGCCTATGCGTCGGCACGAGACAGGTAGGTAGGATAAAACTCTTAGCCCTGAGAGTAAAGTAGGCGGCAAACATCGACCCGCACGTCGGATTTCAGAGATTAGGAGCCCTTTTGCCATTCGACGTCGCCAACCCCCGCCTCAGCATTGGCCGTTCGAGCCAGGACAAACAATAGATCACTGACCCGATTAACGTACTTGAGCACTAGCGGACGGACCTGCTCATGCTCGGAGAGTGTTACAAGTTCTCGCTCGGCTCGACGACAGACACAACGGGCGAGGTGCAAGGCAGCCGCTGCCTGCGAACCGCCCGGAAGGATGAAAGCCTTTAGAGGGGGGAGCTTCTTTTCTAGATCGTCGATCTCCGACTCCAGCTTCGCGACGGCCTGATCCTGTAATACATCAGTTGACGAATGGGCATTAGGCGGTGTCGCCAACTCGGCTCCCAGATGAAACATTTCCCCCTGCAAGCGAAGAAGAATTCCGTCGCATCTCGATCCCATGTCAGCTGCCCGAGCTGCACCCAAGACGGCATTAAGCTCATCGATCGTGCCATAAGCACAGAGACGACGGTCACCCTTGGAGACGCGCCCTCCCCCGAAAAGGCCGGTCGTGCCATCGTCGCCGGTACGAGTGTAGATCTTCATTGCGTTGCTCAGATGTGAAGAACAGATGGCCAGACGCCCTGGCCATGATCCAGTTAGCCTACTCGATAGAGAATCGCTCCACAGGTCAGAAATGCGGATCGGGCCGGATAGCACGAATTTGACAAATACAGGTCTTAAAACAGAATCAGTCTATCGAAATGCCCTGCCCGGGCGCCTCCGAGCCAAGTTTGTCGGGACTTAGTAGCCTCTCGCGATTCCATCCAAAATCGACCCGCCGTTCTTGGCGGGCGAATCTGGCTGATTGGCCACAAAATATAAGGAGAATGTAGGCTTTGGGCGCAGTTCGGGCTAGAATCTATCGTCCGCAAAGTTTACCTACTTTGCCGATATCACCGTCAGCCGCACTTTGAATCGGGCTGCTGCGTAGGTGCCTTTGGAGTACTAGGGCCGCCGGCGTTAGTCGGTGGCTCAAATAAAACGCTTTGGGAGACGCTCAGATGTCGCGTTGGTTTGTCAGCTTAGTGTTGAGTCTTTTAGTGCTGGTCATTGCGGTCTGGCGAGCAGATGTGGGGGCGGCTCTGCCCGCTGATCAAGCATTATCCACCCCTGCGGCGACCGACAGCACTGAGACTTCAGAGGACGCGGAAGATCCAAAGCAAGAAGAAACCAAGCAAGAGGAGGATGGCAAAGACGAGAAAGAAGAGGAATCTGCGGACTCGGATGCTAAAGGGGAACAGGAAGGCGAGGACAAACCGGGCTCTGAAGAAGAATCTGATGAAGAGCCTGCCAAAAAAGACTCGGACTCTGATGAAGACTCGGAATCTCCAGCTAAGGACAAGAAGTCGAAGCCCGAAGAAAAGAAAAAGCCCAAGCCATTCGAAGTCGAGCACAAACCGCTAAAGATTGAAGTGAAACTTGACGGTTACTTCGTTGCCGATGAAATGAAAGAAATCGCTTTGCGCCCCGAAGTATGGACACGATTCAAGGTGCTCGAAGCCGTAGAGCATGGCACAGCGGTGAAGAAGGGCCAGGTATTGATCCGCTTTGATGATGAAAAGATCGAAGAGGAGCTCTCCGATGAATCGATCGATCAGAGGATCGGCGAACTCTCTTTGATGCAAGATGAAGAAGAATTCCCCCGCAATGAGAAGTTGCTGGAAATCGCGTTCGAGGAAGCCAAGACCGACCATGAGCAGTTGGTCGAAGATTTCGAGTATTACAAGAACACCGACCGGCCATTCATGGTGCGGATCGCAAACTACCAATACAACAGGGCCAAGGAAGATCTCGAATCGCAGCGAGAAGAACTGGCACAGTTGGAGAAAATGTATGAGGCCGACGAACTGACCGAAGAGACCGAAGAAATCGTTCTCCGAAGGCAGAAATTCGAGGTGGCGACTGCCGAATTGGTACTAGAGCTTCAGGCCGATAGTCGTGATTATACGCTAAACGTGATTCTGCCACGCAACGACGAAAGCTTTGCAAGGCGGCTCGAAGAGTCGAATTTGAAATTCGAACGAGCAAAGACTAAGAAGGAAATAGGGCTGACCCGAGGAAAGTACGAGTTAGAGAAAAAACGAGATACACGAGTCGACAGTGTCGAAAAGCACGCAAAACTTGTTAGCGACCGGTCACTAATGGTGTTACGGGCGCCGACTGACGGTGTTGTCTATTACGGGCGATGCATTAATGGCAAGTGGTCGGAAGTGAGCACACTCTCGACGAAGTTGCGACCGTATGGCACGGTTACGCCAAACACGGTACTCATGACCATCGTCAAGCAACGTCCGCTGCACGTCGAAACGAAGCTCACGGAGAAAGACCTGCCCGACTTCAAAACGGATCTCGCGGCAGTGATCACCCCAGAGGCCGATGATGATTTGAAACTGAAGGGTAAGATAACAGAGATTCAATCAATCCCTGATGCTGCCAACCGATTCGAGATGCTCCTAAGCGTCGACTTGTCAGACGCCCCAGAATGGCTTGTAGCAGGAATGAAGTGCGAGACGACGGTGAAAGTTTACGAAAACAAACAGGCATTGTTGATTCCTACCGACTTGGTGCAAACAGATGAAGAAGACGAGACGACCAAATACGTGATGCTCGTTGACTCTGAGAAGGATGAGCCGGTACGCCGCGACGTAAAGTTAGGTCGCAGTAAAGATAAGCAAGTCGAAGTGTTACGAGGCCTCGACGAAGGTGATGAGATCGTCAAGGAAGAGAAGAAGAAGGAATCCTCAAAGGACGACTGACACACCAATCTTGAAACCTATCCATGATCCTCGGCCACCGTTATCGATCGACGAAGCTAAGTCTTTTGGTGCTCGGGGCTGCGCTCGGGGTGGGTCTTTGGACTATCGCCTCGGCCGCTGGCAAAGAAGTGGGCGGAGCTGAATCTGAGTCAGACCAGCAGACTACTTATCCACTCTCGGTAGTCGGGCCGGAGCCGAATGACATCGAGCCTCCTTCCGCTGTCGATGTCCATGAGACGATTCAACGGGGAGTCGACTTTCTCTTGGAATCACAGCTCAAGCAAGGCGCTTGGGGTCGCTCGGCTAATAGCAAGTACTATCGCATCTGGGCGCCTGTGCCTGGTGCCCATAATGCTTTCCGCACGGCGACGACATCGCTTTGCGTGATGGCAATGATCGAGGCCCGAACGCAGTTCGAGGGGGAACGTCGCGAGCGAATGGAACGAGCCATCGACCAAGCCCAGGCCTGGCTGCTAGAGCGGGCCGACGACCTCCGACGAAGCGAACCAGATGCATATGACGACTATTTTGGCTACGCTCTTTACAGTGTGTGGGGCCACTCCTATTGCATTCAGGCCATCACTCGTCTGCACGAACGTGCCGAGGGAAACCCAGAGCTGCAAGCGAAGTTAATGACTCTGCTGGAGTATCAGGTCGATCGCCTGAAGAGGAGCGAGTTCCTGAACGGGGGTTGGGGGTATTACGACGAGCCGTTCGCGGACAAGTATGGCCGGAGCATAAAGCCACGCAGGGCACGGATGCAGCGACCGACCGGCAGCCCTATCAGCTTTACAACGGCGACCGCACTTATTGCGCTCAAAGATGCTGCAGCGTTGGGGGTCGAGTTACCCCAAAAGGCCATCCAGCGAGCAATCGTTTCGATCAAACGCCAGCGCTATCCCGACTTCTCGTATGCCTACGGCGAGTATCTTCGCTACAGTCCGCGCGCGGGGATTAATCGTCCCGCCGGCAGCCTGGGACGCTCTCAGGTCTGCAACCTCGCTCTGCGGATGTACGGCGATCCGCTGGTGACCGACGAGGTGCTCAGAACCTGGCTCAAGCGGCTGATAGCCCGCAACGGCTGGCTCAGTATGAGCCGCAAGCGTCATATCCCTGGCCAATCTCCTCACTTCGCCGATTTCGGCGTGGCAGGGTATTTCTACTATTACGGTCATTTCTATGCGGCGATGTGTATCGAACAGCTCCCAGTCGAGGAGCGACCCTATTACCAGGCCCATCTGGCTAATCTGCTTATGCCGCTGCAGGAGAAAGATGGCAGTTGGTGGGATTACATTCTGTACGACTATCACCAGCAGTACGGCACTGCTATGGCCATCTCCGCGCTAGTGCGTTGCAATCCAAGTCCTTCTTTGGACTCGAAATAGCCGTACCGACTCTCGGTGGCGTTTCTTCTTCTCCCGAATACCGAAACGATGAGAAAAAGCCACGCTTCTGTACCCTAGAAACACCGCTTTTCGTGCAGTTTTTCTCAGATATTGGCCCCGAGCCGATTGTGCAGGTTTTGTCGCGTTGCCCCGGAGGAAAGACGTAAGCCTGGGCCCTTGCATTCGAGAATGGTTAAATCGGTAACCTACTATTCCTTTAGCAGCAAGTTGTGGGCCAGGGTGGCCCCGAGCAATACGATTCCTGGAGAGATCCTGCTAGTAGCCGCACTGAAACTACCTCGGTACTAGATCAATAGTCTCAGTTGAGTGCTCCCGAGAATCGTCCATAAAATTGTTAAATAGACCAAACCATTTTGCTCAGACCCAGCAAAGAGTTCGCCGATGGGATTTCTGAAGAATTTCTTTCGTAATGTGTTTCACGAGGAAGGCCTCGTGCAGGGCACCAGTAGCTTCGAGCAACTCAACGAAGATGAGTTGGAAGCCCATCTGGGCGTCAATCGCTACGGAAACTTTGTACTGACCGATGCTGTCAGGCCTTCCTACGATTTAGACGTCGTGCCTTCGGCCGGATTTCGCCACGATGTTTACCGTGACGAATCGGCCCGACAGGATGTGCCTGTGCTGATGGGCACTGCGTCGCGTGAGAAGCTATTCAATACGTTCATGGAACTATTGGATCCACTCGGTCCGGTAGTCGACGTAGTCGTGGAAACAAGCCATGACTACGGCGCGGCAGGTCACCAAGACCTCTACCGCGAACATATCGACATGCCAATCCTACAGAGCATTCTCTGGGACTTCGAGGATATGCTAGTGAACGACGGCTGTACCGGAATCGCGGTGCTCAACCCGCGTGTTCCTCAAGAAGTACAGCTAGACGAACACAAGCTGCTAATCGTCTATGGCAAGGAGCTCGGCGAGTACGAAAACGTAATGATCGACGCGCACCTCGATTGCCGCGAGGACATGCGATTCATTACCGAAGCCGAGCACGTCCACTCGACCACCGACGAGTTCATTCAACGGTTCGAGGAGCTTAAGATGCGATTAGGCATCGACGAGCACTCCTACTAAGCCATCGACTGTATAAAAAAAACCACTTTGGCCGCGGCTTTGCAACCCGCCAGGCCGGTCGCCCGCCAGGGTGGCCGGCCTGTCATTTTATGCACCAGTCCCAGCCGACCTCCAACGGCCCTTCGTCTCGGCCAAAGACCCAGCTCACCTCCGGTGTTTTCGAGTTTTGTCCCGAAATCTGGGTAAACGATTTTTGGGTCTAAACTCCCGTAGTATTGTCCCACCCCCTTCGCCGCCCACATTGCAATACAACGCCATTGCTAAGTCGTGGGGGACAAAAGTCGTCGAGTTTTGTCTTTTGGGCTCAGTTTTCATCTCTTTCGGCCGCTGAGTTTTGTCCCTCCCGCAATCCATAACGCTCGGTCAATCAAGGTCGAAGAGCAAATCGGCAGGGACAAAACACCCCCTAGTTTTGACCTAGCCCCAATGGGGGAATTTGGACAGAACTCAGCGAGATTTCCGTCATCAAGTTTTCAAGGATCGGTGCATTAACGTGCACGTACGATTATCGAAAACCTCGCCAAAAAAAGCGAGCACAACTTTTGGCCATCCAGCCACATTGCCACGCAACACACGGCGCGGAAGGGTCTTGGGTGCCATTGTCTGGCTTGCCAGCAGTGCGGCGGCTGATTATGTGTCGGGAATCCATACGCCCATCAGCCGCCACGCGTTAGCGTCCGGTTATCTGCGCCCGATGACGCGGTGGAACCGGGGCTAACGCCCAGCGGCTGATTGGCCTTTCCCCTTCGATTTCCCATCGCTGGCGAATCACCTCCGCCATTTTTGCCTTTTTCGCCTTGAATGCTTACAATGTGCAAGCCTGCTCGATACTCGTTAACTGGAGTTCGATGATGTTCCGCACTATGTTTCTTTCTGTCGCGATGGCCATTACCTTTCTTCTTACCGATGCTCAGGTTTCTGAAGCTAGGGTCATTAGTCGCGGCAATCCTGGCAAGTATTACAACGTATCTGGAATGACCTACGCTTCGATGCGTTGGGAACAGAAGCGTGGCAACCGCAGAGGCTTGTTTGGCCGCAGCCGCCGATCATTCTCTCGACGCCGTTGAGCAGCGTCTGAGCAGTTTCGCGAGTGCTAGCTTTCGCTGATTCGCTCTTGCCGTGCTGGCAAGGTTCCGCGATGATCCGCGGCCCTTGTGTATGTGGGGGCGATAGGCTCTTGGCTTAAGGCGCGGATGGAACTGCTCAGAAAACCAACGACCATTTTCGCACTTGTTACCTTAGTTGGTTGCCAGCCGATTCAGACTGCGCAGATTGCCGATCCAGGAGCTCTGGCTCAGTCGCAGCAGCCGCCAATGGTTGTCCCTGTGCAACATACGACTCCCGAGACGATTGGGCCGACTTTGGTGGCCCCGCCGGCGGGCAACGCGATGATTATTCCACCGCAACCGGCGCCAGTTGCCGGAGCGGTCTCGGCGAATCCTATTTATATTCCCGTGAAGAACCAGGACTGGGCATGGGAACAAATTGTTGATGTCGTGGACGACTATTTTCGCATTGAGCGCGAGAGTCGCGTACAACTAGTAGGCAACGTCGTCACTGAAGGACGCATCGACACTTTTCCCCAAATAGGTGCAACCATAATAGAACCGCACCGGCCTGACTCGGTGGGGCGCTACAATCGCTGGGAGAGTACCTTTCAAACGATCCGCCGCATAGGATTGGTGCGGGTGATACCCGAGCAGGGTGGCTATTTGATTGACTTAGCCGTGTACAAAGAGCTGGAAGATCTGCCCTTTCCCGAGAATTCCACCGCAGGAGCCGCCACGTTTCGCTACGACGATTCGCTCCGCAGCCGCTTTCACGAAGCAGTAAGCCCCACGCGCCTCGCCGATTACTGGATTCCATTGGGGCGCGACGTCGACTGCGAACAACAGATGCTCGCGGAAATTCAGGCACGACTCTGCGGCACCGGGGAACACGGTGTGCTGCTGCGTTGACCGCTCAGTCCACCGGCTGTCGATTTCCGACGGGGACACCCAGCTTGGGCAGCGGAACAGCGGGTCCGGTAGTGGTCGGTTCGCGGAAGACGGGCAGTCGCACGGTGAACGCGGTGCCCTGGCCAACAGTGCTTTCCACTTTCAATCGACCTTGGTGGGCGTCGATGATGTCTTTGCACGTCGAGAGGCCGACACCTGTGCCGCCTTTGCCTGTCTCATCTGGGCCACTCTTGGTGGAGTAGAAGCGGTCGAAGATTCTGGGCAGTTTTTCTCGAGGGATCCCGCTGCCCGAGTCGCGGACGGTAAACTCCACAGCTCCGGCGGATTCGTCGTGGGTGATTCGCAGAAGTAATTGGCCGCCGTCAGGCATGGCCTGTCGGGCATTGGTCATCAGGTTCAACAACACTTGCTGAATTTGATTACCTATCGCCCGCACGGGCGGTGCTTCGGCGAATTCGCAACGCACGGCGATCTTGTATTTCATCATCTCGCGTTCCAGCAGAACTAGCGATTCCTGGAGAATATTGGCCAGATCGGTCGGGGCAAACTCTTGTTTACGGTTTCGGGCTAGGCCTAGCACGCTATTCGTAATTTTTTCGGCACGCATTGCTGAGGCAAGAATCTTGTCGAGGGCTTTGTCACGGGTTGCTTCATCTTTGTTGCGCAGCCCGATTTTGGCGTAGTTGAGGATCGTCATGAGCACATTGTTGAACTCGTGCGTCGTAGTACCAACCAATTCGCCAAGCGCCGCCATCTGTTGGGCTTCAATCAACTGTTGCTTAAGAACTTCTATCTGTTGTTCGGGCGTCGGCTGGCCGGCTGGCATGGTGAGATCCGTATGGGCTGGAAATCTAGTGGTTTGAATTCTCTGGTCGCTATCTCTGGTCGTTAATTGACGAGTGCTATCACTGCCCCTTGCGGCGGAGAGCGACAAGGAGTTAAACGCGACGCAGTTTGCCAATCTCGGCTACTCGTCCGCGCTTTACTGACTCGCAGGCTTTAACTCTTTCTCTCGTCAATACTTACCGCAGTAGTTCCTATCGTCGAACTCACCTGGGCGACTCAAACCCAAGCCGATATAATCCGCCGCCCATTGAGGTGATAAGCCAGAAACCTCAGACGAGCAGATCTCGCGATAAGAAGGACGAATTGAGCAGAAGGTCACGACAGGTCGGCAAGCAGTAACAAGGATCAGTCAATCGAATTTCTGATAGCACATGAGAATGAGTGCTGCAGTTTTCGGAATTTGAGGACTAGGGAATATTGTGATGAACACAGCACAGTTGCTATCGCAAGCGATCGACGCGGCACGACGGCTAGGATATGAGATTCGGGAAGATGCGCTGGAAGGTGCGGGTGGAGGACATTGTCTGATTCGCGGCAAGAAGTGGTTGCTGCTGGACATGACGCAGACGTACCGCGATCAGCTCAGCGATGTTCTGGACGCGCTACGCGTCGAGCCCGAATTGGGCGAGATTGAGATGCATCCTGCGCTTGCTGAGAGGTTGCAGACTCAGCGAAAGGCGGCGTAAGTGTCTCCGAAACTGTTGTGCATCCTGGTTCTTAGCATGTCGCTACTGAGCGGCTGCACTGTTTCCGACGCATTGTTTTCGGTATTCGGCGACCACTACACGGGAGGCGGAACGACCTGGGACGATAAAAAAGAGCACTACGATCGACAGGTTGAGGCTTCAACCGTGTACGATTCCAGGTTTTAAATCGCGGTAGCAACCGTTAACGATACAAATCGTTCTTATCGATGTACTCGGCAACGCCAGCGGGCACCAGCTTTCTCCAATCGCCTTCTGTAGCAATCAGCTCGCGAATCTGCGAACTGCTAATCGGTATTTCGGTCATTTCGACCTGATGATCGCGAAATCGGTCGAGTCGCTCTGCTGAGACGAAATCTAGCAAGACGTTGAAGTCGGGATCTGGTGCTCCGGCGCGCCGGACTACCAACAACGTAGCTAGGCTGCAGATCTCCTCCGGCCTATGCCACTGCGGCAGATCAGCCAGAGAATCGGCCCCCATCATGAAAAACAGCTCAGCCTCAGGATGTTGCAACTGGACCTTGGCGAGAGTGTCGACTGTGTAGCTCACGCCACCCCGCTCGAGCTCAAGCTGCGAGACTTCGAAATGCGCCCGATCGACCACGGCCAATCGCAGCATGGCCAGACGGTCTGCATCGGTCGCTACAGGCCCCGTCGGTTTTAGAGGCTGATGGGCCGCCGGCACGAACCAGACAGCATCAAGCGCTGCCTGCTGAGCGCATGAGTCGGCCAGCATCAGGTGACCGCAATGCACTGGATCGAAACTGCCGCCAAATAGGCCGATTCGCATGGCTCGTGTGTTCAAGGTTCTGGGTTCAGAGATCGAAGTGCGAAGTCTAGTGGAAGTTGGTTGCCAGCTGGTATCGTACAGGTAGGGTGTTCGGTCTGCCACCGGTGGCGGAGACACCCGACCGCTCTCGACGCACTGCCAACCACCATGCCACAGCAACAGCAACTCTTCGAGACAGAACCTGCCGCGTGGGAAATGGACGCTCGCGAGCAGCGATTGGTGGCAACCGTCGTATTGGGCGAGGGGCCGACAGGCGAGTTCGACTACTTAGTGCCCGAGAAGTTTTGTGACGAGTCGCTCAGCGATCGGTTGGTACAAGCCGGCAGACGTCTACAAGTGCCTTTCGGTCGCTCGAATCGTGGCGTGGTGGCATACTGCGTTAGATTGGAAACCAAGAGCGTAGACACAAAGCGACTTAAATCTGTGACCGGTGTGATCGACTCGTCCTCGCTCGTATCGACCGCTATGCTGCAGCTGACACACTGGATGGCCGACTATTATCTTTGCCCATGGGGTCAGGTCCTCGGAGCGGTTGTTCCGGCTGGTGTGCGGCGCTTGGCTGGCACGCGGCAGGTTACTCTGCTGCAGGTACCCTCCGACGTGGCCGATCAACTCGATCAGCAGCAAGTTTCTTCCAAACAGCAGCGCCGCGCGCTGCAAGTGCTCGCCGAGGGCGGGCGTCCGCTCACAATGGGCCAACTGGCCGACGCGGCCGGTTGCACCGCTGGACCCATCAAGCAACTGCTTAAGAAAGGCTTGGTCGAAGGGTTCACCAAACGCGTCGATAGCGGCCATATTGACGAAGTATCTGTCGAACGCGAGTCGCCGCTGAAGCTCAATACCGATCAGCAGAGATGTCTCGGAGAGATAGGTTCCGCTCTGGAGAGTGCGAAACCCCGCGGGATGGTCTTACATGGGGTGACGGGCAGTGGGAAGACTGAAGTTTATCTTCAGGCGATTGAAACAGTCGTGGGATTTGGCCGCCAGGCAATCGTGCTCGTGCCCGAGATAAGTCTAACGCCACAGACGGTTCGACGTTTTCGCGCCAGGTTCGACTCAGTAGCGGTACTTCACAGCCATCAGAAAGACGTCGAAAGGCATCGCCACTGGCAACGAATTGCAAAGGGCGAAGTTCAAGTAGTAGTCGGTGCGCGAAGTGCTATCTTTTCGCCCACACCAAATCTGGGTTTAATCGTAATTGATGAGGAGCACGAGTCGTCGTTCAAACAAGACTCGGCCCCAAGGTATCACGCTCGCGATGTAGCTTGGCAACGGGCGCTCGCCGAGCGAATCCCGTTGGTGTTGGGTAGCGCCACGCCCTCGCTCGAAGCATGGCAACGTGCGGCGGAGGGGGAATTCACCCGCCTTTCACTCCCAAACCGTGTGCTCGACCTACAGCTGCCCGACGTAGCGACAGTCGATCTACGCGACTCAGCGCACAGCCGGGGTAGTCGGGGGGGCATCAGTCGGCCGTTGCATCAGGCGATCGTTGCCGCGCTCCATGAGGGTGGCCAAGTTATTCTACTGCTGAATCGTCGTGGATTCTCGACTCACATCCAGTGCCCCGCTTGCGGCTTTGTCTTGAATTGTCCCGACTGTGAGATTTCGCTTACGTATCATCGGCAGAAGAACAAAGCGCTCTGCCACTATTGCGATCACGAAGAATTGCCGCCCACCGATTGTCCCGACTGCAAATCGAGCGCGATCCGCTATGGAGGTCTCGGTACCCAAAAGTTAGAAGACGAAGTGCGGGCCCGATTTCCGAAAGCAACCTGTGCTCGTATGGATACCGATAGCATGCGCGTCCGAGGTAGTCACGAGGATGTCTTGGGACGATTTCGCAAGGGAGAGATCCAGATTTTGCTAGGCACGCAAATGATAGCCAAAGGATTGGATTTTCCGAATGTGACCTTAGTGGGAGTGATCAACGCCGACACAGCTCTGCACTTGCCCGATTTTCGTGCCGGCGAGCGGACCTTTCAATTAGTGGCCCAAGTGGCCGGGCGCACTGGACGTGGAGAAAAAGGGGGTCGGGTTCTGGTACAGACGCTCAATCCCGATCATCCGGCCATCGCTGCCGCGGTGCGTCACGACTATTTAAGATTCGCCGAGCAGGAATTGGCACAACGTGCCGGGCTTCACTATCCCCCATTTGGTGCGATGGTACGATTGGTGGTCCGCGGACCTGCGGAAGAAGTCGCTCGCGATGCTGCGGACCACGTTGCCCGGGAGCTAAAGAAACATGCTAGCGGAGAAAACGGAGTGCGTGTGGTGGGTCCTGCCCCGGCGGCAATTCCTAAGCTACGCGGAAATTATCGATTTCAGATCCAGTTGCAGGCCACTGAGGGCGAACCGCTTCGACGCGTCGCGGTGGCGTCGACTACTCCGCTAAAACTCCCCAAGGACGTGTACTGTACGGTGGACGTTGATCCGTGGGACATGCTCTGAGAATGTATCAGATACCGGAGGCTGGGGGACTGCGTTATTCCGTTGCACTTGGAATGTTATACGACACCGGCGTAGAATGACTTCCTACTGAAGCAAGTTACTAGCGACAGCCCACCATCACCCCTGGCCTCTGATCCCCAACACATTCTTCCATGAGCTACCGGACTATCAAAAGAGCGCTCGGCGAAACCAACCTCGAACGGAAATGCCGTTGGTTGTTCGGGGCGTGTCTGCTGCCATTGATCATGGGCAGCTTCTGGTGGTATGGGAAGAAGACTGAAGAGATCGTCTATGATCGGAATCGGTTTATCGGCGAGGCGCTTGCCAACGCTGCGATGATCGAAGCTCATATGAAAAAGCAAGAGGACGATGTTGCGACGCAGCGAGTTGACGAGAGAATTTCGGACATGTTGCGGCGAAAGGTATATCGCTGGGAGGCCCTTAACCCAAAGAACGAGCGGGGCATAAGAGAGCCGACCGATGTAGAGGAATGGGAACTTATGGATCGTTGGGTGGCCTTAGGCGAGCAACTCAAGAGTGACGAAGATATTGAGCAACTCGCTCCTCAGTGGAAACAGCGAGAAATCTCTAAGCCCGATCTCGGTTCTAAAGAGACCGATACGAAGGACGACTCCCGCTTGGTCTATCAGTATTACGAACCAATATATGCCCAGGAAGGCTGTATCCTTTGCCATTCCAAACCGATCGTCCCAGTACACTGGCCGGAACTAAAAACGGGGGATCTACTCGCGGTAATGAGAGTGGAGTTTGATGCCCAAGAAATTCAGGAAGCCAAGGAGCGAAATACTGCGTGGCTCCTCGTGGCAGCAATTGCCACGGTGTTTCTGGCAATGCTTGCGCTGTATCTGATCGTCCGTTACGTGATCGTCAAACCCTTACGGCACCTGCGCGACGTAAGCGATTCGGTTCGTGGGGGCGATGTCGAACAGCGGGCAGTCATTCACACGGGCGACGAGTTCGAGGAACTTGGCGCTGCATTCAATCGTATGTTGCGTCAACTGTTGCGTCAGCAGGATGAGCTGCGCTCGGTTAACGGCGAACTCGACGAGAAGATCGACGAGATGGCACAAGCCAACATGCGGCTGTTCGAAATGAACCAGCTCAAGAGCGACTTTTTGGCCACGGTAAGCCACGAGCTGCGTACGCCACTTAACAGCATTATCGGTTTCAGCGATCTCCTAGGCTCGGCCGAGGGGCTGGAAGAAAAGCAGCTGCGCTTTGCCAGCAACATCCAACGCTCTGGCAAGCAATTGCTCGATATGATCAACGATATCCTCGATCTGGCGAAAATCGAAAGCGGCAAGATGGACGTCCGATTAGCGAATTTCAATATCGCGTCGGTCGTGGCAACACAGTGCGACATGGCTCGCCCTTTGAGCGAGAAGAAAAACATCGATCTGGAATACGAAGTTGCTCCTGGCCTGCCGCCTGTTACGCAAGATCAGGGAAAAATTGAACAAATTCTCAATAATTTGCTCTCCAACGCGATCAAGTTTACGCCCGACGGCGGACGGATCAGTGTCTCGGCTCACCGCGACCGACGCGATGACTTGCGGCTGACCGTTTCAGATACGGGCGTCGGCATCAGCGAATCGGAACAAGTGCTTGTGTTCGAAAAGTTTCGCCAAGGTACCACGGTACTAACCGCCGGAAACGCCATGACGCGTGAGTACTCGGGCACCGGGTTGGGGCTTTCGATCGTCCGAGAACTGTGCCGACTCTTGGGCGGCGACATCACTTTGGAGAGCGAGCTTGGCAAAGGAAGCGAGTTCACAGTACATCTTCCTTGGAAGCTCACCGAGCTGCCGAAAATCGAATCACCTCTAGCCGATGAACTCAAACAACTCACGAAATCGCATCCCGAACTACCGGCCGTGTCAGTCGACCGGCCAGACTAATCTGGGCGAAGATGGATTGGCTTACTAGCAAGGATTTAACAACAGCATGGCGCAGCTCTCTGAAGTTCACCTATTCACCGACGGCGGTTGTAGCGGTAATCCTGGACCTGGTGGCTGGGCGTTCCTGCTTCGGCATCCGGCTACAGACAAACAGATTGAGAGTTCGGGCGGCGAGCGCGAAACTACGAACAACCGCATGGAGCTCACCGCGGTAATCGAAGGCCTTGCAGCACTCAAAAAAGACACCCGCGTGCAACTGTTTACCGACAGTGTTTACGTTGGCAAGGGCATGAGCGAGTGGATGCCCAAGTGGAAGGCCAACGGCTGGCGCCGCAAGGAAGGCAAGCGGATGGTGCCCGTAAAAAATGAGGATCTATGGCGCCGGCTCGACGAGCTTCTGCAATCCCACGAGGTTCGCTACACCCGCGTTGCCGGTCATAGTGGACATCCTGAGAACGATCGTGTCGATGAATTAGCGGTAGCTGCCTATCAGCAGTTTCTCTAGCCTAGTATTCCAGCACCGGGTAAGGCGGTAAAATGCCGTCATGACCGCCGACGCCAGATCGCTACTTAACACACCTGCGGAAAATGTGCGCGGGGTCGGCCGACATCGTGCCGAGTTGCTCGCCAGGCTTGGCATCCGCTCGGCCAGCGATCTGCTGTTCGATTTTCCCAGGGATTATCTCGATCTGACCAACGAGCGGCAAATCGTCGAGCTCGAAGAAGGCGAGCTGCAAACGGTGCGCGGCGTGGTGACTGAGGTAGCGGCCACTGGCAGCGGCTTTGGGAAGAGTCGCGTGTCAGTCTTGATCCAGGATACCAGTGGCCATCTGCGGGCAACTTGGTTCAATCAGCCGTTCATGCGCAGCAAGTTTCACGAGGGACAACCACTGCTGCTCACCGCCAAGCCAAAGATGCGAGGCATGATGTGGGAGATGTCGCACCCGCAGGTCACAAACCTTTCCGAGGAAGAAGCAACTTCCGAGGGTAAGCGGATGTTACCGGTTTATTCACTCACCGAGGGCATATCACAATACTACATGCGGCGGATGGTTGAGGCGGCCGTCGCAGACTTCGCCGACGTGCCCGAGGAAGTCTTCCCAGCCGACTTGCTCCAGCAGTGCGGTCTCTTGCCGCTGACCGAGGCGATTCGCACTATACATGCGCCCGATGATGAAGATTCGCTCAACCAATCGCGGCGACGATTCATCTTCCAGGAATTGTTCGTACTGCAGCTGGCGCTCTCGATCCGTCGAGCTCAGCAGCAGACATTGCTAGCGCCCCCCCTGTCGGCAACGACAAAAATCGACGCCCGCATCCGCCGACTACTGCCATTCGACTTGACGGCAAGCCAGTCAGCTGCGATCAGCGAAGTCTCGGCCGACATGGCACTAGGGCGCCCTATGAATCGTCTGCTTCAAGGCGACGTTGGCAGCGGCAAGACGATTGTAGCGCTGTACGCGATGCTGGTCGCCGTCGCCCACGGCAAGCAAGCGGCGCTAATGGCCCCCACAGAGATTCTCGCACGCCAGCATGCGGAGACCTTGGCCGGAATGCTGGAAGCGAGTCGTGTACGATTTGCGGTGCTGGCCGGCGGTATGCCCAATCGCGAGCGGGCAGAGCTGCTAGAGAAAATCGCCTCCGGTGAGATCCAAGTCGTGCTAGGCACTCACGCGATTATCCAAGAGAATGTGCGGTTCCAGCAGCTCGGTTTAGTGGTGGTCGACGAACAACACAAGTTCGGCGTACGCCAGCGCGCAGCTTTGCGCCAAACCGACCAGTCGCCTCATTACTTGGTAATGACCGCCACGCCCATTCCACGCACGCTCACAATGACACTCTTCGGCGATCTGGACGTCTCGACTCTCTCGGAACTGCCCGAGGGACGACAGCCGGTGAATACCTATCTGGTGGAGCCCGACGCGCAAGACCGCTGGTGGCAATTCGTGCGCGATCGTTTGCGCGAGGGGCGGCAAGCCTATGTCGTCGCACCTCTGGTCGACGAATCGGAGACCATCGCCGCCCCAAGCGTGGCCGAGGCTTTTGAGCAACTGACCAACGGCGAGCTTGAGGCCTTCCGCACCGGTCTGTTGCATGGTCGGATGTCGTCAGCCGAGAAGCAACAGGCTATGGAGGATTTCCGCGATGGCGAGACTCAAGTGCTCGTAAGTACGTCAGTCATCGAGGTGGGCGTGGACGTCTCCAATGCCACGGTGATGACGGTGGCCGGCGCCGAGCGGTTTGGCTTGGCACAGCTTCACCAGTTTCGGGGTCGCGTGGGCCGAGGCAATCACCCAGGGTTTTGCGGCGTATTGATGGGAGACATGAGCGATCTTAGCCGCGAGCGACTCGAGGCATTCTCCTCTTCGACCGACGGATTTGCGCTGGCGGAGCTCGACTTCGAGCTACGCGGCCCAGGCGATCTATTCGGCACACAACAACACGGCCTGCCACCACTGCGGATTGCCGACCTGAACCGTGATCGCGAATTGTTAGAAGCAGCCCGCCGCGAGGCACAGTTGTTGATTGCCGCCGACCCCGGACTTCAGCACGCCGACCATGCCAAGCTGCGACGCCAGGTGACTGCCCGTTACGGACAAGCACTCGACATCAGTGACGTCGGCTGAGTGGTTCACTCCCCCGCCAGCTGCTGCGCTCTCTGCACCAGCTGCAGAAATTCCGCTCGGTACTCGTGCATGTCGCGTCCTACGCTGTTCTCGGCAATCTCTAAGACTGCTGCATACGACGTATTACCTCGATGCACGGAGTCGCGCAGTAGCATCCCAAAGCTGGCCACGGCGGCGGCGAATTGAAAATCGTCCGTAGCTTCAGCGAATGAACCGCCCCCATCAGTGATCGGGAACTCAAGCTTCGTGCTCGTATCGCCATCGGGCGCTTTGTAACGAATCTTCAACGTCAGCAGTTCGTCGCTTGCGGTCGCCTCATTTGCTGGTTGCGCCGCCTGCTGATACTTCAGAGGATCGGCACCCGGTACGTTAACCGACTTGCCCGCTGGCACGACTTCGTAAAGCGCGGTAACCGTATGCCCCGCGCCAATTTCGCCAGCGTCTTTCTTGTCATCATTAAAGTCCTCGGTCCGCAGCATGCGATTCTCGTAACCAAGCAATCGATAGCCGGCGACTTGGGCCGGATTAAACTCGACCTGGATCTTTACGTCCTTGGCAATCGTGATCAGCGTACCAGCCATTTCCTCGACCAGCACCTTACGGGCCTCGGTCTGATTGTCGACGTAATGGTAGTTGCCATTGCCCTTGCCACTGATCGCTTCCATCATCGAATCGTTCAGATTGCCGCGGCCGAAGCCCAGCACGGTCAGAAAGATGCCAGACTCTTTGGCCTTTAATTCCGCCATCCGCGCCAGGTCCCCAGTGCTTGTGACTCCCACATTAAAATCGCCGTCGGTGCACAGGATCACACGATTCGTACCACCCTCGATGAAATTGTCCTTGGCCTTTTGGTAAGCCAACTCGATACCCGCACCGCCTGCTGTCGAGCCTCCTGCCCGCAGCTGTTCGAGCGCAGCGAGGATCGTCGCCTGCTTGTCGCCCGTGGTACTCGGCAGCGCCAAGCCTTCGCTCGAGGCGTAGACCACGATCGCCACGCGGTCGTTCTCGCCCAGCTCGCGAGTGAGCATTTTCATGCCTTCAATCAGTAACGGCAGCTTAGCGGGATCGTTCATCGAGCCCGACACGTCGATCAAAAACACTAAGTTCGACTGCGGGCGTTTGGTTCGCTCGATTTCGTGGCCCTTAATACCAATCCGCACGAGCCGATGCTCTGGCTGCCAGGGGCACCCGGCCGTCTCGACGTGCGCCGCAAACGGCACCTCGCCAGTCGGCCCGCTGTAGTCATAATCAAAATAGTTCACCAGCTCTTCCAGCCGCACCGCATCGGGCGGCGGCAACCTGCCCGATTGCATGAGAAACTGTCGCACGTTCGCATAGGAGGCCGTATCGACGTCAATCGAAAACGTGCTGACGGCTTTTTCGCCCTGGGCTTCGATGAATGGGTTTTCGTAGATGCGCGTGTACTGATCGCCTGAATTGTCGGGGCCTTGGCCTCGTTGTATGTCTTGAAGTCGCTCAATTCTCTTTTTGTACTGCCGCTCGAGCTTGGCTAGATCCTCCTCAGCGCTGCGTCGTCGGAGAATGTATTCGCTCATCACCGAGGCCAACTGATCGTTAGGCGCCGACTTGAACCGGTTACGCAATTCGTCCTCCTTGGCAACACGATACTCCTGGATCTGCCTGTCCAGAGTCCTTAAATGCTCCTGCAGCCGTTTCACTTCGGGTGAATTCTTTCTCTTCGTCAGGGTTACCATTTGATTCAGTTGCTCTGTGACGGCATGTTGCTCCTCTTGGAAACTTTGGAACATAGGATCGCGGGCCATTTCCTCATTAATCCCGGCTTCTAAGGTAGAGGAGCTATTGGCTTGCTGGATGGCAAGGGTCTTCATCACCTCGATGTCCAGCAACTCGCGCTTCTTTTCAACTATCTTCTGCTGGGCCTCGCGAACCTCATTGGCAATCGGGTTGAGCGCGGGGTCGGTGCTCGCCGGGACGTCCTTACCCAGCTTCTTGGACATCAACGCTAAGTCGAGTGTTCTCTCTTGAGGCTCGGACAAGTCGCTCTCTAGATTGCTAACGCCTCTGCCGCCGACGTCTGTGCTAGCTCTATGACTTGTGTGGGCCGCTTCATCTGAAAAAGATAGTCGCTCTTCATCGTCGCCGATAATAATCCCAGGCGTGGGAGGAATCTCTGCGAGATACCGGTCTACTTTAGAACCGGGAGTGGCGTCGATGCGGAAACGCATCCACGGTGGGGCTGATTGCTGTTCAGCAACAATCACTTTCTGTTGAACCTTGTTGCGCAATTTCTCAGCCTCTCGAGGAGAACCATAGTCTTCGTTGATCAGGCCATCCAAACCGAGGTTCCCTTCATCTTGCCGAGGCAATTCTGATTGCTTGCCTAAAGAAACAAAGTATTCACTTCTGATCATCTTGTCCTGCGAAGACGGCAAAGTAGAAGACGACTCTGAGTTCTTCGTGGTGTCGGTCTTCTGGGGGGGCGAAGTGACCTTTGCTACACGGGCCTCATTGAGTTGCCGCATAGAAACCACCGCACCTACTGCGATGAGCAGACTCGCGGCCGCCCCAAAAAACGCCCAACGTTTTCGTTTCGATATGAGCCTGTTGCGATTTTCGTTCACGGCCAAGTCTCCTGTGGAAGGAGTGGATAGCGGCTCTTGAATGGCAGCGGCGAGGATGCGCTCCGAGAGGTCTGGCGGCACATCGCCGCCGACAAGTTCGTCCAGGCCACGGTCAATCAGCCGGTCTTCGGGGTCGATCGTGTATTGTGGTTCGTTGTTCATTGTGGTTTCGCCTTTCGCTCGATGCACTGGCGCAGTATCTCGCGAGTGCGTCGTAGCAAACTCTTTACTCCATCGGGTTTCATCTTCAAGCTGCGAGCAATTTCGTCTCGACTCATTCGATCGCGGTAGGCCGCGTCGACCGCCTGGCGAGCTCGGCCCTCGAGCAGTTGCAAGCAGTCGGCCAGCGCCTCCAGGTATCCTTCCATGCCAGCATTGCCCACACGGGCAGACCACACCTCCTCGGCTGCTTCCAGCTCCACCGTGTTAACCTCGCGTCCCTGCCGACGACGAGCCATGAGCAGTTGATTTCGAGCCACTGTGCGTAAGTAGCCAGCCGTCTCAGCAGGCGAGCGCTGCTCGAATGCCGATCGCGCGACGGCCAAGAATGTCTCCTGCGTCAGGTCGTCGGCGTCTGCTGCTGTTGCTCCCAGGTAACGCAGGTACCGCCATACATCGGCTTGGTACCGATGAATCAGGGTTTCCAATCTGACCTCGGTTGGCTCGCTTACTGTGGTCATGTTGGTATCAGTGCTCAACGGCTTGGATAAGGGTGCAGAAAAGTATTCACTACGTTCTTGGATGCTACAAATACGGCGCGAGTTCCACTCTCTGGGGCTCGTGCGGCTGGATGCAGCTCATTATATGAGTTTCGATAGCATCCTAGTTCTCGACAAAAAACACCCCCCGCCTGAGCAGTCGCTTGTGAGTCAGGTGATTGATATTGCAACGAATGTAGCGAAAGTACGATACTGGCGCGGGATTTGCCTTGTCTTTCGTGCGTGTTTCTTCGCGCCCGATCGAACTGAAGTAGTTCACTGGCATTTCCTGCTTACCAATCAGCCACTTTCATCGATTAGCAGGTTCGGGCCTACGTTGTCTTACGAACTGGGTGAATTCTACGACGAAATGTTTTGCCCCGACGGCTCGCCCCGGGAGCACTGCGCAGAGCTGTACGACTTGCTCGGACAAGTTTCGTTCGAAGAGCTCTCCCGCCAGCAGGTGGCCGCGGATCGTTCGATGGTTCGTCTGGGAATCACGTTCAATGTTTACGGCGACGAGCAAGGCCAGGAGCGGACGATTCCATTCGACATCCTGCCCAGGATCATCGATGCGCGCGAGTGGCAATGGATCGATCGCGGTTTGCAGCAGCGGATCCTAGCGCTGAATATGTTCATCGACGATATCTACCATCAGCAACGGATTCTCAAGGACAAAGTGATTCCTGAATTCGTGATTCTGGCAGCGGATTCGTTTCGTAAACAGTGTATTGGCCTGAATCCGCCGCGGAAAATTTGGTGTCATATCACTGGTACCGATCTGGTGCGCGACGCTGACGGCCAGTTCTACGTGCTGGAAGACAATTTGCGCTGCCCTTCGGGAGTTTCCTACGTACTGCAGAATCGCCAGATGATGAAACAGACCTTTCCTGGGCTGTTCCAGCAGTTGCGGGTGAAGCCGGTTAACGACTACTGCAGTCGGTTGTTCGATGCTTTGCAGTATCTCAAGGAAGATCGCTCCGAAAGCCCCAGTGTGGCCGTACTGTCGCCTGGCGTGTTTAACTCGGCTTATTTCGAACATTCGTTTCTGGCGCAGCAAATGGGAGTGTGGCTGGTCGAAGGCCGCGATCTGGTGGTACACGACAACTACGTATATATGCGCACGATTCATGGCTTCCAACGGATCGATGTGCTTTATCGCCGCATCGACGACGACTTCATCGACCCACAAGCGTTTCGCCAAGACTCGATGCTGGGCGTCCCCGGGTTGTTTAATGTCTATCGCAGCGGCAACGTCGCCTTGGCCAATGCACCCGGCACGGGTATCGCCGACGACAAAGTCGTGTACGCCTATGTGCCGGAGATCATCAAGTACTACTTGAAGGAAGATCCAATTCTGCCAAACGTACCGACTTATCTTTGCTGGGACGACCAGCATCGCGATCATGTACTGGCTAACATTGCGAACCTCGTGGTGAAGCCTGCAAACGAATCGGGAGGCTATGGCATGTTGATCGGGCCTCACTCGACGCAGAGTCAGCGCGAAGAATTCAAAGATCTCATCCGAGCCAATCCACGAAACTACGTAGCTCAACCGACACTCAATCTGTCGCGCGTGCCGATTCTCTCGGACAGCGGACTGGAGAGTCGGCACGTTGATCTGCGCCCGTTTATCGTCTATGGCAAGGACATTCACGTGCTGCCGGGTGGACTGACGCGCGTGGCGTTGCGGCGTGGATCGTTGGTGGTCAACTCTTCCCAGGGTGGTGGCAGCAAAGACACTTGGGTCGCTCAACAATGCGCGTAGCAATGCCGAGGAGACTAAACCATGCTTAGCCGAGTAGCCGACGCCCTATACTGGATGAGCCGTTACGTGGAACGTGCCGAAAACGTGGCTCGGTTCATCTCGGTAAACCTGAATCTCTTGCTCGACTCCCCAGGGACGACCGACGAACAGTGGATGCCTTTGGTAGTTACCACCGGCGACAAGTTGCCATTTCTCAATCGCTACGGCGAGGCGAGCAGAGAAAATGTGCTGCACTTCCTGACGTTCGATAAGGAAAATCCCAACTCGATCATCTCTTGCTTTACCGCCGCCCGATCGAATGCGCGCAGTGTTCGTGAGATCATCTCTGCAGAGATGTGGGAACATATCAATCGCGCTTATCTGTTGGTCGAGGATAGCCACCTCAATCCAGAGTTGGAGCAATTGGTCGAGTTTCACGAGCACATGCGACAGTCGGGCCAACATTTCATCGGCGTGACCGATTCAACCATGACGCACAACGAGGGATGGCACTTTTGCCAACTCGGCCGTCTGCTCGAACGAGCCGACAAAACCTCTCGGATTCTCGACACGAAATACTTTATGCTCTTGCCCACGCCCGACGCGATCGGCACAACGCTCGATGAAGTACAGTGGTCGGCGCTCTTGCGATCGGCGAGTGCGCATCAAATGTATCGGCAACGCCATGGGCGGATCACGCCGATCAACGTCGTGGAATTTCTGATCTTGGATCGCCAATTTCCTCGGGCAATTCTTTTTTGCTTGACTAGGGCCAACGAATCGTTGCACGCGGTAACTGGAGCCGCGCTGGGTGGATTCACGAACCAGGCAGAAAAACTGCTCGGCCAGATACAGGCAGAACTGGCTTACAAACGGGCTGAGGACATTATCGAAGACGGTCTGCACGAGTTTGTTGACAATCTGCAAACTAGGATGAATGAAGTGGGCGAGAGCATCTATGAAACATTCCTTTCGATTCAGCCTATCGACGATCTGCAATTCCAAAGCAAGCGGCGTTTGAATCGTTTTCAAAATATAGGAGTCGGCAATGACGTTTTGTCTGGGTGTCAAAGTCAATGACGGTTTGGTCGGCATCGCCGATACGCTGGTTACGTCGGGGGCGGAGTGCATCACCGCCAGAAAGGTAACACTGCACGAGTCAGGCGGTTGTCCGTTCTTCTTAATGACTTCCGGGTTGCGATCAGTGCGCGACAAAGCACTCACCTATTTCGAAGAACAACTGGAAACACTCGACCAGCCGTACGAGCGACTCTATCACGTCGCGAACGCGTTCGCCGAACAGATTCGCCGCGTACATGCCGAAGACGAAGAAAGCCTCGCCTCGAGCAGTTTCAACTTCAATCTGCATGCGCTGGTCGGCGGCCAGATGGCTAACGACCGCCAACACAAGCTCTATCTGCTCTACCCCCAGGGCAACTGGGTCGAAATCGGCCCTGGCAGCCCTTACTGCATCATTGGCGAGTCCGGTTATGGCAAACCGATTCTCGACCGAACGCTCATGTTCACCGATTCGATGCGCTATGCACTGAAAGTCGGCTGCCTGGCGTTCGATTCCACCCGTATCAGCGCCGCCAATGTCGACTTTCCGATCGACGTAGTAATCTACGACGCCGAGGCGAAGGCGATTGTTCAGCGTCGCTTCGAGAAGCAGGATATGGTTTCCAACTCCAACTGGTGGCAAGATCAACTTCGGACATTGGTCCGGCAACTCCCTTCGGAGTGGATGGATTCGATCCTCAATGATGAGGGGCGATCTGTAGTCGAAAACGACACTATCTCCATTCGCACCGCCAAGGGTTCGTAACTTGTTCGTGCAACTACGCCACATCACTCGCTACTGCTACAGCAAAGCGGTCTTCTGCGAACCGTTTACCGTCAGGCTCTATCCTCGTCACGATGCTTCGCAGCATGTGCATAGCTATGCGCTGCAAATGCTTCCCGAGCCGGCCGGACTTTCGCAAATTCTCGACTTGCACGACAACAACACGGTAAGAATCTGGTTCAAGGAGAAAACTACCACTCTAGTTTTCACCAGCGACGCCGTCGTCGAAACGCGTCGCACGAATCCGTACGATTTCTTGCTGGATCGCGCTGCCGAAAGGTTGCCCTTTCCGGCAGGCGTTCCTGGGGAACCGCTCTTTGCTTATTTTTCAAAACCCGAAGGCGAATCTCCCAATGTTCGCGAGTTTGCCGAGCAGGTGCTCGAATCGGCCGACCGTCAGACACTCGGATTCGTCTGTCAGTTGGCAGACCGAATCTATCACGAGTGCGACACAGTAATCCGCGACGAAGGCGATGCGCTATCGGCCGAAGAAACTTGGCGACTGCGCTCTGGCGCCTGCCGCGATCAGGCGGTGCTCTTCAACGAAGCCTGCCGCGCCGTTGGCCTACCGGCCCGATTTGTCAGTGGCTATACGCTTTGCGAAATCAAAGAGCACGAGCGGCGGCACCTCCATGCCTGGTCGGAAGTCTATCTGCCCGGCGCCGGCTGGCGCGGTTTCGACCCCACGACGGGCCTGGCCGCAGCTGACGAACATGTCGCGGTCGCAACCGGCCGCCTACCACACCACGCGGCACCAACCGACGGCACCTTCCGCGGCACCGCCACTTCGACGATCGAAACCGAAATCGAGCTGCGTCATCTAACCGAGCAAGAGGAAGCAGCTGTTAGCGGTTAGCTGTCAGCGATTAGCTCTCTCATTCTGGCTCTCGACACTAGACTCTTAACTTTCGACCAGTTTTGTCCCTATGCCTGGGGTCCCATGTTTGCGGTCAAAACTCAAGGGTTCTGTCCGTCGTCATTTTGATTAACGACGAATATAGCAGCCGCATCTGCACTTCGACCGTGACAAAAGGGTCTGAGTTTAGGTCATTTTGACATCCTTTCTGTGGACAAAAGGTGTTAGTGCTTAGTTTCTAGTCACTAGTCACTAGCAACTAGAACCAAATAGCCGCGATGCGACGCATCGCCGGGCGCAGCCGCACGTCACTATTCATTCTAAGAATCGACCAGAGAATTTCAGCAACGATTCTTGGCCGCGCGAAGAATGTCTCTCGCGGAGGCACAGAGCCGCGGAGCAGGTAGTTGAGTGATGTAGGAAATGTGCCTCGGTGTGATCATTCAGTAACCTGATAGAATAGATTTGTACTTGATGCCCGCGGAAGTGAACCTGCAACTGACTTGACCCCTCTAGTGGTTGTTGACTCACTACAAGAAGGAACATTCCATGGAAACAGCTCGGAAACACGCCTCAGATGTTGAGTTGGAAACAGCAGTTGAGCACCTCCTTGCCTCACCTAAGGAAACCACTGAACTGCAGGCGATCGTTGTGCGACCCGAAGCAAACGAGCGGCAAGTGATCGCCGAGGCCGAGTTGTCACCCACTGCTGGCATTGCCGGTGATCGTTGGACTGATAATCATTGGAAACAGCTCCCCGACGGAACGTCCGATCCGCAGGCGCAGATTTCCCTGATGAACGCCCGCGTGCTGCAACTCGTTGCCGGCAGTACGGATGCAATGCGTCTTGCGGGCGACAATCTCATCGTCGATTTAGATCTCAGCAAAGCCAACCTCCCTGTCGGCAGCCGAATGAAAATTGGCGCCAATGTCGTACTCGAACTTTCTGCGGTGCCGCACACTGGCTGTAAGAAATTCGAACATCGCTACGGCCGCGCCGCGAAGAACTTTGTTAACGGAGCGGTCGGTTCCGCCAACAACTTTCGTGGTCGCTACGCGAAGATCGTCGAGGGCGGCAAAGTCGCCGTAGGAGATATTGTCCGAAAAATCTAGCTTTGTGGGCCTCGATTTTTGGGGAATCAATGTCCCGTTCTGAAGGAGCGCAGCATGCTAAGTTGGGTGCGGAGAACCGCGAAGCTAAAAAATCTACCGCTTGCGCTTTCGCATATCGATATAGCCGTAGGCGGCCAGCACGTCGGCTAGGCGCTGCTCGCCGAAGTCGGGAACGTCGACCATGCGTTCGTTGTCCTCGACGAGCACCCGGAACAAGGCCCGGTGGGCATCGTCATCAGCTTGAAACAAATGCTGAAACTGTAGAGTCATGGTGTCGTCCAGAAAATTGGCGACAGCAATTTTGTTTTGCTCTAAATGGTCGGTTAGTTTTACCAGTTCGGGAGGCGGGTCTTTGTGGCCGTTGCTCCAGCCCGCGATTATTCTGAGCCGACCTTCGCGTTGACCGGGCTCGTAGCTCCCCGCTCCGACCCCCCTTATATTGTCGTAGTTGACCAGCCCCACGTGTACCGCGGTGTCTTTCGGCAATCCGACGATCGTCACGTGAGGTACCTCCATCTGGGTCATGCCAATCCAGTGGCGACAGAAATCTTTGCCCCAGCCCCACGGCCCTAGAATACCGTCGCCCAGAGTAGGCTTCTGGCTGATCACTAGCAGGGCGTGAGGTTCTTCGGGATCATTGACGATTCGCAGCACGTGGTGGCCCAATTGTCGTGGATAGGCCACAGCACGCTCGCCCGCCTTGACCTCCACATTCTCAGCTACCCCGTGCAGCACTAAAAAAGCGCTCGGCCGGTTGTTCGCATCAAACCCAGGAAAACCTTCGGTCCCCGACCACGACTGAGCCACCAACCGGTACCTGCCTACGGGCACATCAGAAAACTCGAATACCCCCTTCTCGGAGATCACGTCGAACCACAACTTGTCGAGCGCATTTTCATCTTCCGCTCGCAACTCACCTAATGGATTGAACGCCTCTTTAGTCTCCCGATTAATCGGCATACCGGTCGCCGCATCGCAAAGAAACACGGCGGCCTGGCCCCCGTGAACAATGTGGCCGCGCGTATCGGCGAGTTGACCAACAAGTTTGCCGACTTTAGAGACGCTGGCACTTTTCTGAGCCGGCTCTGACTTTTCATGAGCACACGTTACGCACGAATCTGACGCAACGGCAAATAGGCATGCTGCGGCTATCCATCGATGAATCACGAAGTTCGCCTCCTCTACAGATGATGCAGAACGCACTCAACGTGGTGAATGGATCGAATCCTATCACAGTCTACTAAAGTTGGGCAGTATGATGGGTGAACAGTCCGCCTTTCGCAGGTCTCTTTTGCCCAGCGAACAAGGCATTGGCCGAGATGAGCACCACAATCCAAGTTGGCAGCTCGTCGGTTTCAAAGCCTGGGACGTGCCAACTTCATGTCCAACTCACGCAGCTTCAATGACTTTCCGAACTGCCTCCAGAATACAACGACGTTCGTTAGCAATTGTTTCTTCTGGGTATTCTGCCAATATTTTAGGATGTGACTGACGAGAAATCGCAATGAAAGCAAGTGGTTTGGCTGCCGAGTCTATGCATCCTTCATCGATTAATTGTCCGAGAATTGTGGCAATTATTGTAGCGTCTAAGGTGAATGCATCACCGTACCCAAACGATTGCGCAGAGAGATCGCTGGATTCGAGCGTGTCAACATCAGCTATCGACTCATCGTAATACTTTAGCTTTCCGCCAAGAATCCAATCGACGCACGCTGTAAGGTCTGCTGTCGGATTATCTGCACGCCAATTTCGAAACTCACAGTATGCATCTGCCCCTTCATCGCTCCCGAACGGTGCCAGTTCGTTGACGCAGTCCCAGAGCGTCTCATCCAGCATTAATTTCGAAGCTATCGGGTGTCTGTGCGATGGTTCATTCCAGGGGTCGTGGTCATCGTACACCATGCGAAAATCCCAATTAATCACTAACAGTTATAGAAAACTCCAGGGTAGATTCTAATTAAACGAATTAGGCCGGTACAAGCGGAGCGTATTTCTCGCAATGTACACTGGGCGAGTAAGATACCGTACGAGCGAAATCGTGGCACCTGTAAGGCTAGACTGAAGCGACGGTTCTGCCTCACTCTTCTAGGATCTAAAGTCTTCAAGGGAGCCTCTGGAGCAGAAGGTCTGCCAAACCCTGCCCAGGAAGGCCCTACCCAGGAAAGGTAGCCTCAGGAATTCCGGCACTACGGCCTCGGACTGATTATACTGGAGAATCTGGCTTAGATTGTACCACTCAGATTAGTTGGCTCGATGGCGCTGCGCAATCCGTTCTCTCGCTCGAAATCTTCGACCTTGTCCCCTGTTGCGCACATGACATGGGCCACGCGGACCATGTCGGGTACGGTTGCGCGCACGCGCGAGTTTCTGGGGCGACGGTTGTGGGCTTGGCCGATTATTGCCGTGTTGATGTTGCTGCTGTTGGGCTGGGGGGTGCACGGTTCGATCGAAAACACGATGCGAGAGAATCTGCGCTCGCAACTCAAGACGCTCAACGACGTGGAAGTGGCCATGCTGCGCACCTGGCTGAATGCGCACGAGAACAACGCGATGAGCGTCGCCAGCGATAGCGATGTCCGGCAATTGGTCGAGACACTGCTCGCCGACGAAAAAGACAGCGAAGTACCGCCCGCGGATAAGGAAGCCGTCGCGCGGCAAATCGCGCGGCAGTTGCGACCTGAGCTCAGCTCCCATGATTACGAATCGTTCGTGATTGGCACGAAGTCGGAGCTCATCGCGGCAACTCGTGCAGACGCAGTGGGACTTGAAATTCCGTTCGAGTTCAAAGATATCTTCGCGCGGGTGTTCGACGGCAGCGCGACCGTCATGCCGCCGTTTGGCAGCATATTGCCGCATACGGACTCGGAGGGAAAGCGACGCACGGGTGTGCCGGTAATGTTTGTATTGGCACCAATCTTAGACAGCCACCTGCAAGTGGTGGCCACGCTGGGACTGCAGATTCGACCCGAAGCAGAGTTTACCCGCATATTACAACTCGGTCGAATCGGAGACAGCGGCGAGACCTACGCTTTTAATAGTCAGGGATTGCTGCTTTCTAACAGCCGATTCGATGAAGATCTGATCTTGTTAGGAATTCTGCCGGACGAGGAGGGCTCTCGCTCGATTTTGAAACTTCAGGTGCGCGACCCCGAGGGAGACATGACGCAGGGTTTCCGGCCTAGCGTGCGACGCGGCGAGATGCCGCTGACTCGCATGGCAGCCGCCGCGGTCGCGGGCGAAAACGGGGTGGATGTCGCTGGCTATCGTGACTACCGAGGAGTACTAGTGACGGGAGCATGGACTTGGCTGGATGAGTATGGCTTTGGCGTGGCGACGGAAATCGACTACGACGAAGCCTATCGGCCGCTGATTATCTTGAAGCGGACTTTCTGGGGATTGCTAGCGCTGTTGGCGGCTAGTTCGCTGGCCATCTTTGTCTTTACTGTCAGAGTAGCCCGCCTGCAGCAGCAAGCCCGCAAGGCGTCTATCGAAGCCCGTCAGCTGGGCCAATACAAGCTGGAAGAGAAACTGGGGGAAGGTGCGATGGGTGTGGTCTACAGGGGCCAACATGCCATGCTGCGACGTCCTACCGCCATCAAGCTGCTCAACGAAGATCGTGTGAACGACGCCTCGATCGCCAGCTTCGAGCGCGAAGTGCAAATCACTAGCCACTTGAACCATCCTAATACGATCGCTATTTACGATTACGGACGGACTCCCGAGGGCGTGTTCTACTATGCCATGGAATACCTCGATGGCATCGACTTGCAGGAGCTAGTCGACACCTACGGACCACAATCTCCGGGACGCGTGATCTATATCTTGAAGCAGATTTGCGGCTCGCTCTACGAAGCACATTCGACGGGTCTGGTGCATCGCGACATCAAGCCGGCCAACGTGATGCTCAATCGACGTGGCGGTGAAGGAGATGTGGTAAAGGTGCTCGACTTCGGACTAGTTAAGGCACGCAGCGAAGAGCAGGACAAGGACGACGCCTCGATGGCCGGCACGCCGTTGTATATGTCGCCCGAGTCGATTCAGTTGCCGGGCTCGGTCGACGCCTGCAGCGATCTCTATGCCGTGGGGGCGGTAGGGTATTTCTTGCTGACGGGTCACCCGGTGTTTGAGGCAGAGAACATCAACCAATTGTGTCAGCTGCATATTTCTGAGCCGGCGAAACCTCCCTCCGCGCGGCTGGGCAAGCCGGTGCCTGAAGAGCTGGAAACAGCCATTCTGAATTGTCTGGAAAAAACACGGTCAAAACGCCCGCAAACCTCACGCGATCTGGCCAACTTGCTGGCCAGTTGCCCCGCAGCGGCCGAATGGTCGCTAGAAAAAGCAGACGCCTGGTGGGGTCAATACGAGCGAGGCCAACTGGCAAGCTCTTCTTCCGCGACGAGTACCGCAGGCAGCGCCTACGACGCGACGATCGACCACAGCCTCTAGGGTTAGTGTGAATCATCCGGAGCGCTTCTGACATTGTTTACAAAAGAAAGTCGAGCGCTGCGTCTGTACGATGCGCACGATCTTGCTCGTGCGGCAGCGGGGGCAGGGTTTGTCGACGCGGTTGTAAACGCGGCGTTCGTTCTGGTAACTGCCTTGCTGGTTGAGCGCGTTGCGGTAGGTGCCGTCGCCTAGAGTGGAGCCTTCGTAGCGAATCGCATCGGCGAGCACACGGTGGGTGGCGTCGGTGAGGGCCTGCCATTGGCGTGTGTTCATCGCGCTGCAGCGGCGCTGTGGGTGAATGCCGGCGACGTGTAGAATCTCTGAGGCGTAGAGGTTGCCGATGCCCGCGACGGCGCGTTGGTCGAGCATGGCTGGTTTGATCTCGCGCTGCGAGCGGCTCAGTTTCTCTCGAAACGCTTCGGCGGTGATTGTCAGCGCATCGGGGCCGAGCTTCTCGGGGCCGAACTGCTTGGAATATTCCTCGGCGGAAAAGAGGCGAACATTTCCCAACCCGCGACGGTCCCAGTAATAGATTTCCGAGACGCTGCCGCCTGCGAGTTCCAGACACCAGCGGAGATGCTCGGCGGTGGGCGGATCGACGGTGAGCACTAGGCCTGTCATGCGAGGTTCGATAACGATTGCATCGCCCGTGTCGAGCCAAATAACAACCCGTTTGCCGGCTCGGCCCAAATCGGCAACCTGAGCCCCTTGCACACGGCGGCGGAACTGAGCGATGCCAGGGCTGATGTCGATTGGCTTCTTCGAACAACGCAGTTTGCTGACGCCCACCACGCGGGCGCCCAAGGCGCCTGTGATACCGCGACGCATTGTTTCGACTTCGGGAAGTTCAGGCATGGCATCGAAAAGATGAATTAATGACCATTTTGCGGCAGGTGGCGTGCTACTTACACTCGGTCGCTGGACATTGGGACTTGGTCATTGGTCATTTCCCCATTACCATTGGTAGTTTACCCCGGAGAATTTTATGCCGACAGCCCCACGCCAAACATCTGCAGAGGTACCCGATGCGTCGGGAAGGTTCGGCGACTTTGGGGGGCGGTATGTGCCGGAGACATTGGTTCACGCGCTCGATTTGTTGACTGACGAGTACGAATCTGCACGGGCTGACGCCGGATTTCAAGCCGAGCTAGACGATCTGTTGCAACATTACGTCGGCCGGCCTTCGCCATTGTATTACGCGAAACGGCTGAGCGAGCATTGTGGTGGGGCGCAGATTTGGCTGAAGCGCGAGGATCTGAATCACACCGGTGCCCATAAAATCAATAATACGATCGGCCAAGCGCTGCTCACGATCCGCATGGGTAAACAGCGGGTGATTGCAGAAACAGGTGCCGGGCAACATGGCGTGGCCACCGCGACTGCGTGTGCCCATTTTGGTCTCGACTGCATCGTGTACATGGGCGAAGAAGACATCCGCCGCCAAGCGCCCAACGTTTTCAGTATGAGACTCCTCGGCGCAGAAGTGCGGCCCGTGACCAGCGGCTCGCGTACTTTGCGCGACGCGATCAACGAGGCTATGCGCGATTGGATGGGCAGTGTCGAGACGACTCACTACATTCTCGGCTCGGTCGTCGGCCCGCACCCCTTCCCGCGGATCGTCCGCGATTTTCAATCGGTAATTGGCCGCGAGACGGTCGAACAGTGTCAGGCACGGTTTAATGGGCTACCCGAGGTGGTAGTCGCTTGTGTGGGTGGCGGCAGCAACGCGGCTGGCATGTTTTACCCGTTCGTGGAACATGGCGACGTAGATTTGGTCGGCGTCGAAGCAGGCGGGCGCGGGAATCAACCGGGCGAACACGCCTCGCCGTTAACCTACGGTAGCCCGGGCGTATTGCATGGCAGTTTTAGTTATGTAATGCAAGACGAAGACGGACAGACCTGCGACGTGCATTCGATGTCGGCCGGGCTCGACTATCCGGGCGTCGGACCGGAACATAGCTACTGGAAAGCCTCGGGGCGCGTGGAGTACACGAGCTGCACCGACGACGACGCCATGCAGGCGTTCGACACCTTAGCGCGCTTAGAAGGGATTCTGCCCGCACTGGAATCGTCGCACGCATTGGCAGGTGCGATGCGACTTGCCAAACAGCTAACAGAAAATCAGCGGGTCGTGGTGTGCCTTTCGGGACGCGGCGATAAAGACGCTGCAGAAATAGCGCGGCTGAAGGGGCAATCATTTAGTTAATCTCTCATTGAGCTGTGAACAGCTCAGCATGCTCGTTTTCTTTCACTGATCTCTAGTCTCTGACCCCTAGCCTCACTTAAATGTCTGCGATTGATGAACTGTTCACGAACCTTCGCTCCGAGGGCCGCAAGGCGTTGATGCCTTTTGTGACGGCGGGGGACCCTGATCTGGAGTTCACTGCGGCAGTGATCCAGGAAGTTGTCGCGCGCGGTGCGTCGATGTGCGAAGTCGGCATTCCCTACAGCGATCCGATTGCGGACGGGCCTGTTATTCAGGCCTCGTACACGAGAGCGCTCGATCAAGGCGTAAAGCTCAGCGCGATTCTCGACACGCTACAATCGATTGCGCCCAAAGTAACCGCGCCGCTGGTGACGATGGTCAGCTATGCAATTGTCTATCGCCATGGACTCGCCCAGTACGCCGACGAATTGGTCGAACGCGGGGTGGCGGGGATGATCGTGCCCGATCTGCCCGTGGAAGAATCGCCGCAATTAGCAGAGGTGTGCCGCACGCGTGACCTGAGCCTGATTCAACTAGTAACGCCGACAACGCCGCGCGAACGGGCACTGAAGATCACTGAAACTTCGAGTGGATTCTTGTACTACGTTTCGGTGGCCGGGATCACCGGCGAGCGAACTGAATTACCGCCCGAGCTAGTAGAGCGCGTCGCTTGGCTCCGCGAGCAGACACCGTTGCCGGTTTGCATAGGTTTTGGTATCAGCCAACCCGAGCACGTCAGGCTGTTGGCCCCGGTTGCCGATGGGCTGATCGTCGGCTCAGCGATCGTCCGCCGCGTTGCTGAAGCGAGCACGAAGGGGCGCAAAGAGACTCTCAAGGAGATCAGCGAGTATGTCGCCTCGCTGGTTGCAGCGCTTGCTTAGCATTTGCCACCAGGTGAGCCGTACGCGCTAGCGTTGGATGATTCAGGGTAGGCTTTTTCCCGTCACAATCCACGGCTAGCGGCATCGGCTCACTTTTCCTGTCTTCCGAGCTAATATTGTGCCGAATGGTAGAAGAGAGGCATAATCGGCACACTTGATTTGACCCTTATGAAGATTGCAGGGTAAAATTGAGAGGGTTGAGTCGCGCGGAGCGAATCCCCCGATCTAGTGAGCGTAGCTTCCGCGCGATGCGACCGACCTTAACACATTGGAGGTCGTTCATGACTGCGGATTCTTCTCGAAGCGGATTGTTGCTCCGGTTCTTTGCCGGGATGACTGAGTACACCTTCTCTTCACGGCTGGGTGTGGCCGATCCCCCACTGGTGGATTATCTGTCGTCGATGCTTGCGCACTTTGTGCGCACCGACGCGATTTACGGCTTACGCACACCTACAGGCGAGCGACTTTCGCAAGTGGCCGACATGCTCGCCGAAGCGGAAGCCCGACAGGGCTCCGCCCGCCGTCGGGTGCATCGGCACATCGGCGACTACACGTTGTTCTGGACTGGCATGTATCCTGAGATCGCTGAACGTCTACGCAAAGGTCGCAAGGACAGCCTCATCAGCTACCAGGATCAAGGCAAGCGCAACTACTTCCTCGCCAGCCAACTGCCCGCCGACGCCGAGTCGGCACCCGACGCGGTGCTCGAACGGCTTAGCGACAGCTTCGAGCTCTGCGTCTACGGCCTGGGCGAAGTCCGTAAGCAGTGGGAAGAACGCGAGGGAGAAAGCGATACGCCTTTGCTATTCGGATAAGATTCCTGTCGATCCGTTCGGCCAGCCTAAACTGTCGTTCTTTTCGTAGAGAAGCATACGGTGTAGAATGTTCAATTATGCCCACTGTTCTTCGCATAGGCCCTTATCGATTTCACTTTTATTCCGATGAAGGAAACGAGCCCGCGCACATCCATGTCCGTTCACCCGACGGAGAATGCAAATTCTGGATTAGATCCAATTAGTCTAGCGAACAATCGCGGATTGCGACCTGAGATACTGAGGAAAATCGAAGGCCTAGTTTACGAGAACCAAACTTTTCTGAAAGAAAAATACAATGAGTTCCACAGCGCCTGAGTCGAACGTACAGACCGAGCCGGCTGCAATCCGTGCATGGGCCGAGGGGCGAACGATCTTTATAGAATTGGTAGATGGGCGCATCATTGGGTTCCCCGCCGACCGTTTTCGTCTCCTCCATGTTGCTAACGACGAAGAGCTGAATGAAGTGCGACTAGAAGTGAATGGCTATGCACTGCGATGGGACAACTTGGATGAAGATATCTCAGTGCCAGGAGTGGTTGCTGGTCGGTTTCAAATGCCCCCCGTCTCTTAGAACCCCACCCTAAGTCACCAGCCCCTTGGTGACCATCATGAAAACGTCCTCCAAGGTCGGTTCTTTTTCAGCGAACGAGATTAGGCCGCAGTTGGCGGCTACTAGCTGACGCAGCAGTCGCTGGACGTGCTCGTCGGAGCCTTTCATCTCAACGGTGCAGCCGCGAGAGTTTTCTTCGACGTTGGTTACGTTCGGGTCGCTGCGAATCAGGCTGAAACCTTTCTCGGGATTGCCAGCGAAGCGGACCGCGACGTGGCGATTATTGGTAATCTTTCGATAGACTTTGTCGATCGGCCCGTGCAGCAGAAGCTGCCCACGCTCGATGATACCGATGCTCGTGCAGCAGTCGGCTAACTCGGTAAGAATGTGGCTAGATATGAGAATGGTTTTGCCCATATTGCGAAGCTCTTTTAAGAGGGCCTTCACCTCCAGACGGGCACGAGGATCGAGACCGCTTGCCGGCTCGTCGAGTATCAATACTGGCGGATCATGCACCAAAGTTTTCGCCAGGCAGAGCCGTTGCTTCATGCCGCGGGAAAGACCGTTAACGAAATCGTCACGTTTGTGAGTCAGATCTAACAGTTCCAGTACATCGGAAAGCACTTCCTTGCGTCGCGCCCGGGGCACCTGATAAGCGACAGAAAAGAAATCGAGGAACTCCCACACCTTCATTCCATCGTAAACTCCGAACGTATCAGGCATGTAACCAACGCTGCGGCGAACTCCGATCGGGTCGTGGGAGACGACGTGCCCATTTACGATTCCCTCGCCTTGTGTAGCTTTGAGCAGAGTGGCCAAGAATCGGATCGTGGTGCTCTTGCCAGCGCCGTTGGGCCCGATGAAACCGAACATCTCGCCCGCGGCGATCTTCAAATTCAGATTCGCCACAGCCACAAAGTCACCGTAGTGCTTACCGAAATTCCTTAACTCAATCATCGATTTATGCTCAATCGTCGAATAAATATGTGTTGGTAATCTTTACATCACCACGACTCTTGACGTCGGGCTGAGCTACAGGCAGATCCCCATAGGCGAGGTGCGCCAGTACAACGGTTACGCCCTCCACCTGCGAAGCAGACGGAAGCGCCTCGGCGCCTGGCAGGACTTCGTCGATCTGACCCACTAAGCGATACTCTTCGCGACGAGCATAACGAGCGTCGTTCTCCTGAGGAAACCGATACACAATCTTTAATAAATCATCAATGTTTAGTTCGCCAGTGGTTGTGCCGCGTAGCGCTTGTGCTCGTTCGTTTGCGAAGGGGAGTTGTTCAGAAGTTGACATAAGCGGCGCAAGCCCCAGGACGGCTGAAGTACCATGCCGCAGGTTTCCAATCCAGCTGGCATCGTACAGGGGTTGATCACTGCCTTGCTTAAAATAACGATGTACAACGGCAACATTGCGCAAGTCCAAACCGCTATTGTTTTCCACTTGCTGAAGATTTCGAGAAGACATGCCCAATCGCAGAGGCCCTTGTAGGTCAACTATCTGCTCGCTGTGCAGCATCCGAGTCGAATTCGAGGAGACGGCCAACCCGCGCAACACGTCTTTGGCTCGGCGTTCAAATGAAACAGTGAACATTCGATCGCCGATTTTGCGACCCCCTGCCGCTCCTACGGGAAAAGGTGTCGCAACCGTATTGGCCTCGTTGAAGGTTACATCGTAGGTAGTCGATAGCGACGAATAAAAAGCCGTGTACCGACTTAACAGACCACGCGGGTAATCTTCATGCAGTTCTAACAGTGCGATTTCAGTTTGTGACCTTACGAATCCAATGTCGAGCTGTGCCAAGCGAACGATAGCCAGCGTGCCCAGCACGGCGATAATCGGGGCGGCAATCCAGGCCCACTCCACTCGGCCTAGCGTATGAAATACCATCCAGTTCAACGGCACAAGCACCACTAGATACAAAGCCAGACAGGCTGAAATAAAACCAGCCCCTGGCATCTCGACCCCAGCGGCTTTGACCAAAACTTCACGCGAAGCCGTCGAAACGGGACCAAACTCATTCCAGGAGGCCAACCCTCCGGGGCGATCGATTTGTGTACGAGGCTCAGGCTGTTGTGAGCCAAACGGAGTAGGATTAGGCGGCAGCACCTCTTGGATATTAGCCTGAGAACCCGCGTCGCGGGAGAACAATCGCAATCCCGTTATGAGATGAGCATCGAGTCGCTGTTGCGGCAAATCGAGCCAATCGACGCGTAGCCCTCCATAAAATCCTTCAGAGAAACTGCGCCGCGGGCGCCTGAGCAGTGCAGCGTTCAAAAAACCATCGAATCCAGGCCAATTGATTAGCTCCCGCTCCGTAAGCTGCATTGCCGACACAACAATACTTCCCTGACCAATATTCCGCTCGTAAAAGAGTCCTGCGCCTCCTGCTACTTCGCGAGCACCTTCTGAGGGAGCAAGTTGCACTCCGGAAAGGGGACGCACTGGAGTGAGTGAAGGCAGTTGTTTTCCACTAGTACGATTGCTCCAGTATTGCGACCATTCGCTCAGGTCTGCAGCCGAGATTTTTCGCGGGCCCGTACTTTTAGCAGGCAAAAACTCGTCCAGAAAGCTTCCTCTCAGTGTGTCGAGCGAGTCGGGGCCATTAATTATGAGTCGTCCTCCCCAGTGAAGCCAATCGACCAAGGCCTGTTGCTGCTCAGCGGAAAGTCGAGTCGCGTCGACCTCATCCCAAACTAGATAGGCAATGCTCGTCCAAGAAAATAGGCTGGGAGACAAAGCAATGCGTTCGGTAGCATCGGCCAGGACAACTCGATAGTGGATCTGCGACGATGCTTCGTCCTCACCTTCCCATTCTGCGCGAACTGTGTCTGTGACTTTCAAGAACCCGTATCGCGATACCTCCTTGGCCAAGACTACTAAAAAATATTGGTAGGAAGGCATTTTCACCAATCTTGGGTCGGATTGGCTTACCTCCGCCTCCGAGTCGCGATTGATCAAACGTGAGCTGGCGTGTGTGCCAGCGGAGTCTTCGGGTACGTAGAGCAGCCCATCTACCATTTTTTCGCGCCCTTTGGCCAACACAACCGGTCGAGTTGACTGGTAGGTATAGTGTGTGTGCCCAAGCGCAACGGGCTGTTTACGGTCGTTAGTGAGTGTGGACGACGTGCTGCCTACAAAGTCGTCGTAGTTGGCCTGCATCTTTTGAACCGTGGGCATCCAATGCCCTGGCTTCACTAGTAGCTTGGGCACTTGATCGGCCAACTCGTCCTCTGAGAGCTCCTGACCCAAGAGCGGTAAGAGGTGACCGATCTCTAGGGGATCTTTTTTTTTCTTTTCATCGGCGAGTTTCTTGAGTTCCTCTGCCGACTTCTTGCCATCTTCCTCGGTCGACTGTGAAGACTGGCACCCACGACAGCCCATCGTAGTTAGCGCGATGATACTCATCAGCACCATCGCCGAGCGGCGCATCGCTAGAATCCAGTTTGCCTGCTGTCGAAAATCTGTCCGACCGGCAATCATTGTAGATAGAGTCTCACAAAACGAGGGCTTCGCGGGAGGTTGTTCCGGAGTTCGCTATTCTACTGGATTGGGCCGCTGGTGGAACTGGCTATTCGCACGAAGGTCGGCGGGCCCAGAGCGTAAGCTGCCAGGCGAGGGTCGCTAGAGCACCCAACACCACGGCGAGAAATAAGCAAAGCGCCGAGACGCGGTCTTCGGCACCGTAGTGAAGCAATCCGAAGATGCGCACCGACAGCGTAGAGACTCCTGGAGGCGAGACGAGCAGCGTGGCAGCCAATTCGCTCATCGCAACGATCAGCGACATGCACGCGGCGGCTACGACGGCGTGCCAGCGCAGCGGCAAAACGATCATCAACAGCAGTCGCCACCAACCGGCTCCTTCGCTGGTAGCGCTGTCCAGCACATCTTGCGGAACGGTGGCTAACTGGGAAGCTAAGACCAACGTGGCCAGCGGCAATGCTCGCAAAGTTTGCACAAGAACAGGCGCTAGGATTGTGTGGTCGTAGCACCAGGTGAGAAAATACCAGGGCGACTCTGCCGGATGGTTCAGCAGTTGAATCATCCATACACCCAACAGTGGACCTGGAATTGCGAAACCGATTGCCAACAGCAAAGCGGTGGGAGCACGCGGCAGTCGGCCTGTGCGTAATAACCAGGCCAACAACACGCCCGCAGATGTGGCCAAAGCGGCAGCTAGTCCACCTATCGCGCACGACCAACCCAACTCGCGGCGATGCTCGCGAGGACTGGCCAGAACCAGTTCGGCGGCTTTCGATGCCGACCATTCTCTCACGACCTTGTCGCCTTCGCGGTGGGCCTCGATGCCAGCCTTGCCCACCAGCCCAATTACCGGAGCGCCGATGACCAACGCCGCGCAGCACCAGACAAGCAAGGTCACTGTGAGACGTCCGCGCCGCAAGTTCCAGACCCAACCATCGCTGGGCGATACAAATTCGACCGCCGGCAACCAAACCCAGATGGCTCCCAATGCTGCAGAAACTAACAAGACGATCGCTGCCGTGCCGATCCAGAGGTCTCGCGCTGGAAGTGGTGATGCTACAGTTGTGGCTGCCACCTCTTCGGGTTGCGGTAGGACATCGAGAGTGCCGAGACTGGCTACGGTGTAGATTTCCTCGGCAAAAGTGCGCACCTGGAACAGGTCGGTAACTGTAATCTCGCTAGTACAAACGACGGCAATCCAGAGTGCCGCGGCAAGGAGCCCCCCCATAGCGCGCTTGAGGCTGACGCGCCATAAAACGCGACCGGCGCTGGCATCTTGCAGAGACTCTTCTTCTAGCTCGCGAGGTATATTTTTCAGCGCGGCGCCGACGAATAGCACAACCCATGCCGTGGCGGCCATGCCGTGAACCCAAATAGCGCCACGCCAGCCTGCGAGCCAAGGTCCGCGGTCGTCAACGGCCGCCAACCAGCCCCCCTGCCCCACCGCCGCCTGCCAGGCGGCCGCCTGTACATACAACGGCACGAACAACAACGCGACAAACATCCGCTCCAACACACGTCGGCCCGGTAAACTCGTCTTAGTGATCGCCACCGCAATCAACGTGCCCAAAGGGAGGCTCAGTAACCACGTTCCGCCCATCAACAGGAAACTATTTAGCAATAGGCCGCGTAATCTCGCGCTGGCTAATGCCACACATATGAACAGACCTGCCAAGCCCACAGCAATTTGCCAAAAACCTAGAGTTGTTCCGAAGGGTTTTTGTGGCATGAGATTATGGAGGCGTATTGTGGGCTTCGCAGCCAAGATATGGACGATCACCAATCATCTATTCTAGCTAGCACTCTCAAAGGAAGAAGGTGCAAGCACATCTAAGAAGCCGATCATCTACAGCAGAAAACTTGGGATGGCAGCCTCCAGGGCCGTTTGCTATGGTCTCGCTTCGTTTTGAGGTGCCCCTTCGCGCCTACTTATCCCAAATATTCTGTTTACTGGTCGGCATGTCTTTCGCAAGTAGAAATCCTGTGATTTTGCTCTGGGCCGCGGCCGTAGCAGTCTCGATGGTTGGTGGCTGCAGTAGCCTGCCCTTCATGCAGAAGGAACGGACATCAATCATCACCCCAGGCATGCGGATAGCAGCCGTGCGAGAAATCGGCCCTCGAGCCGATAAAGCCGACTTTGCAGAGCAGCGAAGGCTTTGCGAGCAATTGGCCATGCATATCCAAACGGAGCCCGATCCGCTGGTGCGCCAGGAAATTCAGAATACTGTTGCTGAGTTTGACACGCCTCTAGCGCTTAATATGTTGATGGCGGGGTTGAACGACGAGGATCTCGACGTCCGAATAACATGCTGCAACCGCCTCGGTAGCCGAGGTGATGTGAGTGCGATTGCATCGTTGCGAAAGATCCTGGAAACAGAGGATGAACTCGATGCTCGGCTGGCAGCCATCGACGCCTTGGGACAAATCGATTCGACCGAAACTGTTGCGGCACTGGCTATTGCCCTGGACGATCCCGATCCTGCAATCCAGTACGCGGGCGTGCAGGCGCTAAAACAAGCCTCCGGCGAAGATTTTGGCAACGACGTTCGTTCCTGGCAGCAGTTCGTCGCGGGTGAAACCCCTCAAGCGAAGCCACCCGTCTCGCTGGCCGAACGAGCGAAAGCACTATCGCCTTTCTAAACTGCGCTGATCTACTTCGTATGCAAGCACAATGGCGCAAGTGCTAGCACTGGGTTGTAGCAATTCTTTGTGCTCCAAGTTTTCTTGTGCGCACCTTGAGCACCTTTCGCGCAAGCTGAACCTGAGAAATCCTAATTGCTGGCAAAGTCAACCTGCTTGCGCGGCAAAGTTTTCCTCGGCTAACTTAGTCGCCTTCTAAATGTGTTGATGCGGCTGAATTTCTAGCCATGGGCACCCGATATCAACTGCTGTAGGCCGTGCGGTGGGGCAATCTCTGTCGCGGTGCTAGCGGAAGTCGGGGGGCACCCGCACTTCTTTTAACCTGGCGAATCACTGCGCAGATCCTCGCGCCTACGCATCCCGAATCAACACCAGGCGAATTCCACAACGACACATGGGTTAGGGGGAAGGGCTCAATGCCACGCTGCTTGCCAGGAATGAATTGCGCGACTATTGGAAAAGCTGCGCTTGCTCTGTTGGCTGCGGCCCTCTTCACTCAGGATGCTTCTCAGGCCGCTGAGCACGAACTGAAGTGGACTTCTCCTTCTAAAATATCCACGCTCGATGCGTATGTAGCGCCCCAAACTTCCGAGCTTGATTCCTCTTTGATCGACAGCATCGACCAAGGGATTACGAGCAGTCGAAAGTCTGGCCCTAAATACAGAGTCGCGACGAAACCTAAGTCGAAAACCACGTTAAAGCCCAGATCGAGTTGGAGAGCAGTTGGCGCCCCACGAACTCGGATTGCTTCGAAGCCTTCTTCGCCAAAGCAAGAACAGCCAAAGGCAGCCGACAATCCGTCACCCTTCGGAAGGTGGCTTACTCCGGAAGACGTAACCGTCGACCTGAGCGACAACGATCCGCCCAAGGGTGATCAATTGAAGGGCGCCGTGGCGACCGACCGCGTTCGCTCATCGCGCACTACAGAAACTGCTGCCAGAAAAAGCACGCCGGCGGCGAAACGCTCTGAGAATGTCGCTACAACGCAACCCAGTCGAGAGCCGCCGGAAAGAATCGCGATCAGATTTCGGCGTCGAGAGGTGCAGCAAGCGCCGCCTCAAAAATACGTGCCGCAAGCGACCATGCATCCCACGGAACGGCAGAAAGACGACCGTAAGGGTCCCACCGAGCCGCCCGTAGATAATATTCCCATCCCGCGTCGGGAAAAATCAGAAGATGCCTCCCAGATTGTGATCGACGAGCTGCCTCCGCTGACGAGATCACAGCTGCGACTGCGCACGAAAGTGCGACGCGTGCTCGCTCATCATTACAGCCGACCCTTGAACACGGGAAATCGTAGCCCATGGGAAGTGATGCACAGCCTGTTGGCATTCGAGGCGAACAGCAAAGTGCTCAAGGGTGGACCGCGCGGTGAACCAATCACAGCGGTAGGTTGGTTATGCTTCAATCAACCCTGCAAGCGCCGCACTTTGATGTACGTAAACGATGAAGGAGAACTTCGCGTACGCGTTGGACCTGCTCTGCAGGGACACCGAGGACAGCTGTTGGCAATGTTGGCGCAGTCGAAGGTGAGCCGCGATTACCCGATGCGGGTCGAAGGTCACGAACTGTCAGTAGCAGACTTGATCGAAATGGAGAAGCGGACCTGCTTTCCACGCAGTGAGTTGACATTCAAGCTGATCGGACTGATGCACTATTTGCCCTCCGACAGCCAATGGGTTAACGACCAGGGAATGGATTGGGATCTGCGTAAACTCGTCTCCGAGGAATTGCGACAGCCAATCCGCGGCGCGGCCTGCGGCGGTACACATCGGCTCTCGGGTTTAACATTGGCTTACAAGACACGCGAGCAACGTGGCGAGCTTGTCGACGGCGAATATCTCCGAGCGAAGCGATTCGTTGCTAAGTATCAGCAGTATGCTTACCGAATGCAGAACCCCGATGGCAGCTTCAGCACCGAGTGGTTCCGTGGCCCTGGCAACGAGGAATCAATCGATCGAAAGCTAAAAACCACTGGGCACCTACTCGAGTGGCTACTATATACGGCGACCGAGAAGGAACTGAAATACTCGCGTACTACCCGCGCCGCCAACTATCTAGCGAGCATTATGTACAACAACCGCAACAAGAATTGGGAAGCAGGCCCTCTGGGCCACGCCATTCACGCCTTGCTGTTGTACGACCGGCTTGTCTTTTCGCCTTACGACGGCCAGGACGATGCACCTGTCGCCAGCAGACCGCAACGCTCTAAGTCCTCGCGATCTCGTTAAGGCGGGCACGAGTCGCTTCAGACAGCTGCGGACTCTTGCCGGGGCATATCCGGATTGAACTTGTGGGGAAAGTGCATTAAATTGCAGCTCTCACGTGGCGTTGTGGCCACGCTTCTTTAGGTTCTTACAGCTTTCAGAGCAGGTGAGTGGTTCGTCGATGTCGCCTTCGATTAAATTCACCGACCAGCTAGAAGCGTTCTGCGAAATTGCGACCCGACTGGCCAAGCGGGAAGAAGCCGACGCATTGCTGTTCTTGCTCGAAGGCTCCTACGACTGGGATAAACTGCGCGCTGCAACAGGCAAGCTCAGCGTTGTGCTGGCCAGCGATCGGCCCCAACACCTGGCCGGAGCCGAAGACGCAGGTTTCGACACGGTCGAGCTAAATATACCTGACAGCCCTGTCTACGAACGCCTTACCCAAGCACTATTGGAAAGCGTTGCCGATGATATGCTAACCCCTGGGTCGGGAGTGATCGCCCTCTACAGCGGTTTCGAAGTAGGTACGATCGACTCGATCAGCATCATCCGTCTTGACGAACACTTAGGCCGACTTACGGTCCATGATCTGCGGCAGCTGGAAACTCGAGTGCCGTTGGACACCTTGAAAGCAGCTGTCGATTTGGCTGTCGACATCGGCCGCGAAGGTCGAGAGGGCAAGCCGGTCGGCACGCTATTCGTGGTTGGCGATCATCGCAAGGTGCTGAAACATTGCCATCCTCTGGGTTTCGATCCTGTGAAAGGCTACAACTCGACGGAGCGGCGGATGGAAGACTCAAAGGTGCGCGAGTCGTTGAAAGAAATCGCTCAGCTCGACGGCGCGTTTGTTGTAGCTTCGGACGGCACGATCGTGGCTGCCTGCCAATACATATCTGCTCCCGCTAGCGATATCACACTCAGCAAAGGCCTCGGTGCGCGCCATTGGGCCGGTGCCGCAATCAGTCGGGCGACCGGCGCGATCTCCATAGCGGTCAGCGAATCAAACGGTACAGTACGGCTATTTCAAAACGGCGAAGTGATGCTTCGTATCGAACCCTTCCGCAGAGCGATGAAGTGGAAGGATTTTGAATATGATCCCCCGAGCGGCAGCTAATTTCAGCCGTTTGGCTCACACTTGCTCTTGGCTAATCTGCGATAGAATCTAGAGCTAGTTTCACAACCAGTGAGCCGTACGCGCTAGCGTCAGGTGAATTCATTTTCAGCATAGCCCCGCGGCTAGCGCCGTCGGCTCAGGAGCCTGTTTAGCTGATTTGAAACTGGATCTAGTCCTGTTAGCGCCGCGGATGGAAATAATCGCCTATCCTTGGAGACCCAATGAAACAATTGTCCGACGAAGAAATCCTGGCTTCCTGGAAAAAGAATGTAAGCCCATGGCGAGCGGCTATACAGAACGGCGAGATCGCAAGTCGCGTCGAAGTAACCAATCAAGCGATTGTCGATGCAGTAATCGAACGATCACCGAGCTCAGTACTAGACGTCGGTTGTGGAGAGGGCTGGCTCGTACGAAGGTTAGCCGATTCGGGAATTGATGCGCTTGGTATCGATGCCGTCTCTGAGTTTATTGAATGCGGAACTGAAAACGACGGACGATTTCGGGTCCTATCCCACGAAGACTTGTCGATTGATTCAGTCGGAGAAAAATTCGACGTAGTTGTGAGCAATTTCTCATTGCTTGGCAAGGAATCGGTCGACCATGTATTCCAGCAGGTTCCCTCATTATTGAATCAAGCCGGTGCTTTCATCGTGCAGACTATCCACCCAGTAGCCGGCTGCGGGGAAGGAAAGTATGAAGATGGATGGCGCCAAGGCTCTTGGGATGGGTTTTCTGATGAGTTTTGTGATCCAGCACCATGGTATTTCAGAACCGTCGATTCGTGGAAACTTCTATTTGAAAAAAACGGCTTCACTCTCAACCACGTTCGTGAACCCCTAAATCCGCGATCTGGATCACCTGCTTCGATAGTGTTCACTGGCACGATCTCCGCTTGAAGGTTCACAGCAGGCCGCGGATCGGGAGTATTATAGGGGTTGAGTGGTTCGGTTTCTGCGCCGTGTCGCCAATGCGAAGCCGGACACTCCGAGTAGCATCAATGACGAAGGCTCGGGAATAGGCTCCGCAAAGCCGAGGAGCTGCGTGACGTGTAGTCCTGAAGGTCCGCCCTTGTCGCCGCCAGGAAAGAAGGCGTTGCCAACGCGAAAGTCGAGTGTATTGATCCCGGGAACAAATCCTGAATTAAAAGTAAAGGAATCGAACTGGCCGAATGTTGTGGTTTGGACAACACCAGCTCCGAAGTTGCCGTTGAGCACAACGCGCGAATTGTCGTCCGCGGTCCACAAACCAGATATTGAAGCGGTAGATGGATCGAGTCCTGTCAGGTCGAACGTTAGCTGATAGACGTAAAGTCCCGACAACAGCACGGAATTTGTTCCGTCTGGCGAAATCCACTTCGATAAGGGCTGATTCGGAACCCAGGAACTGGGCCGGGGCGACGCGACAAAGGCATTGGGCCCGAAGCCACCCAGTGCTTGGATTAGCTTGTAGTGCGGGTCGACCGAGAAATCGGGTAGTGTGGTGAAGAACGCCCCACTCGACACTCCGGTTGGTCGCAGACCAGGGATGGGAACGGGCGCCGCGTGAGTGATCGACTTTGACGCAAAAAGAACGCTAACAATCAAGACCACGCGAGTGATCAATTTCAAGTGTGAGTTTCGCATGGTTACTCAACCCTCTCTCGCCGCGTCGCGAAGCAGAGACCAAGGATCGCGAGCAGAGAAGCCGTAGCGGGCTCGGGTATACCGGGAATAGCCACGATACTGCCGCTGGAGGGGTCCGGAAAAATGGCGCTGGGAACACCAATGGAGCCAAGGTCTGCCGCGTTTAATCCGACAGCATTCGTCCAGTCGTCGAGGATCACCCGCCACGTTTCGCCCGGCTCAAATACTAGAGGTTGCAAGCCGCCGATTTCGGCAATCAAGGGTTTATTGACGCCAACATTGTCCAAACGAACAGCCTCTTGGTTGTTGATGGTACCGTCAAAGTTCGTGAAACCAGTACCCACATCTGCTACATAATGCAGATCAGTGAATGAAATGTTGGTCTGGTTAGTGATATCTAGCAATACATTGAGCACGGTCGGGTTGCTGGAGGAGGTGCATGCGTCGACCTGGCCGACCCCAAAGACTGCCGAAATCCTCTCGTCCAGAGGAAACGAAGCGGACGTGCCCAATTCGTCCGAGATCGCGGGAAGGGGCGCAAGTACGTCACAGTGGCCAACCAGGTCCTGACTGACGACCGCGACTGGCGAGGCCGAAGCTTGCGAGGTTAAAGCCGCTAAGAAGGTCGTGATAAGTAATAGATTGATGCGTGTCATTTCTAATTTCCTTTCTTAAGAGTTGCTGGGTTTGCAATTGAGCGTTCCTGTGGACGATTCGCCATGCGTGTGGAATTCAAGTTATTTTGGAACTGCCGATTTCTTTTTGTGCAGGCGACGCCCAGGCAGCCCAGTAGTACAAGTGCTGCGCTCGTAGGCTCGGGGATAGTTACAGCAATAATGCTGCCCGAGGAGGCAATCGCTCCACCCCCGGCTCCTATTGAAGCACTACCGACACCGATGGAAGTCATCGACTCGGGTGGTAGACCATTGGAATTGAAGTAATCCTGCAGTACGAACTGCCAAGTTTCATTGATTTCCCAAATCCCATCGGGTGTCATGCTTTCAAAAAGCAATGGATGATGGATGCCGTTGGGATCGCTCGCATCGTTATCGATTCGAAAGGCCTCGTTGAGTGGCGAAAACAGGGCATCGTCTGCCTCACCATCGAAGTTGTTGATGTTGGTATCCTGATCCGCGACGTACCAGACTTCGTGCCACTCTATTCCAGAGAGGTTTCGGATATCGATTAGAAACTCAGGAAGCGTAGGGTTATCTGTCCCAGGGCAAGGGACAACTGTCGACTGGCCTAGGTTGGTAGAAAATAGGGCCTCGTCTCCCGGAAAAAAAGCCGTGTCGCCAATTTCGTGGACGTTGGTGGGGATAGATAATGTGTCGCATGTCGGTGTGTCCATGTGGACCATCTTTGTGGGTACGGCATATGACTGGTTGGATAAACCTGCGACCAGAGCGGCTGCGATCAAGCAGGTGACTAAGTTGCGATATGTCATGAGATCTCTCCTGAATAGGTGGTAAACGAAATTGAATGACAAATAGTTACGAGTTGCGACGACCGGATGAAACTAAGGCAGTCAGACTCAGCGCTGCGAGCAATAAAGTGCTCGGCTCGGGAACACCTACCGGCTGCTGACGGATCGTGAAGCTCGTGATGCCGTCGGGCACGTCGATATTGAACTCATACAACGGCGTGGGGAAACCGCCCACGGGGAAGATCCCGCCCGAGGCTTCAATCTCGTCTTCACCCCAGGCGACCGTTGTAAAGTAGCCCGAGCCAGAAAAGTCGGGAGGCGAATTATAATCAGACGCGTCGAAGTCCAAGCCATCACCTGGGCCTGAAGGAACGAACGAGGAACCGACACCGAAGCCTAGCTCCATGCGATAGGCACTCCACGGGATGCCCGTTCCGTTGTCGACTCCCTCTTGAAGGGTGTACTCGGTGACACCACCCGAATCTTCGACGGTGAATTCCAAATCAACCGGACCAATCGCGTTGTAGGCTTTTTGAGTCACGAGCAGCACATTAGGCGAATCCCCCGCGACGTCGTCATTATTGGGATCGACAAGCGGACCAATGAATTCTCCCGCCACGGAACCAACGCCAGAAAACCAGGTGATCATCGTGATTTTTCCAGCTTGGAGCTGGTCGGAGAGTCCTAACCATAACGAGACGACCAAAAAAGCGGTAATTGACCGGCTGAACTTTACAAGAACCTGAGAAGCATGATTTCGATTGTTGAACAACATAATAATTCCTTTCCTGAGCGATTTCTTCAGAGATGTCGGAGACAAGGATTTTTGGGTGAACAGAATTAAGCGAACAAACCGGTTCGACGACGGACAACGAGGCCCAAGACCGCTGCTACGGCCAGGGCCATTGACGATGGTTCGGGGATCAAGCTGATCCGGATGCAAGAACTATCGGCAAAGTGGCCATCGAACTCGTTGGCCGCGTCGTTCACTATGTTTTCGATCGCCGCCGCGCGAGCAGCGATGTATGTGGTGCCCGCTGGCACGACCATAGTCGTGCTAATCAGCTCCCATGAACTGGGCAGTGCATCGCTAAATAGCGAGACGTCTGTAACACCTAATGGAGTCGTTAGCGATGCAGGGAAAGCGTTAGGCGTGCCGCTCTGTGCTTGTAGACGGGCAGAAAAGCGAGTGTCGGTCTCTGAATCGCCCGCAACTCGGTTTGCGTAATACTCAAAATCGACTTGCAAAATGCCGGCGGCAATCTGTGTTGCCCAAGGGCTAAGATCGACCAATTGCCACACTTCGGATCCGATGCTCGCGGCACTCGGACCGTTGGCCGCGGTGCCCTCAAACCGTAACATCGAATTGCCTTGATGAGGTGTAATACCTAGTGTGGCAGGTGAAACCGAGCCTTGGTCTCCAGCCCAGTCGGCAAAAGTCGTGGGCGGCCCGCCGGAAATAAGCTCCGGAATCTCAAAATCGTGGTTCGCTAACACGCAAGGCGGCACCAGTGCATCGGCATTGATCCGCATGGCGGGCGTCGAATCTATTGGATCAATTCCCCAATTGAAAGTTGATATCTTTTGTGCGTGCCCCAACTGCCCGATGGGATTATCGTGCCAGGCAAGCTGCGAAATGCTCGGCGCCGAAGCAGCAATCCAATAAGTCTGACCAGCGGAGAGCACCGGATTCGTTGTCGATGTTGCGGTCATCAGCGTGCCGGCCGATGAGGTGGGAATCCCTGTGAGCGTCATCGGCTCGATGAGAGTACCAGGCACTCCGCCGTTGTTGTTGCGAAGCTGAACACTCATCGTGTCGACGCCCGATACGGTGCTCACAGGCATCTCGACTGTGTCGAATTGCCAAGAATAATTGCCCGCGGGAGCGGTAAACGAAACAGCCTGGTCAATCGTTCCACCAGTACCGTTGAGCAACACTGGGGCGCTTAGATTCACATTCTCGAAAGTGTCATTAGGACCTAGATTGTTGAAAATCACCGTAGCGTGGCACGAACTCTCCATCGCGAAAACGATGAAGCCTACTACGAGCATACTTACGGCTCGTCTCTCAGATTGACTGATGATTTGTCTAATCATGAGTGTGAAATACATGAGTTGCCTCCTAACGACCTTGAGAAGCGTCGGGACGATAAGCCAGCACCTACCAAGCCAAGCGTGATAAGTACAAAAGCTGAAGGTTCGGGAATCTGCGTGACCGAGAAATCGAAATTATCTAAGTAAGATTTCTCCAATCCTCCGATAACACCGCCGCCCGTACTGGGATCCGTGTGTGTCTGGAAATAGAAGTCTTCGAGAGTAGTGATTGGCGACGAGAATGAGGCACCAGAGGCAATCACCTGCGGTACATTGCCGGCGTCAAACTCGTTGGTGGCAAGATTCGCGTCTTTGGTCCACAGTAAGTCGTAAGTCTGGGTGACAAAGTCCATGACTACTTGGATGTGATCGAATCTGCTGAGACTCCAAGCAACTGGCGTGCTGTTGAAGCTCGCGCCGTCCATGTGATAGAGCTCTGTCCGATTGGAATTGCCGGGATCGTGATCGGTAAACCCTATCGTTAGCCCGGGTGAAGCAGCCGATCCGCCCATGTTGAGCGAGAAGGCCGGCGTGTCGTTGAATACCGTATCTATGCCTGATCCAGGAACGAACGTCAGACCTGGGCAGATATCGAAATCGATCGTGGCTGAACCAAGTAAGGTAGTCGGCGCGACGCCGAGGTCGTCGGCTCCCAGCTGGTACTGGACAGTCATGTCGTACGATCCGTCTGGACTGGGCGAAGCAGCACGCACTGCTAAGGCGAAGGGTGCGCCTAGCGCGCCACCACCGCCAACACCATGTTGACTCGTGTATTGCGAGTCGCCAACAATCGACGAACCATACAACTCGATCCACCGGCCCGTGTTGTACTGTGCCGGCAAGTAGAATGCGCCGGTCTGGCCTGCGTCGTAGGCCCAGTTGTCTCGGGCGAAAGGAAATCCGTATCCATCAGCCGTCTCGAAACCGCCCAATACTGCATAGGCGTTGTCTGCCCCTGTGAAAATTAAAGTGGAGCAAAGAAGAATTGCGATTCCGGATGCATATTTCATGAGGTCTATCCTTTTTCACTAACTATTATTTTGATTTGCGACTTCTAGTAAGAAACTATTACGTACGGCGGAAGGCGGTCACTGATAGACCGATGAGCATCAATAGACATGTTGCCGGCTCGGGGATCGCTATGGATGGGTACTGGAACATCCTGACCAGCGCCGCATCGACCTCACCCGCAGTGTTGAATACGTCAACTTGCTTCTCGATCGTGAGAATGTCGCCCGGCTGCACTAACGGCGAAAAGTCATCCAGAGTTAGGTCCTTGGTTCCCAGACCTGCCACGGTGAACGACGTCATGGAAGTGCCGTTGACCTTGAGATCGACTACGTTCGACCAGAAACTTGGTGCCGTCGCGCTGGCTGGGTCGCCGATGATGTGCTCGTGCCAATCAGACCAGGCCTCGGTCCCAACATTTTCGATGGATTCAACGACATCCACAGTCACATTGCCAGCTGCCCACGCTTTGGGATCAAAGAATCCCTTAACCCAGGGCGGGCCGTTCGGATCAGCGTCGATCGGCATTGGGCTCCCAGGATTGTTCGGGTCGCCAATGAATACGATTGGTCCGGCTTCGACCTCGTGTTCGGTGACCGGTCCGCTCGCGGTGCCACCTTGAGCCAACACGGCGCTGCTGATCGCGGTCAGGGCCGAGACCGTTACGAAGGTCACTAGGAGCTTGCCTATTACTGCAGTTTTCTTGAAAGTAATCATCGAGTCTCTCATTTCTGGAGCTAGGTTAGGTAGTAAAGCGAGTTGTTCGATATGCTTTGATATTCAAGTGATTTAGCAGGAAAACTGGTTGCGACATCGGCTTCTTCGAATGCTATTCCGACGAATCGTTCGACTAGTGTTGCGTGAAGTTGGCGTGCTATGTGTGGATGAGATTACCGAGCGGCTACGGTGCACAGGCATAGTAGCCGTCGAGCTGCGGCGAATCGTCTCGAAACGCCGTAGTCCATCCATTGATTGACGTTGGTAGTTTCTGGAGGTGATGGTGCTCATTGTGATTCTCTTCTTAAACAAGTGATGACTTAGGGAACTGTCCTGTGATTGTTAATTGCTTCAAAGAGGCGCCGCATGGTGCTCCATGCCATACGGCGCCTGCGTCTTGCGGATCAGCTTCGTTGCCGACCAATGGCAATCGTTCCCAGCCCGAACACAAGCAGCATGCAAGTGGCAGGTTCGGGAATCGTGTAGAGCTCGAAGGCCAGGTCCTGGGAGAATTGGCTGATCCCCTGTGGCCCGTCGATAAAGTCCAAGTAGTGCGTTGGCTGAACCAGATCTTGAACCACTTCGGGCATGATCTGACCAACTGGAGACTGCGTAGTATCGATCCCCACGATGCCAGTGACGGCATCATCCTGAAAGTGCCAAATATCAACGGATGTGCCTGGTACAGTACCTACAACAGCCTCACCCGGTATGACTGCGGGCGCCACCGAGGCCAGCGGGTCCATCACTGAATAGTCACGATTGTGCCAACCCCATTGGGTGATGTTGGTTGGTGGATTGATAGGATCGATATTGATACCTGGAATCAAATCCACGAGCGCGACTATTTTGAGCCAATAGACTTCGTCCGCGACCTCGGGAAACTCCTTGTCTAGATGCAGCTCGGCGTTGTACTCATACAAACGCTCGCCGAGTGGAGGTCCACCGGGACTGATCAATGCCTCTGTAAATGTGCCTGAACTAGGCGCCAATGGACCTCGACGCACGATTTGATTGAGTAGAGGTGTGCCGGGCCTGCTAAAAGAATTTGGGTCCGTCGGATCGGCCGGAATATCGCTCTCGAATGTGATGAGAAACTTGTCGACCGGAAAATCTGGATTGATAACATTATTTAGATACGAACCCCACCATTTCACGTGAACGACTGGAGAATCGAATCGGTCTGCAAAATCATCTGCCATGAACCGACCTTGATAAATGGGTATCGTTCCATCCGCACTCACCGATCCATAAGCCGTACTGAGCTCGTCATGTCCGAAATAAGCAGACGTGACTCCCGCTGAATCAGTAATTGTCAGCCCGTCCATCGGCCGCTGGCTGAACTTCAAAACATCGCGCCCTGGCAGCGGGTCGGCACTCGCAGCAGCAACCAAAACTGATACCACTGTGACTGCCGCCAGTGACTGGCTCAGTGCGAGGAATTTTCGATAGTAGGTCATGAGACTATTCCTTTATTGGATGAGATTGAATTGACACAACGATTCCTTATGCGTCGGCATCATGAGTCCTTTGTCCTGGGGATGACGACGGTCGAGACAAGGTCTTTGTCACAGGCATTGGCTCCTAACACTTAACTTCTTTTTGCTCTTGGCAAGGAATCTCTTGCCGCGGCTTGCGATGCTGTTCTGCTTGAGATGATGGACTTAGTAATCACGCAGTTCGACGGCGGCGATGGTGCATGCCGCTTTTGCGACTGGAAACCTTCCGGCTGGTCCGACGGGAAGCGGGTGTGCGATGCGATCCACGGATGGCAGCCTGCGATCGGTGAACCGGCATTGCGGCCCGCTCACGGCGTTTCATTTTCTCGCCTCTTTCCAGGTCTTCGATCTCGTTGCTGTCATAGTTCGTCAGCGTGATCGTGCTCATGGGTTTCTCCTTTTAGTAAAAAAGTCTCGTTCTGAGGAAGTGTTAGGCCGAGTATTCCGCCTCGCTACGAGGCGTGCAGACCTGGTCGGGCAATGGCATTTCTTTACGTGCACCTTGCCACGTCTCGAGCCAGGACAAATTCAACGGTTTGCAAACGTATTGAACGGCTCGCAATTCGAGGGCTCGTTTTTCGCGTCGGTGATCGTATTGGTTGTCGATCACCACCGCATTTAAGGAACTCTGTAGCGAGTGAAGCATCTCCAGCAGGTCTAAACCGTCCATATCGGGTAACTGAGGATTCAACAGCCACACCGCATCGGCAAAGCTCGGTACAAGCCGGAGAGCATTGCTGCCGGTTGTGGTCAATGTCAGTCGCAACAAGTGTTGTCGGGCTGGCCCGACTAAGTCGCGGTAGTCGTCCAGCAAGGGATCGACAATTACCAAGCGACTCTGCGAGGCTGCCGCATTGATCTGAGTTGCCATCTAACTACTCCTCTCTGAGAGTGAGACTTGCTCGCAAGGGAAAGATTTCATCGGCGGATACATCGGGGCGAGCATGAGTCGATTGACAAGCAATCGCATAAGGTGTGCCAAAGACAACAAACGCATCAGCAAGCGAGCGCTAAGATGGTATTAGCGAAAGAGAAGAGAAAAGTGGCAGTGCATACATAGGCGCCACTAAGGCGAAAGAAAACTGGTCTGTGGCGACCAGCAAGAGGCGATTCGCCATAGTTTCTTTGGCGAGATGCGTTGCGATATGCAACTATTCGGAAATTGATGCCTTACTAGGCCTGCCTGGCGTCGACCGTGACGTGTCGAGTCCAAGCTTTTTCATCCGACGACGCAGAACGCTACGATCCAACCGCAGTAAGCGAGCCGCCGCGGCCTGGTTGTTGCCGGTGTGTCGTAGAGTAGCGGCAATGAATTCTCGCTCACACTCATCCAGCGAAGGCCATTGCCCGGTAGCCCTGTTGGGAAACTGCCAATCGCTGGGGTCGTGGCTCTCAACGTCTACCGAGGCCAGAGACTGCTCATACTCGGCGCTGGATCCGTCGAACGCGATATCATTCCGCTCGATCAAGTCTCCGCGAGAGAGCATCGCGGCCCGTTCCAACACGTTCTGCAGTTCTCGAACATTGCCGGGCCAATGATGTTGGCGCAGTTTGTCTAACGCTTCCGCGGAAAGTGGTTTGAACGGCAGGCCGTGTTTTACGCTCTGGCTGGAAATCAGGTAGTCAGCCAGCAGTTCGATGTCTTCGAGCCTATCGCGTAAGGGCAGCGTCATTAACGATACTACCGCAAGTCGGTAATATAGGTCTTCTCGAAACAGGCCTTGTGCGACATCGTCAGCCAGGTTGCGGTTGGTTGCAGCCACGACGCGCACGTCGATTGACTGTTCCTCGTGGCTACCGACCGGAACTACCGCGCCTTCCTGCAATACTCGAAGTAGTTTGGCCTGCATGGCAGGCTCTAATTCGCCGATCTCGTCGAGAAAGATCGTACCGCCGTCAGCTGCACGAAAACAACCCAGGGCGGCATAGTTGGAACCTGTGAAGGCACCTTTCAGATGCCCGAACATGTGGCTCTCAAACAGGGTGCCAGTGATAGCCGCACAATTGACAGGGATAAAGGGGGATTTCGCTCGGGGACTCTTAGCATGAATCGCCCTAGCAATGAGCTCTTTGCCAGTACCGCTGGGGCCAGCAATAAGAACGCTGGAAGAGAATGGAGCAACAGCGCACACCTGCTCTTGGATTCCGCGGACCCAAGCGGAAACACCCACAAGGGGCCGACTAGAAGCCACCGCTTCTACGACAGGATGTACGCTCACCGGATCATTAGCCCCCAATAACTAAAGTCCTCAAGCAACGCCGACGGCTATAGGGACGCACCCAGAAGAGACCGCCAACCGCGGCAATTCTAACGCTCTCAGAATTAGAACGCAAACAATTATTCTGTAAAAAATCCAGAATATTGGGATGAACGCCTTGCTACAGATCGGCTACCGCTGACCCCAACTCCTTTACCCATTTACCATTGTGGCCGAAGATGACTTGTACAGTAGAGATTAATTGTAGCGCGCCCCAAGGCCACTTGCCTCGGGGAGGAGAGTCACTTCAACCTTAGTGTCCTGAAACGACAATTCGGTGAGAAGCTCGCCCTCAAGCAACTCTTGAGTAAATCAGTCGAAGTCGTTGGGCCACAGCTCGGGACGGATGATTACCGCTATATAGCGTTTTCTTGCATTCCTGTTATGCTGATTCCGCTTACTAGCTTACATCAATTCTATGATACGTGGCTTGGAAAAGTCATCGCAGCACGAGTCAGATAGCTCTATGATGCGTCCCGTAAAATTTCCTCTCGAAACGCTGATCTACGGACCATCCTATGCATGGCTCCAATACTTGATCCGTTCTCCTGAGCCGCTCGACCCTGCCGACACGTGGGAGCGGGTCACTTACGAACCGCCGCCTGCAATCGAGTGGTTCCGACATCATTGGCCGATCGGTCCCCTGCGTCCCGCCCTACTGGCGGCAAAGATGAAGCAAGATCACGTGCTGGGGATTGCCGAACATTATGATGTCTCGAACGATTTCTTTGAGCTGTTTCTCGACAAAAAATATATGTTCTATACTTGCGCCGATTTTGTGCGCGGCGACGAAACTCTGGAAGAGGCTCAACAAGCGAAAGCCGATTTCATCCTCCGCTTGATTGACCCCCAGCCCGGGCAGAAGATTTTGGAGCTGGGTTGCGGGTGGGGTGCGATGCTACGCAGGATTTTTGAACATACTGGCGATAAAGAAAATCTGTATGGCTTAACACTTTCCAAAGAACAAGTCGCGTTCAATGAATCGCACAACGGTTTTCATGTTGAGTTCGACGATTTTATTACTCGCGAATATCCCGATTCGGAGTTTGATGCGATCTATTCCATCGGTGCTTGGGAACATGTGCGTCCGAAGGAAATCAAGATGTTACTAGCTAAGTTATATCGAGCTTTGAAGCCTGGTGGCAGATTGGTGAAACATTTCTTTTGTCGCGTACCCGACCCTCTTTTTGCAACAGCGGTCTGTTCGCAGATCTACTTTCCAGGTTCGATCGGCTCGCCCTACCGTTTTCACAGCAAAGCTTTCGAAGAAGCTGGCTTTAGGATCACACACCGGTCCATCCACGACTATCGTCCCACACTAAGAGCGTGGTACGACAATCTGGCCCGCGAGAAGGATCGTGCTCTCGAATTTGTCGACGTACCGACTTTCAATCGATACCTGACCTTCTTCCCGGCATCCTGGCGTTATTTCGACGACGGGTTCGGGATGGTAACCCGGTGGACTTTGGTCAAGCCCGGTTAGTGCGTGGGTAAGAACGACCTCTCACGTCGAAATGAGTACAGGGGACAGTTCCTGACGACTTGCCAGGAAACCTCCACGACCAACAACAAGTATATCTGCACAATCTCTCGCCCTGACCGGTAGTCAAGAAGAGTATCCCCGGCTGGATTCGAACCAGCAACCTTCGGCTTCGGAGGCCGACACTCTATCCAGTTGAGCTACGGGGACGGATTGTCTAGCCTGATAATGATAGCGAAAACTGACTTGTTTAGTAACCGTGTTCAGAACCGGGTATCGGTTTCAGAAACCAACATTCAACTCATCAGTCCAGCGGAGAACGCCTGTTTTTACTCGTAAAAGGAAATCTTGTACTACATCTCTCATCGATTTTGTGTTACATCTTCCAAGATCCTCTCGTTACCTACTAAGTCCATCACGTCGCGCCATCTCATTTGGGGTGTGCGAATAAAGACAATTGGTTGCAGTTTCAAACGAATCCTAAGAGAACAACGATGCCGCTACACGACAAGGACTCCATACGCGACAATCTTGAAGACGACGTATACGCTTCGGTAGATCTTTCGGTAAGCATGCCGAAATATAGATTTCCGAATTCGGAACAGGATCCCCAGACGGCCTACTCTGTGGTCCACGATGAGCTGATGTTGGATGGCAATTCTCGCCAGAACTTGGCGACATTCTGTCAGACTTGGGCAGAGCCTGAGGTCCACAAACTCATGGACGAGTGCATGGACAAAAACATGATCGACAAAGACGAGTATCCGCAGACCGCCGAAATCGAGGCCCGCTGCGTCCACATGCTCGCCGATCTGTGGAACTCGCCACTGGCCGCCAATACTATCGGCTGTTCGACAACCGGATCGAGCGAGGCAGCAATGCTCGGTGGAATGGCAATGAAGCGGCACTGGGAAGCGAAACGCAAAGCTGCGGGAAAGCCGATCGACCGACCGAACATGATCACTGGTCCGGTACAGGTTTGCTGGCACAAGTTTGCCCGTTATTGGGACATTGAGTTGCGCGAAATTCCTATGGAGCATGAACGCCTGTTGATGACCCCCGAGGAGGTTCTGAAGCGCTGCGATGAAAATACTATCGGCGTCGTTCCGACGTTGGGCGTAACCTTCACCTGCCAATACGAACCAGTCAAAGCGGTGGCGGATGCATTGGATCAGCTGGAGAAGGAACAGGGGCTGGACATTCGGATACATGTCGACGCCGCAAGCGGCGGATTTCTTGCCCCATTCTGCGCTCCAGATTTGGTCTGGGACTTCCGGGTTCCCCGCGTTAAGTCGATCAATGCCTCGGGCCACAAGTTCGGATTGTCACCCCTGGGAGTTGGCTGGGTGATTTGGCGCGAAGAGAAAGATCTTCCTGAGAACGAGATTTTCTGGGTAAACTACTTGGGAGGGAACATGCGTGACATCGCGCTCAACTTCTCGCGACCGGGCGGACAAATCGTTTGTCAGTACTACAACTATCTCCGACTTGGCAAGGAAGGCTACCGCAAGGTTCACACCGCTTGTTACGAGACCGCAAAGTTCATCGCCGGCAAAATCGAGGCATTGGGACCGTTCGAGATCATTTACGATGGCGACATGAATAACGGCATTCCGGCGTTGTGCTGGAAAATGAAAGACGACGTCAACCCGGGATTCAGTCTGTACGACTTTGCGGATCGGCTGCGCAGTCGTGGCTGGCAAGTGCCCGCCTATACCCTGCCTGCCAATCGGCAGGACCTCTCGATTCAGCGGATATTGGTTCGTCATGGCGTCAGCCGCGACTTAGGCTCGTTATTAATCAACGACATGGAGCGAGCCATCGATCACTTCAAGCGCCATCCGGTACACACACCGCTGACGGCTGAAGAGGCATCCGGCTTTCATCACTAGCGACTGACTATCTGCGCCCGAATTATCTGGTAACGCTAGAGCGTTCTTAATTCGGAAGTCATGCTTTCAGAGAAACCTATTATTTTAGGTTGGCTTGTGGTCAGCGCTCACCACGTCGCAAGGCTTGTTGAGACTGAAATGAAGTAATCAACCAACGCGTATAGCAGGCTTAGCCACTGCCGCGGGCGACAAAAGTTAACACTGCGCCTACGCAGACTAGAGCGATGCCAGACCAGCGCAATAGGGCTACGATTTGCTGCGGTCGTTCACTGGCGTTTAGAAATTCTTGGTGTAGCACGTCGTACTTTACGCGAACCTCGTCATGCTGCTTCTGCAGCTCGGCGGGATTCTGGCCCCCATGCATACTGGGATTGTTCTTCGCTTGCACAATGCCGAAACTCAAGATATTCGCCTCCCTGCCAAGTTCGGATAATTGCTCGCTCTTTTCCTGAGTCCAGCTGCTGGTAGGTGGAAACATCAGCACCCACGTTGCGCTGGCCAACATCAGGGCCATTCCTAAGAGAATTGCAGATAGAGAGATAATGGACTTCATCTTTGCACCGAATCCAGAAGGATTGCTGGGTGAAGGCTTGTGTTTACTGTTCTACTACCACACCGTCGTTTACACAAACCATACTTCCCAGAATCACTGGTTCGATCTCGTTCGTTACCCACTGCACGCTGCCGTCGATGCGAGTCGTATTCACGCCTCCCACATGCAGACTCCGCGGAGCAGCCGAGGTATCATCCTCAACCCAGCAAGGCATGCCCTCTAGGTCAGCTTGTGCAGAATCGGGGCACTCGACCAGATCGTCGCGAGGAATATTGAGACCTACCCCGGAATTGGGCGGCAACGCGAATCTGGACCAAATCGGATTCGGCACGTAGTCAGGCGGATTTGATTGGTTACAAATCCGGGTCTGGAATCTTGTTGCGTGCATGTCGGCCGCGATGATGCTGGCACCGACCCGTGCCATCACCCACGCGCCGCGCTGATCACGAACGTGGTCCCGCGTACGGACTTCGGCGAGCATGATCGTATTGGAAGTCCCGTCTGTCACGTGACTGAGAGGTTGTGGGAAGTGGATCATTGCTCCCTTCGCGACCGGCATACACTGCGCGTGCTCCGGGCTGGCATAGGCGACGTAGTTTCCTTTGCCAAAAGCACGATTGAAGGAAGAGAAAGGAGATTGATAGATCCGGCCTTGTGCTTGGTCTGAGGGGCACATTAGCAGCGAGAATTGCTTGCTTTGGGGTTCCAAATTCCGATCCTGTCTAACAGACGGTTCGTCTAGATCAAATTGATCAAAGAGTTGTTGCTGTTCGATGTATGGCAAAACTCTCACGATCCAACTCAGACTACCAGCACGCAGGATTGCCACCTTGTTTTGGAACACCTTGAGATCGTTCGATTGCGGCAGGGCGCCCTTTTGGTTTTCGTAATTGGCGACACCAATTGCCAGACTATGCAAATTGTTCTGGCACTGCAGCCGGCGTGCTGCTTCGCGTGCAGCCTGCACTGCCGGCAGCAACAGCGAAATCAGTACGCCGATAATCGCTATCACAACCAACAATTCGACTAAGGTAAACCCACCGGAATATTCACTAAGAGACCCAGTCCGATTCGAGCGAGAGTCATTCATGGCAAAATTATCCAGGCGGCACGATTCTAATTGGGTGCCAAAAACGATGAGTCGAATGATCGCGGGCCATTGTTAACCGGAATCAGGAGGAGCTGACCGAACGCGATTCTGACGTCCGGCTACCATTGTCTGGACATCCTGTGAGAAACACAATGCATTGAAGCGCAGCAGACTCTCCACCATGCGCAAACGGCACCAGCTAACCTAGTATAGGAGTCGTGTTAAAAGGATATCAGTGAACTCTAACTATCCCGACCACCTATTTCGTTCACACGATCAACTACTCCAATACAAACTCACGCTTCAGCGCTGTCGACGCAATGTCGCCAACCCCCCCAATACCAACAGCAGGAAACTGCTGGGTTCGGGAACAGCTGCGCTGACTGCTGAGAGTGGAACAACACCGTATTGGCCTTCCCAGATTCCCAAGTCGTCGCCGTCGACGTCGCCATCACCGTCGGCATCTCCCTGCGACTGCATCGTGCCAGTCCCGAGGTTTTGCTGCCAGATGAGAAAATCAGCTCCATCTACGTCATTATCGTTATCAAAGTCGGCGTCGTCTTGGGCGGCATCGAATAAATCGAAAGTTGCCGGTCGTGCACTGCTAGGCACTGGGGAAGGGCTGAGCGCTTCTCGATAACCGGTGTAGAATGTTCCAATCAGGTCGGTACTAGTGGTAAAGTTAAAAGTCTGATCATCAAGTCGCGCAGTTACATCTCCCGTGTTGGGATCAAAATCAATGCCCAGACGATGCCAATCGGAAGCTTCGCTGCCCATGTCGAACGCCTGAATCACGGTCCAATCGGCTCCGCTAGGCAAACTGTCGCCACCATCGTTAAAGTCCACCAGCAAAAGCTGCGCAACCTCTAATCCGATCAGGTCATCCTCAACTCGCTGATAGAGCCAGCCAACACCGGTGCTTCCATTGTTCGTTGTCCCAAAGCTCTGGGATGGATCCAGTACTCCATTAGGATCTGGGTTGGAAAAAAATGGGTCCGACGTTCCTATGCCATAAATAGTAGATTCCCACTCTACGTCGCCCGTCCCGGCAGAAACACCTAAAGCCTGCGTCTCAATATAGGCATAGAGGTCGAAACTTGTTACCAGCGAGTTGGTATTGTTAAAGTTACCACCACCGCTGCCGTCCCACGCTACGATCGCTTTGCCACCCTGTGGCGATGCGGAGATCGCGTTCGGATTATTGCTGTCTGCAACCGTCGGATCGATAACCTTAGGCAAGACAAAAGAGCCGCCGAAACCAGCTACGGTTGATCCTGTACTTAACCCGTCGACGTCTGGCGGGGTAAAATCACCAATCTGCGACAGATTATTTGAAGTTCCAGGTGTGAAAGGAATATTGCCAAAATCGTAGCCATTCACATTCGTGTCGCGTCCATCCACATAGCGGGAGAGAGATTGAGAAAACGTCGTATTTGCTGAGAGTGTCGGTCCCCAAACGCCTGTTCCGATTTGGGCAAGCTGTCCAGCTGAAGCGTTGAGCAACTGCGGATCGCCAGCGATTTCCACACCTAATGCATCGACAAGGGTAGCCGAGTCATCGCGGAGCTCATACACCACATTGTCGTCGGGCCAGAGTGGAGCCGAACCTAGGTCGAGATCCAGATTTGAAACACCTGTCTGGCCGATGACATAGTAATCCCCCGCGGCAAGCATTGTGCTCGCAGGTATCGCGTTGCTGGTGAATGGCGAGCCATCGTCTAATAGAACAGTCTCTATCGACCAGTTTCCAATATCTACTGCCGAACCGCCAGCATTGTATAGCTCAATGAACTCGCGGGTATCTGGAATCTCACTAGAAAATGCATTCCTTTCATCATAAACGATTTCGTTAATCACGATCTGCGCAAAAGTAGTCGATGATATCAATACGAACGCCAACCCGCTTAAGAATACTGTAGGAACATGGAAAGAGAGTTTCATCGGAGGCGTCTCCTTTAGGGTTACTGACGTGTCGTGAAACTGGAAGTGCTCGAAAAGACCGCCCACTGGTTTTCCCGACCAGGGGTACACTCAGAAAATGTTGGTTGAGAAGCGATACGGCTTCGTTCCTTGCCGTATCGCTCTATCTAGGTTAAGACCCACTGGCATCCTCGCGACATCAGCGCGCGGTCCGTTTAGCCACCTACCACTGGGTCGCTGCCCCACCTATCTCAATATAATAACGGGCACTTGCGTAAATCCAAAGCTTACGTGCGCACAAGAATATTTGTTTTGCGCATAGTATCAAATGCCTAGACTGGCCTCCCCTGCAACGCCCGCAGTACAATCAAGTTACGGGGCATGGAATCCTTCCTTTCATCTCGCAAACGAATGACAAAACGACTTATCCGCTCTCCTACTGTTGCACTTCTCAGCATGATGCTTCTCGGAAGCAATTCTGTGGCTCTGGCTCAGATAACCCTCACAGGTGATTTCGACCACGGGTCCTTAAAGAGCTATTCACTGTCCGGGAACAACGTCAGTCTCGTTGGACGCGACAATTTTGCAGGCAGCGGCCACCAGATTGGCAGTGGTAAGTGGCGATGGCTGAATTTTCGTGCCACGGGCGTGCAGGGGCTTGCGCCTCAATTCCTAATCTCGCGCGATTTTGCTGGCGACCTTACGCCTGGGCTTCACGAGTTAACCGATCACGAAATGGTGTATTCTTATGATGGCGAGAATTGGTCGTTCTTTGAGACTAATAATCTGGGAGTGTCGGAGTTCACCTTCTTCAATAGTTTTCAGTTTACACAAGACGAAGTGCACATCGCCTACGCAATTCCCTACAGCTATGGTCGCTCAGTATCGCACACTCAAGAGGTGTTGGCGTCCGCTTGGGCGACTCCGACCACTTCCGGAGATGCCAATGGAGTGATCGGTCAGTCACCCGCCGGTGTGGACGAATTGGGTCGCAACATTCCTGCTCTGGATCTCTATGCCTATCGCATCACCAACCCAGCCACCGATTCGCCAACAAACACGAAACGACGAGCGATGTTTGTCACGGGACAACACGCCGGGGAATCTTTAGGGACTCACACCTACCAAGGCTTAGTCGATTGGCTGATTTCAGACGACCCACGCGCGGTTGCCCTACGCGACCAGACTGAAATTTTTGGCTACCCGATTCTCAACGCTTCGGGACGATACGCGGGGCTGAGCCGCGCAATGCTCCAACATCCGAATACCGACTCCAATGGATTCTGGGATCCGACTGAATGGGACAATCGGCTTGAACAACGCACGTTGGGCGAAGCGATGCTCGCCGATATTGATCCAGGGCCAGGAAAGATCCTCGATCTGGTGGTCGACTTTCATTCCTCGGTGCCTGACTACCAGATAACCGGCCCCAATGGCGAGGGAACCGATGGCCGTGACGATTGGGGATATATCAAAACGAATCAAGGTGACGATCAGAATCCTTGGTGGTTGGCTCTACGTGATCTGCAGCCGAACGTTCTGCAAGTTTCGTCAGGCGGAGGTAGCGACACAACAATCGGCTTTTCCGAATCCTTTCTCGATGCCGACATGGACGTGACGTTTGAAAACCAATTTGCCATCAGTCGCCCGCTCTCCTACTACCACGAGCTCGGAAAGAACGTCGGCTTGGCTATGTACGAGGCTTGGGTACAAGTGGAGAGTCCTTTATCTGCCGATTTCGACGAAGACGGCAACGTTGACACTGGCGACCTGGCGGCGTGGCAATTGGGATATGGCTTAGAGAATGGCGCTGAACACTATCAGGGGGATGCCGACGGCGATGGCGATACCGATGGTAAGGACCTTCTCATCTGGCAGCAACAATTTACAGGACCAGCCAATTCAGTGGCCGCTGCTGAATCCGTTCCTGAGCCGTCGACCTGGATCGCAATGATAAGCGTGATAATGGCCCTGCTCATCCGCCACGACATTGTAAATTCATGACCTGGTCGGAATTTGGAAAACCACCTCAAAGAAAAGTGTGGAGCAGCCAACCCTAGCGTATCTTGTCTTTCGCTAGGCAGTGTCTCTGGCAAGTACCCAAACGCCGCTACGCCATCAATGCCACAACTCGATTGATGGGGCTGATACTTGCCGTGATTGGTACGCAAATGGTAGTCTATGGCTTCTGGCGATCTGCGGCTTCGGAGCCCTTGTAGAATCGAACACAAAGGAGCAATGACGTGGCTATTGAATTAAGCGAAAACGTTGCCGACAAACTACTTGAAGTCCGAGTCAGTGGCAAACTGTCTGCTGAGGATTATGAACATTTCGAACCCGGCGTGAGTAACTTGATTGAGTCCTCCGGTAAAATCAAGATCCTGTTTGCCATGCACGACTTCCACGGCTGGGAGCTCGGTGCAGTTTGGGAAGATATCAAATTCGCCACGAAACATTGCCGCGACATTGAAAAAATCGCGATGATCGGGGAAAAGTCGTGGGAGAAATGGATGTCTACGATCTGCAAGCCGTTCACGATGTCAACGATCAAGTACTTCGACGCTGGAGAAGAAGACACGGCACGTCAGTGGTTGAACGAGGCCTAGTTTTCGGCCCGGTGTCTTAGCGACGCTGAGAATTCACCTGCTAACCTGGCGGCCAAGTCATCGGCCTGCCACCTAACAAGTGGAAGTGCAAGTGGTCTACGGTCTGGCCACCTTCTTTGCCACAGTTGACGACCACGCGATAACCCTCGCCCAGTTCGAGCGATTGGGCCAGATTTCGAATCGTCAGCCATAGATGCCCCAAGAGTGCGGCGTCATCATTCTCAAGTTGTGCAATCGACACGATCGGCTTCTTAGGGATCACTAGCACGTGTGTTGGAGCCTGTGGCGATACATCCCGAAACGCTAAACAGAGATCGTCTTCATACACAACATCAGCCGGAATTTCGCGATCGATGATTTTCTGAAATATCGTATCGCTCATGATCAGAAAGCCTCGCTAAGTTGAGAGATATCGATCGCTTCGTCTGGCAACAGCACCGGGATACCGTCGATCACAGGATAAACCAGATCGCCCCCCTGCCTCACCAATCCACCATCTAGCTGTCGGGCAAGCGTTTCGCCGGCAAGATTTGAAACGCGGCCAGCCTCTAAAGACCGATTGATTTGTGTGACTAGCTCCTCGCTAGCTAGGGCCAGCGGCGAATGATCGTGAGGGCAGCGAAGGATGTCCAGCAGCTGTTGGTCAATCAATGAGAACCTCTCGTTATTTGTAATGCACTGCACTGCGATCAGTGCACTGACGAACACGCTGTCACATCTGCAACCATTGTATGAGGGCGTCTTCTGGGCCGCTAGCAGCCCCCCTAGTCGGACCGATTTCATCGGCTATAGGCCTCCTATTATTAAGCTAGCACGGACCATGGGTCAACCGAGTTTATGATCCCGACAAGCGCTGCCGATAAAAATAATGATGTCCTATCACGGCCGAAGGGACGCGGTCGAGGGCAGCCGATTGAACGACTGGGGGTGCTGGGTGGGCCTTTTTCCAACTCTCTTCTACTTGGGAAATTGCCTATTGCGTGTGAACAACTCGATGGAACAACGATTGTTTTATAGTGCCAGTCGCCAAGGGCGAGCGTACGGTTCGTTAGATAAACTCCTGAAGCCAGGAACTAACGACTGACTCACGTTCGCGCGACGCGCCCAAGCCTAGTAATCTCCGAGGTGAATCATGATAACTTGTCCAAGAATGACCGTCTCCGCGCTGATGCTGACGTTCGTATTAGTTGTCCAAACGGCCTCTGCTCAAGATGTCCGCACGGAAACGATCAACGGAGTACCTCATCAAGTCTCTACGCGCACCTATCAGCGGACCCACCCGGTGACCGAAATGCAGGATCGTCACCATACGGTCTACACCCAGCAGGTCACCACCGACAACATCACGCACCAACAACTCTACTCTGTGCCGAGCACTCAGTACCACTTGGTCTCGCGTATGCGTGGGCGATGGAATCCGTTCGTTACGCCGTATTGGACACACGACATGCAGCCTGTAACCACTTGGACTCATCAGGTGGCCAACGTGCAGATCCCAGTCAGCCGCGTTGCTTGGGTGCCACAAACCAGAACGACACAGGTACCAGTAACGACCTACCGCACGGCGGAAGTTGAGGAAACCACCCGCGTCGCGATGAGCGGCAGCTCGACGCGCACGTTCGCCAGCGCTCAACCGCTGCAGCCCACCGCAACGATCGCCGCCCGCCCAAGCACGACTTTGGGTGGCGTGGAGATGAAAAGCGATCCACCTCGACAGGCTACTGGCTGGGGAAAACCGGCCGGCTCACGCTATTGAGATCCTGGGCACTTGGTCGCGATGTCTGTAACCTATCTGGATTTTGCTAACGTCTAGGCACGTTGGACTTGGCGCCCACATGGCATAATTCCGCGCGGTGGTTTGCGCCAACAGCGGGGAAAGACCACATTCATGCGCGACTCACTATCACCCGAGAGATCGACCTGTATGATATAAACGGATGCCATAACAGACGAAAGACTCTCGGAACCGCTATGACTTTGCCCCGATCTACGGCAATTGCGCTTACCGTTTGGCTGCTTGCTGGACACGCCACAAGTTTTCCTCGGGCTATGTCCGAAGACAACACGACGCTCCGTCAAGGGCAAGTCTATTCTGAGGAGGAGGCTCGAGAGAACTTTGTCGAAATGGTGGTCAACATTCCGGACGCTGCCGCCTGGAAGCGCCATGCGAAGGCCATTCGAGAGAACATCTTGCGTGGCGCTCAACTTGAGCAACTCCCACCACCCTGCCCTCTTAATCCTATCCGCCACTCGCGGCGTGAAATGGATGGCTACTCGGTGGAAAACGTCGCCTTCGAAGCGCTGCCCGGGTTCTTCGTAACGGGCAACCTTTACCTCCCACTGGAAGTCAACGAACCGATAGCTGGAGTCCTAGCACCACATGGCCACCGCCAAAACAAGCGTCGCTATAAATCGACACAGATTCGCTCTGCTGCGATGGCACGCATGGGTGCGGCTGTCTTCGCGTGGGACATGCTTGGATACGGCGAGTCAGAACCCTGCGAACATAAACATCCCGAGGCACTACGGTTACAAACATATAGCAGCATGCGTGCCCTCGACTATTTGGAGTCGCTAGGCATTGTGGATGAAGCCCGAATCGGGATGACCGGCGCATCAGGCGGTGGGACGCAGACATTCCTTCTCTCGGCGATCGACCCAAGGATTGATGTCTCTGCGCCGGTCGTACAAGTTTCGGCACACTTCTACGGTGGATGCGTGTGTGAAAGTGGTATGCCAATTCACGTACATGGCGAACATGAAACCAACAACGTGGAAATAGCCGCCTCGTTCGCGCCGAAACCGCTGCTGCTCGTATCAGATGGGGACGATTGGACGAAGAACACTCCTCACGTGGAATTTCCGTATATCGAGCGGATCTATCAACTGTTGGGCGCGAACGAAAACGTCGAGAATGCTCATTTTCCCGATGAGGGACACGATTATGGTCCTTCGAAACGCGAATCCGTTTATCGATTCTTTGCAAAGCATCTGGGTTTGAATCTGGCTGCGGTCCAGGACGAGCAGGGAATGATCGACGAATCGTTTGTGATAGTACTCGACCCGGAAGACTTGGCCATGTTTGACGAAGACCATCCTCGTCCCCCACATTCAGTCTCCAACTGCAAAGATGTCTTCGAACGGCTGGATGTTGAAGAGTAGAACCGTTTAACGGCAACACTTTCCGCCGAGGAGGGTGATTCATGATCGCATACCTGAAGAAGATTCTCTCAGGCCAATTCGAGGCCTCGCTTGCGATGCTTGAGGAGTGTGTCGATAAATGTCCTGCCGATCATTGGAATGGCAAGATTGCCAAGTACGAGTTCTGGCATGTTGCTTATCACACGCTCTGTTGCACGGACATGTATCTATCGCCTAGCTGGGAAGAATTTCAGCCGAGTGAGTTCCATCCCCTAGGCATGGACGAACTGACCAATGAATTTCCCAGCCGCGAATTCTCCAGAGATGAAATCTCCACTTATTTGACCCATTGTCGAAAGAAGGCAACGGCTACGCTTGCCGAAGAAACGATCGATTCGCTCGAGCGGCCAGCAGAGTTTCATTGGTTGCCGTCGCTTTCACGGGGAGAGCTTCACATCTACAGCATCCGACATGTGATGCACCACACGGGTCAACTTAGTGCATACTTGCGGCGACTGGACATCGATACCGATTGGGTTAAATCGGGCTGGCATTAGGTCAGCTGAGTATGAAGAACCCCGCCGGGATTTCTCCCGAGCGGGGAATCGCAGTACACCATCCAATTTTTTGATCGTCGTCGACGTCCTGGTAGGGATCAACCGACGGCAAGTGTTCTACTAGCGATTGCGGTGCTTGAGTTTGTGCTCAATGGCTTCCCGCAGACCGTTTTCAAGTCCGATTTTCGTAGCTGCAGCAGTCAAATTCTTGATGTTCTCCGGAGAAATGTCGCAGACGACGTTCGCCAGTACAACGTCTTTGCCGTCGGCCACGACGACAAACACGCCCAGCACCGACCCTTCGACTCGCAGAAACGAAACATGTGCCGAGTCGTTGCCGTCACGAACTTTTACCACGTTGTCCCATTGGCCGCTGCTGAGCTGCTCGTCAAATCGACTGGCCAGTTCGACGGCGGTCTTCTTCTCGTCGGTCATATTCTCATACACACGAACGTGTACTTCACGTACGACCTGCTTGGCCAGCTGGACAATCTCGCGGGCCGCGGCAAGCTGCCCAGCGGCCAGCTGGGTGGCCTCAGAGCTCTGGGAATCACTAGTCTGCGTGAGCGACTGGACAATCCCTTCGATAGCCGCGTCGCCCAGGCCGAATAGGTCGCTAAAAATCTCCTGGCCGAGGTCTAGCTCGACCGTCGCCGGCGGCAAACCGGCTCGGGCAAAATCAATCTGTCCCGACTGGCCGTCGGCAGCCTGAGCTGTAGCCATCGCTGGGCCGCCTATTAACGCCACAGCGATGGTGGCGGTGCAGGCCAAACGGCCTGCGCAGTGCGAAAACTGTTGAAACATGACAAATCTCCTGCGAAATCAGGGGTCCGAGAGTTCGTTGCCCCCCACAACTGGAGCGGGCAGATACTTGGTGATTCGCGGCAGGTCTGGCGATCTTGGAAGATTAGAGGAAATTTTTCCAGGCGGAAACGCCTGGGAGCCGTCTCAGCGGGTGGGGATGCCACTCCTCGATGGAGTGAAGAGAAAACCTCTAAGAAACTCTCCCAAGCGAGAGGTCATATAAACCTGGCAAAACTTACTTTCGCCCGCCTCTCATGAGATCACAGTCACTCACTCTCATCTGGCAGTGCTGCTCGCCATGTCGCCATCTGATAGTGCACTTGGGGCCCTAATTGCTCCTAGACATCTTGTGAGGTCGCGTTCCTATTCACTCACAAACGACGCCTGCATTGCTTGCGCTGGAGGGGGCATTTGGCTGTAATGCTGGCCATTGTAGGGCTTCAGTTGTTTGTCGATTGACTTTGGCGAAAACCTCCAGAGCGCTCCAGAAGTTGAGTCGGCTACCAGACCTATCGGCCCACCTGCAATCAGGTTTCCAAGAATCCAAGGATTAATCTTTGGATCGATCGCCACTTTCGTTGGTTGGAAACCAGGTTTCTGTAGCACTGCCTGATACTTGGGAGGTTTTCGCAACATTCCCTTGCTGCGTGGCAGGGTAACGTTCATGGGAGTAACACCCGAAGCAACCATCGAGCCTTCGTCATTGTGTACCGCTACGTGAGCTTGCGGGGGATTGCTACGTATAGCAACTTCTTCGTGTTTCCCACTAACTATCGTGGCACAACCAGAGAATGCAGTCACACAGATTAAACCGAGACACAGACTGATTCTTGCGGACGCTTGCATAATACCCCCCTAACTCAAGCTCTGAGTACCTAAAACATCCCGCCTACGATCCCGCATAGAGCTGGCGAGGACATTACAATAAAGGCAGCCCTACTTGTGAGTTTCGACGACTGGCCGGTACTTCTTTAGTAATCGCTATATCTTGACAACGAATACCCATTAGAGTGATAGCACTTCATGCACGTCTGGGCATAAGACCGGGGGGTCCTATTTCGCCAATAAGAACCCGACTTGGAATTTCTTCACAGCGCGATGACTGATCTGGCAAGTATTTCTGCCGTTCGAGGTTAAGCGGCGGCGAGTCTCCCGATTGATCGGCTACGCAGCTCGGTTCAGAGCCTTGCCAACGGGAGGTAGACAGTTGAAGGCTTCCCGCACGATCGCTGCTCGTCCCTGATCGGAAACAATCGCCTTGACTTGAGCGATCGCGAAGCGTTTGCACTGGTATCTGATCAAGGGAAGCCCCACAAAGGCCAATAGCAGGACTCCGGCAATGATCAATCCTCCGATAGAGTAGACGCTCATCGATATGAGAACCAACCCGGTCAATACGAACACAAGCGTCGATTCCAGCCCGATCCAAAACCAAGACCAAGAGTCGAGCGCCTGGTGAACAAGATGGGCGTCGATCTCTGGCGACTTGCTACTGGCAAATCGGTAAAAGGCTTGCCGCATTATGTCATGGCGACGCGCGATCCACTCTTCGTCAGAAATGTCCTCCACGGCGACGCCAGATTCACGCGCTAGCGCCGCGAGAATTACGTCGATTTCAAATCGTTCGCGAATCCCAAGCAGGTGGGCAATATGCCCATGAATGCGAAACACTCGGGCTAAGAGTCCTACCGCGAGAGCGGGAAATAAATAGCCACCAGGAATCGGCAACACGTTTCCTGACCCGGCCTCCAAATCAAAGTCGATCCGCTCGAGCGCTGCATCCAACGAGAGCACGTTCGACCGCAGCAAGTACACTGCTCCCAAGGCAGCTGCAAACGTAAACCAAAAGATGCGATTGAGCATCGATTGGTAGTCGGTCACCGGAGCGATTGGGTTAAGAGCCATTGGGGAGGGACTATGAGTTTGGGGACTAGAAGAGCGGCATTGGCGCACCCGCGGATAGTAGCGGCTGGAGCGGGGGTGTCCAAGTTCAGTAGAGTAGGAGCGTGCTAGCACGGACAGGGAATACGACAGAGGTAGTCAACACTTTGGTGGTGACTATATAGCCTGAACGGACTCAGTATGGCGAGAGATAGCTGCAGAAATTTGAGGGTCGAAACAAGATACTGCTTCGATTACAACGCCGGATCGGGTTTGCCGACAACTTGGCAGAGTTCGTCGTCAAGGCGCAAGTAAAGATTGCGAACTGTCAACATGTCGCCTGGGGGCTGTTTTAGATTGAGAATCACGCAAAAAATCGGTTGTAGAGGCCCCCAAGGTAGTCCCCAGCTGCCAAAAAGAACTGATACAAGACTATGCAGCCACTTGCCGCGACGAAGGTCAACACCTTCGAAATACCAACGCGATGAATCGCCGTGTGACACGATGAACGAGTAGGCTGCATCAAACTTCGATACCTTGGTATCAAGCGTAACGGGAGTGCCTCTGTATTGAGCTTCGCCGGTACAGACTTCACTCAGATTCGTCAGCAACCAGTCAGAGAATCGGTACAGTTCCCTTTCCTGCCAACGATAGAAGGCGTACAAGACAAGTGTGCTTATTGCAAGAAAGGCTATGAAGTAATCAAGCCAAGAGAGATCTCGGACCATTGATGCCACGATCACGAACGATAGGCCACTCACCGCTAAGACGACTGGGGAGTGAAGCAACATGTATCCTCGAATGCCAGGATAGGAAGACTTTTCCGCGGCCTTCCTTGCGGCTTCGAAATCATAATCGTAGAGAAATCGTGATTGCTCCTCTGTGTCTTCATCTTCATTGATCTGGAGCCCTTCTTCATTCAACACAAACGCATTTAATTCGCGAGCCATTTCGCACATCTTGCTCAACTGTGCTGAGTCAGGATTCTGCGTCCAGATTTCCCCATCGTCCCATTCGAACCAAGGTTCACGAACACTTGAGAGGCCTATCCAAGAAATATGTTCGGGAGAATCAGCGCTGGGAACCAGTTCCGGGTCTTGTGAGACCAGTTCGTGCCAAGCTTCAACTGGAATCGGGACCGCCGATTGGTCGTTAAGGGCATCTCGACGTGTTACATAGACTACATATCCCATAGACAAGGCCCTCAGATGCGGCTCTTCGACCAGTTTAGCCAAGTATCATCGCACATGTAAAAAACCCCGCTTGGAATTTCTCCCAAGCGGGGCCATAAACCTGGCGATACCTACTTTCGCGAGTGCTCTCACTATCATCGGCCCGGGGTGCTTAACTACTGTGTTCGGAATGGGAACAGGTGTTTCCACCACGGTATGTTCGCCAGAAGAAGTGCGTAGGAGCGGTAGCCCGCTACGCACTTGACTGATCTGGTGTGTTGCAAGAGTGGGTTGGATTTGGGAATGCGGAATTCGGATTGCGGATTTGGCAATCAGCACCGTAAACCTTAGGTCCAACCTTTCCTTTGTCCTTTGATTGGGATCAAAAGAGCATTGGATAAATGTGGCCAAGCGTTCGTCCATTAGTACCGGTTAGCTGAATGCATTGCTGCACTTACACATCCGGCCTATCAACCTGGTCGTCTTCCAGGGGACTTTCGGCTATTAGCCTACGAAACCTAATCTCGGAGCGGGCTTCACGCTTATATGCCTTCAGCGTTTATCCTTTCCGACCTTAGCTACCCTGCCGTGCCGCTAGCGCGACAACAGGAACACCAGAGGGTCGTCCTTCTAAATCCTCTCGTACTAAAGAAGAACCTCCTCAAGTTTCGTACGCCCACAGTAGATAGGGACCGACCTGTCTCACGACGGTCTGAACCCAGCTCACGTACCACTTTCATTGGCGAACAGCCAAACCCTTGGGAGCTTCTCCACCCCCAGGATGTGATGAG